>Ga0116227_10017422_pt1 | contig 10035 bp, 12 predicted proteins | sample S1TSphgellanicum_FD_89693 | JGI IMG/M metagenome (GOLD analysis project Ga0116227, IMG submission 89693) | Host-associated microbial communities from peat moss isolated from Minnesota, USA - S1T2_Fb - Sphagnum magellanicum MG | ecosystem: Host-associated > Plants > Peat moss > Unclassified...
TCAGAAAGCCCTCCGCCAACAAGCCCACCCGATGAGCGGCGATGTCGCCAAGCATGACCCTGTCCGCGGTCGCGATGGGGTGGTTCGGACCCGCCAGGACCACGATCGGCAAGGCGACGCTCGCCTTTATCCGCACCCGGGGGTCGGTGGGCGTCTGCAGGACCAATCCGCAATGCACCTCATCCTCGGCCACCATCCGAACCAGCTCCAGGGAGGTCTTGGCGGTGGTCGACACCACCTGCAGGCCGGGGTGCTTACCGAGAAACCCGTTCAACATGTCGGAGAAGGCCGCGGTGACAAAGCCCTCGCCCATGGCGATGTCGACCCGACCGGCTCTAAGGCCCCTGAGGTCACGAACCTTTGAGTCAAACACTTCGCGTTCAGCGACGCTTCTGCGGTAATATTCGAGAGCTAATTCCCCTGCCTCTGTAGGTTTCACGGTCCTTCGCCCTCTTTCCAGCAAAAGAAGACCCAACTCATTCTCAAGTTGTGCGATTTGACGACTTATGGATGATACGGCTACACCCATTTTGTCTCCCGCGGCGCGCATGGAGCCCAGCTGCGCGGCCTCAAAGAAATATCGAAGACTGGTTGTTTGCACGCTGTATCCCGGCCAAAATATTGCTTTCAACGCAACCATCGTGCGCAATCGTTGTCATTGTCCCCCGAATTGGGCTTGCTTAAGGGCGAAATCCGGGAAGCTGCCTAAATGATGGCCGAACCCCGCGACCCTGGTCAGGGTTTCATCGTTGCCACCCACCGACGTCGCCGGACGCCGACACCTTGCGGCGAGTCCGAGGCGCGGATCACGAACAAAGACGCCAGGAACGCCCCATGACCATGCCAGAGTCCCCGCCTTCCCAATTCGAACTCCATGACCTGAAGGTTGAGGTGGTTTTTCAGCCCGGCGGCGCGGTCTATTGCGGCGCGAAGCCGGGGGACCATTTCGAACTGCGCGGCGAGATGCTGCATCTGCCGCCCGGACAAGGCTTCTCTATCTATTCGCTGGCGGCGCTCCTGCCCCTGCTCCCGGCCAAGCAACGCAAACTGGAGGCGGCGGACTGGATGGCCACGGACGCGGAGGTGGCCTGCCCCGACCCCAACTGCTCCACCCGCCTGAGGATCACGCGGCTGGGCCTTCGCCAATTTGACCACGACGCGGTGACGGCGGTGAAGATGTCGCAGGAGCCCGCCCCATGACGGCGCGCCATGTTCTCAGCGACGGCTACAGGTTTTCCCGCATCATCAAGGGGGGCTGGCATCTCGCCGGCGACCACGGCGCGATCGACCGTGAGCAGGCGATCAAGGACATGGCCGCTTTCGTAGAGGCTGGCGTGACAACTTTCGACTGCGCCGACATCTACACAGGCGTTGAAGAGATGATCGGCGACTTCATCCGCGCCGAGCCCCGTCTGGGCCGGCGTGTCCAGATCCACACCAAATTCGTGCCGGACCTATCCGACCTGGCTATCGTGGATAAATCCTATGTGGCGCGCATAATTGATCGCTCTCTCAGGCGGATGGGGGTGGAGCAACTGGATGTCGTGCAGTTCCACTGGTGGAATTATGACGTATCCCGTTATGTCGATGTGGCCTTGGAGCTCGACCGGCAGCGTTGCGCCGGGAAAATAGGCCGGATTGGCGTGACCAACTTTGACACCGCGCATCTGGCTGAACTGCTCGAAGCGGGGGTGCCCATCGCCACCAATCAACTCCAATATTCCCTGCTGGATCGACGCCCCAGGGGGGCCATGACCGCGCTTTGCCGAGCGCACGACATCGCCCTTCTCTGTTACGGAACGGTGGCTGGGGGGTTCCTGTCGGATCGCTGGCTGGCAAAAACAGAGCCGGACAATCTGACCAATCGCTCCCTGATAAAATACAGGTTAATCATCGAGGATTGTGGGGGGTGGGACTTTCTGCAGGGGCTTCTGGGCGCCCTGAGAGCGATCGCGACCAAACATGGCGTGGATATCGCGACGATCGCCACGGCCGCGGCTCTGACCTTCCCAAATGTTGCGGCCGCGATCGTTGGAGCGACGAGCTCCAGCCATGTCGCGGCCAATGTCGCCGCTTCCCGGGTTGTTCTGGACGAGGATGATTTGAAGAGGCTTGAGGCGGCGCGCGACGCTGGGGCGGAGGTTGAGGGCGATGTCTTCGCTCTGGAACGCGATCGCAACGGGCGTCACGGGCGCATCATGAAATATGAGCTGAACAAGGTCTAAGCTTTGCTGAGTTTGGGCGGCAGGTCTTCTCACCTATCCCTCCCACTGGAAAACCTCATCCAGACGTTTTCCCAGCACCGAAGCGATGCGGAAGGCGGCTTCGAGGGTGGGGGAATATTTGCCCTGCTCGATGGCGGCGATGGTCTGACGGGTGACGCCAATTTTCGCGCCGAGTTCGGCCTGGGTCATCTCACCCGCCAGAAACCGCAAGGTCCGAAGCTGGTTGCTGAGGCGGCCTTCACCCATGCCAACCACGCCGATAGCTGACCACGACAGTGAGGTAGCGTACGGTTTCGGCCAACACGAGGGCGAACAAGGCGGCGTTGGTGAGCCGCCAGCCGGCGTCGCGAAACGGCATGACGACTCCCACGGTGATGACGCCCGCCATGAGAACGAAATAGGCGATGCTGGCGCCCCGCCGCGCCACGGCCCGGTCCCGCTCGTCAGGCTTGGCGAGGGCCTCATCGCTGGAAAGCGCCGCGAGGACCGCCGTCACGATGACCACGGCGATCACCTGGAACACGGTGACGGCGCCGAAAAGCTCCAACATGGTGAGGGTCGAAAGCGGCACCCCGCTGACCAGGGTGAAATAGGCGCCATAGGTGAGCACCATAGCCACCAGCGTGATCCACGCCGTTTTTTCCCGCCAAGCCATGGCACAACCTTCATGTCATCTGAACCGGACTTTAGGTTAGCTTTATTTTACATCGAGTCAATCTCACGTCACACCTCGCGCCTGTTGGGGCTGATCGCATGACAGGTCGACCGATTGCGTTCGTGGCCTGAAAGGACGAGGTCAGCGCTGCTGGAAGCAGAGTGTGTTGCCGCTTGGGTCGTCGATATAGACCTCCCGCGCGCCCCAGGTCTGGTCCAGCGGGCCTTGGTGAACGGGGGAGTCCGTACGGACGGAGGCCGGGAGCCCGCGCGCGCGGAATGCCGCGAATAAACCGTCCACATCCTCGCACACGACAATCGCGGAGCCATGGCCGCAAGGGCCCCGGCCTGAATGGAGTGACAGATGCAATTCATCGGGGCCACGGGTCAGGCCAGCGTAGAACGGTGCGGCCTCATTCAGAAGGAAGGCCAGTTGGAAGTCGAGAACCTCGGTCTGGAAAGCGATCGCTTCGGCCATGTCTCGCACGGTGAATATCGGGATCAGCACTCCGGCGGTCTCCTCACACCACGACTTCGTCGCTGACCGCGCGCACATCGGCCTCGAAGTCCGTGGGTGTTCCATCGGCGCCCGTGGAGGGCGGATCGCCGGGAACGAGGGCGAGGTCGAAGCGGGCGAGGCCGCTCTCTCCCAACACCGTCAGGGCGCCCCCCAGGGCTTGCCGGCTGTAGATATGAACCCCGGTGATATCCTCCCATTGGCCGCCGAGTTTCAGAGTCGCGGCCTTGAGGGCGGCGATGACGAACGCCGCTTTTTTCGCCATGCCCTCGCTGGAGACATCGTTCGGCGCGATGACACCCACCGGCGGCGGGCCCTCCGCCGGCTTGCCCGAGATCAGGAAATCGGGCCCCAGGGCGTCCGGGGACGAAGGACCGGGCGCGGCCAGAGTGAAGGCGTGAAGTTGCGCGGTGGGCGGCACGTCATGGACCGGGGCCATGTTGCTCCGCGCGGCCGGCACGAGATCGCCGGTCACGAGACCCGCGGCCTTGAGCGCGGCGACATACCGGACATTGAACGCCCCGAAATCGGCGCGGCTGAGGACCACCGGAGAGCGGAGCTCAATACCGGCGAGAGCGCCTGTCAGACCCTCGTGTTTGAGGTAGGCCGCGGCAAAGGCCAGACCTTCCTCCAGGGGGCGCTGCCGTCGCAGGCTGACCCGCCGAAGGTGGAACCCAGGACGGGCGATGACCGCCGCGGAAAATGGCGCGCCGGGCGCGGGAAGAAAAGCGAAGCCGCCGGATGGGCCGAGGGTCAGACCGGACGGGGCGGCCGTCGCCGCCACGGCCCGGGTCGAAGCCGCCACGGCGGCGAGAAGAAAGGTTCGGCGGCGCATGGTGTCTTATCTCCTGGGATTCCGGCGCGAACCTATAGCCTAAGCCACGCTTAAGGTCCGGCTTGCCGAAAGAATTTCCGCCCGGGATGGAGAGGCGATCCCAACTCCGCATAGGGAAAATCAATCCAAGTCCATGATTCAATCAATTTGAGTTTTAATTCTCCTGGTCTCACAAAACGAGACGCGTCTCGGAACGAGGCGATAGAGGAGGCTGATCCAGATGAAATACAGAACCGCACTCTTGGCCATGACAATTCTCGCCGCCGCAGGGTCGAATGTGTTGGCGCAATCATCGACGCCCAGCGGCGCGCCCCGTCAGAACAGCTTCTGGTGGCCTAGTACTTTAGATCTATCGCCGCTTCGCAGCCATGATATTGAGTCTAATCCCTACGGCGCGGATTTCAACTACATCAAGGAATTTCAGAAACTCGATCTCGACGCGGTCAAGAAGGACATCAAGGACGTCCTGACCACATCGCAGGACTGGTGGCCGGCGGACTATGGCAATTATGGCCCGTTCTTCATTCGCATGGCGTGGCATGGGGCGGGGACATATCGGGTTTCCGACGGTCGCGGCGGCGCCGACGGCGGCGAGCAGCGATTCGAGCCGCTGAATAGCTGGCCCGACAACGTCAATCTCGACAAGGCGCGGCGACTGCTTTGGCCGATCAAACAAAAATATGGCCGGGCCCTCTCCTGGGGCGACCTCATGGTTCTGACGGGCAATGTGGCCCTGGAGTCCATGGGCTTCCAGACCTTCGGCTTCGCCGGCGGCCGCCAGGACGATTGGCAGCCGGACCTGGTTTATTGGGGCGATGGCGACAAGCTGCTGTCGAGCAACCGCGACAAGGACGGCAATCTGAAGAAGCCTCTGGGGGCGACGCAGCAGGGATTGATCTATGTCAATCCCGAGGGGCCGGACGGCATTCCCGATCCCGTCGCCGCGGCGAAGGATATTCGTCAGGCCTTTGGTCACATGGCCATGAATGACGAGGAGACCGTCGCCCTGATCGCGGGGGGCCACACCTTCGGCAAGGCTCATGGCGCCGCCGCGCCGGATAAGTGCGTTTCAGGCCCGCCCGCCAGCACGCCGGTGGAGAACCAGGGGATTGGCTGGGTCAATAAATGCGGGACCGGCAAGGGCGACGATACGATCAGCAGCGGACTGGAAGGCGCCTGGTCGGCCGACCCGATCCTCTTCACCATGCAGTATCTGGACAACCTGTTCGGTCACGAGTGGGTGCTGACCAAAAGCCCCGCCGGAGCCAATCAATGGATGCCGAAAGACCCTGAAGATGTGGTGCCCGACGCCCAGGATCCGTCAAAGCGCCATCCGTTGATGATGTTCACGACGGATATCGCGATCAAAACCGATCCGTCCTACCGCGCGATCGCCAAACGCTTCCAGGAGCATCCCGAGGAATTCAGGCTTGCCTTCGCCAAGGCCTGGTTCAAGCTGACGCACCGGGATATGGGCCCCAAGAGTCGCTATCTGGGCAATGAAATCCCGAAGGAAGACCTGATCTGGCAAGACCCGCTGCCGTCAGCCGACTACAAGCTGATCGACGCGGCGGATATCGCCAGCCTCAAGCATGAGATTCTCGGCTCGGGATTGTCCGAGCCCGAGCTGATCCGCACAGCCTGGGCCTCGGCGGCGTCTTTCCGGCGGACCGACTATCGTGGCGGCGCCAATGGCGCGCGCATCCGTCTCGCGCCGGAGAAGGACTGGGCGGCAAATGATCCGGTCGAACTGGCCAAAGTCCTGAAGGTCCTGGAGGGCATTCAGACGAAATTCAACTCGGGCAGAACGGACGGCAAGAAGGTCTCCCTGGCTGATCTTATCGTCCTTGGCGGCTCCGCCTCGGTGGAGGACGCCGCGGCCAAGGCCGGCTTTGACGTCACGGTCCCCTTCGCGCCGGGACGAGTCGACGCCTCCCAGGCGCAGACGGACCCAACATCATTCGCGGTGCTTGAGCCGGCCGCGGACGGTTTCCGCAACTACTATACGACGGCGGCGCTGAGATCGCCGGCGGACATGCTGGTGGACACCGCGGACAAGCTCGACCTGACCGTCCCGGAAATGACGGTCCTGGTCGGCGGCCTGAGGGCTCTGGATGCGAATGAGGGCGCCTCCAAGCTTGGCGTACTGACCACGCGCCCCGGAACCTTGACCAACGATGTCTTCGTCAACCTGCTGGATATGTCCGTCAGATGGTCGAAGTCCGCGACGGACAATAGTGTTTACGATGGCTATGACCGCAAGACCGGCAAGCTCGAATGGACCGCTTCGCCCGTGGATCTGGTTTTTGGATCAAGCTCCGAGCTGCGCGCCGTCGCGGAAGTCTATGCCTCCAACGACGCCAAGGAGATGTTTGTCCGTGACTTCATTAAGGCGTGGACCAAGGTGATGAACGAGGATCGCTTTGACCTTCAGAACAATTGAGGGCTGATCGATTTTGAGAGGGGGACGCCATGGTTGAGCCTGGCATAAGCCGGTCACGGGAAACCCGGAGCCCTTAGGCAGGCGATAACCATGGCGTCCCGACTTCTCCCGGACGTCGCGCCCGCCACGGGCGCGTCGCAGGGTCTTATCTCCAAGCTCAAGCATCGCGAGGACGCCCTGGAGTCCTCGCTGGGCCGACATATCGCGCCTTCGGCCGCGAATTGCCTCCTATGGTCCCGTTTCCGGATCGCCCGTCGACGATGATCGATGCGCGGTCCGACGGGCCTTGGCGAAAAGGGTGCGGGCCTTCTGATCGGTCAATGCGAAATTGCCGCGGTCATCCCACTGTGGCGACGCCTGGATGATATGGCGCGGGACGCCCATACGACGGCTTGGTATTGGGGCGGCTCCGCCGGACTGGGGGTTGGTCTTTTGAGCCTGATCGCTCTAACCGGCGTCCGTAGCCCGTTCGTTGGAGGCGCCATGTTCGCGGCGGGGCTGCAGTTGGCCGGTTATGGGGTCTGCTGGGTCGGCTGGTGGGCGATGCGGCGTCCCCGCGACGCCTGATTGGGCGCATGAAGAACTGCTTGAAGCGGGAGCGCCTGGACCGCGGCTGGAGTCAGGGCGACTCGGCCGAGCGCGTCGATGCGTCGCGCCAGACGATCAATGCCGTCGAGGCGGATAAGTATGATCCATCCCTGCCTCTGGCGTTCAGGCTTGCCGCGGTTTTCGATTTGCCCGTGGAGCGGCTATTCACGAACCCATTCGTAAAGGGCGCCGCCGTCGAATGAGGATCTATCCCACCTCCGGCGCCTCGATCAGCACCACCTGAAACTCCCCCGTCCCCTCCCGCAGTTTCTTGACCTCGGCATATTCGGGGGAGCGCCAGAATTTGAGGGCCGCGGCGCGGTCGGGCCAGACGGAAATGACGCTGGAGCCGCCGCTGGGGAAAGCGCCTTCGAGCGCCTCGAGGCCGCGGCCCACCATGATGTAGCGACCGCCGAACGCTTCGATGAGAGGCGCGACGGCGGGCTGATAGTCGGCCAGGAAACGGTCGCGATCGGTGAAGGCCGCCAGGACGATCATGTAGCAGCGGGCTTCAACCATCTGGACGTCAGCCCAAGCCCGCCGCCAGGTCTTGGGCCACAAGATCGGATGGCCGCTCCGCCGGATCGCCCAATCCCCCGCCCCCCGGCGTTTCGAAAACCACGGTCTCACCCGCTGGAACGGTCTGGCGGCCCTTGGCGTTAAGCGGCGCGCCAGAGCCGAGGGCGACTGATCCCACCGCTCCCGGTCCGCCGCCGAAGCGGCCGCGGGCGGCATGGGCGACGCGGTCGAAAAGGCAGCTAACCGTGAAGGCCTGGCCGTCCAAATGACCGACCTCGATTGTCTGGCCAAGGCCGCCCCGGTAACGCCCCGTCCCGCCCGAACCCGGCCGGAACGCCTTGCGCCAGAAGACGACGGGGGCGCCGGCTTCCGTCACCTCCACCGACCCGCTGCGCACGCCGGACGGGAACGCCGTGGCGGAGAGGCCGTCCTTCCCAGGCCGGGCGCCCGTGCCGCCATTGTGGAAGCAGTTCACGGCGAAAGGGCGATCATCGCCGTCCGCGCCCGCCTTGCCGCCGGACATGGCGAGGATCCAGAGCGCCGAGGCGCCTTCCGCCGGAACCCGGTCCCGCGCGGCCTGCGCCAGGCAGCCGAGGATCACGTCGGGGATCATTTGGCCCACCACATGCCGGGCCGAGACCGGGGCCGGATATGCGGCGTTCAGCAAGCACCCCTCCGGCGCGCTCACCTTCACAGGGCTTAACGAGCCGGCATTGTTGGGGATGCGCCCGCCCACCACCGCGCGAACGCCAAAGCTGGCCATGGCCTCGGTATAGATCATGGGCACGTTGATCCCCCGCCCGACCCTGGGCGAGGTGCCGGCGAAGTCGATCTCGATCTCGCCGTCCGCGATGGTGAGGCTGGCGCGAAGGGTGAGGGGCGCATTCATGCCGTCGATGATCATGGAATGGCTGTAGCGGCCCTCCGGCAATTCGCGGATCGCCGCGCGCATGCCCCGCTCCGAGGCCTCCAGAATGAAGCGGGCGAGATCCTCGAGATCGGCCCAGCCGAGATTCTCGGCGAGGCCGGCGACGCGCGCGGCGCAGACCTCATTGCACGCCGCCAGGGCCCGAAGATCACCCTCCACTTCGGTGGGAAAACGCACATTGGCGCGGATCAGGGCCAGCAGGGTCTCATCGAAGGCGCCCGCACGGGTGAGCGGCATGATCGGAACGTAGAGCCCCTCTTCGTGCACGTCCTGGGCGTCGGTGCCGAAGCCAAGGCCCCCCACATCGGCCATGTGACTGGTGCTGGCGGCGAGGCCCAGCGGCGCGCCCGACCGAAAGATCGGCGTGACAACGGTGAAGTCATTGAGATGGCCGGTGCCGAGCCAGGGATCATTCGTGACGAAGGCGTCACCCGGGCGCATGGCGCTCAAGGGAAAGCGGCGCAAAACATGTCCGACGGCGGCCGCCATGGCGTTGACGTGGCCGGGCGTGCCAGTGACCGCTTGGGCCAGCATCCGGCCGTCGGTATCGAAGACTCCCGCGGATAGATCCCCCGCCTCCCGCACCGTGGGACTGAAGGCGATGCGCATGAGGGTCTGGGCCTGTTCCTCCACCACGGCGATGAGGCGGTTCCAGGCGATCTGACGACCAATGACGGGATCGAGGGAGGTCATGAAGGGAGCTTATCGTCGCCGTTGGCGCCGCGCGAGAGCCACAAGGCTCCATCGCTGAGCACTTCGAAAGCGAAAGCCGATGGGACCACGGTTGTGGTCTGGTCCTCGATGACGAGGCAGGGGCCAGCGTGGCGCGCGCCGGGGATCAGGGCGGAACGGGAAAGCGCGGCATAGGGGACCGACGCGCCCGCGGCCGCGTCGAACACCTCGAGGGATCGGGGGGCGGCGTCGGTGACATCCTGGGGGCTCGGGGCCCGGTCGGCGGAGGACGCATCGCGGCGCTCCGCGCGCACGGTCCAGGTCAGAACCTCGATGGGCAGTCCGGGGATGGTCGCGCCGAAGAGCTGGGCGTAACGCGTGTCGAAGGCCCCCCGCAGCGCCTCAGCGGCGTCCGCCCCCAGAGCGCCGCTCGGCGCGGGAACGGTGATCTCGTGGCCCTGGCCGCGATAGCGCATATAGGCCGTGCGTGTCTCGGCGAAGTCGTGGCCCTCCCCGCCCAGAAGCGTTCGCGCGGCGGCGGCCATATCGTCCAGCACCGCATTCACGCGCCCCGCATCGAAGCTTTCCAGATCCAGGAACAGGCTACGCGCCTGTTCGAAGGCGAGGCCCGCGGCCAGAAACCCCACCGCCGAA
>Ga0116227_10017423_pt1 | contig 10034 bp, 7 predicted proteins | sample S1TSphgellanicum_FD_89693 | JGI IMG/M metagenome (GOLD analysis project Ga0116227, IMG submission 89693) | Host-associated microbial communities from peat moss isolated from Minnesota, USA - S1T2_Fb - Sphagnum magellanicum MG | ecosystem: Host-associated > Plants > Peat moss > Unclassified...
ATAGTTTTCATTGATGTGTCCGGCTGCGTTCTGATTGTTGTCGAGGTACTGCAGCATGGCTGGGTGTTCAAGGGTGGCCATGACGAGGTCCCGAAAGTGTCCAAACACATGCGGCCTGATCGCTTGCTCTTCGTAATCACCCACCAGCCAGCGCACATTCGCCTTGTACTGGAACACGCTGAAGTGGTTCAGCCAGAACCACACCATTTGCTCCTCGAGTTGCGCCGGCGAGTAGACGGCGCGCAGCAGATCGCGGCGCACCGCCTCGTACTCCAATTTATTGCCGCGATCATTGAGGGTCTTGCGCGCCGCCTCCTTGTCCGCTCCATCGGGCATGGCGTTGATGACCTTGTATTGCGCGTTGAGGTCGGCCAGCCAGCGCTGCGGATCCGCGTGCGTCACCTCCAAGGCATCGATCTCCGCGGCAATACGCGCGGGCAACTCTGCATTCTGCGCATGCAATTGGCGCTCGAGGTATCGTTCCCGGCCCAACTGCCGGTAGTCCGCAACGCTGACGCTGTCGAGCCCAAAAGCCACCCGCTCCAGCCACAGCGCATCCTCGCGACGCAGCATCGGCAACGCGGCGGCGGCCGTGCTTCGGGGAGCCCCATTCGAGGAAGCGGCGGCGCCGTTGGCTCCGTTCCCGCCGGGGGTCGAGCATCCTGCTGCCGCCAGCAATGTCATCACTGCCAAGAAGCCCGCCTGCAGCGGAACCTCGGTCACTCGGGCCTTGGCGTTGATTGTCACAATTGGGTTCCTCTGCGAGGGAAACGGCCGGCTGTGTCCGGCGTTGACCGCTGCCTCGAGATGCCGGTTAATACGGCGTCATCCTAGCAATCCGGCCGCGACCGGGCTGTCGGTTGCCTCACAACCTCCCATAACGCTGTCCGCCTGCTTAAAATGGCACGAACGTTGGCTGGGTAAGCTGCTAACGTGGTTCCACATCCGCACAAACGAGCAAATCATGGCTACAAAACAACGCAGCAAAGAATCTGAATTGAAAGCCCGCCGGGCATCCCCGCTGGTGACCCCGACGGACCTCGGTGCCGAAGCCCCGAAGAATATTGCCGCAGGCATGAACGGCATCCTCGCGGATGTGTTCGCGCTGTACTTGAAGACCAAGAATTTTCACTGGCACATGAGCGGGCCGCACTTTCGCGACTATCACCTGCTGCTCGACGAACAAGCCGATCAGTTGTACGCGATGACCGACCCCATCGCCGAACGCATCCGCAAGACCGGTGGTTCGACGCTGCGCTCGATAGGGCATATCGCAAAGCTGCAGCGAGTCAAGGACAACGACGCCGAGTACGTGGATCCCCTCGACATGCTGGCGGAGCTACGCGAAGACAATCAGATGCTGGCCGCTCGCTTACGCGAAGTTCACGACGTCGTCGATGAACTGCGCGACATTGCCACCGCCAGCCTGATCGAGAACTGGATCGACGAGACCGAGCGCCGCACGTGGTTCCTGTTCGAGTCCAGCCGCAAGGGCGATCCCGGCCACTGATGCCGGCTCGCAGCGAGCCTACGACGCGTCACCGCGAACGATGCGTCACGGCGAACCAACCACCGTCAGCTTTCCATCCTTGACGGCGTACCGCTTGAGCGAGTCAGCCTGGTAGAAGGCTGCACCCTCCCAGACATAGCGGGCCGGTTCGGCCACGGATCCGGGGACCGCTGTGAAACTACTCCAGTCATCCGGGCTGCCCTTGCCGGAATATTTTGCAACGAGAGGATACGGGTAGACCGGCCGCGTACGCTGCGGCTTCGCGTCCGGCTGCGGCAGGGGCGCGGGCGAATCTTCGGTCCGACGCATCATCATGCCGGGCGGCGGACCGCCAGGTGGCGGACCGCCAAGCGGCAGAGCACCGGGAGGTGGACCACCCGGTGGCAGACCCCCCGGAGGCAGACCCCCCGCCGGCAGACCACCCGGCGGTGGCCCACCCGGCGGTGGCCCGAGCGGACGGTCGGGCACCTGAGCGGCGATGATCTTTTCCGGACTGGAGCCGCTCTCCACCCACGCCATCAACGGCGTCAAGACGTCGAACTGACTAAAGCCGTCGCCGCCCCCACAGTGATACATGCCCGGAAACAAGAACAGTCGTGCGAATGAATCGCGCGCTTTCGCGCCGAAGCGCTCGCCGAGCGCATGGTAGAAGGCAATGCTGTTGAGCGGGGAAATATGCGGGTCGGACCATCCATGCCAGAGAAGAAGCCTGCCGCCATGCTTGGCGAAAGCATCCAGGTCCGGATCAGTCGCATCGTAGAGTGGATGCAAGGCGGATAACCGCGAAAAATGCGCCTGGGTGAAAGCGAACTGATCGATGTCACCATCGGCGCGTGAAACCTCGGGAAATATCAGATACTGCGACGAACCCGCGGCAACCATCTGGCTCATCAAGGGTTGGTTGGCGGATTCAGGGACAAAGACCCCCTCCCAGGACAGTTCCGATCCTGGCTGTGGTCCGCCGATGGTGAAATGATGGCCGGCCTCGTCGGTCGGCCCTTCGTATAGCTTGCGTGCCACTGCGACCTCTGCAGCGGTCAAGCAATCGTGCGTATCGGCAACGCCGGCCGCACAATGCGCGGTCGCCGGGTCGAAATGGCACGCGCGCGGATCCGAAATGATGCCGTCCTTTAGTCCATCGGCAGCATCGCACGCTGCCAGAGCGGCGCGATGCAACACCGGCAGCTTGTTGGCCAGCAGAATGTGCCTGCCGTCGGGACCCGTGTTCGCACGATACTGCCACGCATGGTAGAAGGAATTCTGCACTTGAAAATTCATGGCCGGCGCACCCGCCGCAATGCCATTGAAGTCATCAGGGAACCGCTCCGCTTCCACCAGCGCCTCCCGGCCTCCATCGGAACAACCCGAGAAGTACGAATAGCGGGGCGCTTGGCCGTAGTAGGCCGCGATCAAAGCCTTCGCCACCAGTGCGGTGACGTGGTTGGCGCGGTAGGCAAAGTCGATCCTCTTCTGAGGATCTGCGCCGAAGGATCCATCACCCATCGATGATTGATGGCCGAGATCGTTCGATGCCACCGCCAGCCCGCCCTTGAGAGCCGGTGCACAGCTGCCTGCGTGCGACACCTGGATCGACAAGACTCCGCACAGGCCACCGCAGCCTGTCTGTAGGTAGCGCTGCTGCCAGCCACGGATGGGCAGATCGACTTCGAAGTTGATCGTCGGTTTGATCGTGCCCACCACCTTGCAAAACGGTCCGGCATTGGAGTCGATGCGCCGCACGGCGCTGATGGTCGTGGCCGTGTCTGCGACGTTCTTGAGATCCGCTGCTGCGAGAGATTCACAACTCTGAACCGGCGCCACGACCGGCAGTGCCGCCAGATCCGCCGCCTCGCCATGCGCCGCCTCGCCATGCGCCGCGGCCATGAGGACCGTCATCATCGCGGCCAGGGCCGCCAGGTTTGCCGCTCGCACACTCATTCCTTGACCACTCCCACTGAGTACAAAGCACCGGGGGCATTGCGGGACGCCTGGAACTGCTCCAGCGTTTCGCCGCGCATGCCGGCATAGATGACAGCATTCGGCAGATTCAACACCGCCGCAAGCTTTTCCAGACCGAAAAAAATCGCACCATGACGGATCAACCCAATCCAGTCGCGGGCCTTGATCAAGGAGCGTTCGACCTCGCTGAGTCCGGCGCTGCTCATGAATTCGTCGGGATGCGCCAGGAATGCCTTGCGATGCTCAGGCTGCGTCAATTTCTGCAGAAAGTGATTCAGCGAGAATGCGGTCATGCTGCGCTCGAGGTCAAAGGGATATGTGCCCTCGATCTCATTGGGATCGGCGATTGCAGCGGGCGGCGTGGATGGGCCGCCCTCATCATCGATCACGATGGTGGCAATGCCGGTCATCGAGGGTAGGCAGTAGCGCTTGTCGATGACTTTCAAATCGTTGGACAGCGCACCCCGCATGATCAGCCACATGATGACCTCGACGCTCTCCCAACCGCCCAAGCGGGCGAATTCTTCGTGATGCATTGAAGCAAGGCGTTCGGGATCCGCTACGATCCAATCGAGAAATTCCATGTCCCATGCGGGATTGTTGAAGCCGGCGCGCTCGCCATGCACCTGATGGGATAAGCCGCCTGTGCCTATCACCACGACATCAAGGGGCTCGGGGAAGCTTTCGACCGCCTGACGAAGCGCCTGCCCCAACTTGAAACAGCGTCGCGCCGTGGGAATCGGAAGCTGCAGCACACCGACGGCCAGCGGCACGACCCGCATCGGCCACGGACCGTCATTACCGCGAATCATGCTCAAAGGAGAGAAGCAACCGTGATCGAGCGGACGCTGCTGGAAGAAGGCCATGTCGAACTCGGCGTTTACCAGCGATTTACCGATGTGACGGGCAAGCGCGGCGTGGCCGGGCAGCGGCGGCAAGTCTCGCGCTCCTCCACCCTCATCCGCCGCATGCCATTCATCGCCCACGCCCAGTGCGAACACCGAGTAGTGATCGAAGAAAAACGACGTCACATGATCGTTATAAATAATGATGGCGGCGTCGGGCTTTCGCCTCGCGATCCAATCCTTCACCGGTCCATAAGCGTCGAACACGGGCTTCCACGCCGGATCATCTTGCTTGCGCGCATCGAGCGCGTAACCGATGGTGGGCGTGTGCGAAGTTCCAATACCGCCGATGATTCTGGCCATGGTTTTTAGCGTTTGCCTCGAGCAACCGCCCCTATAACTTGAATTCTACCCGCACACCGAAGAAGCGCGGTGTGGAGACGGCGAAACCTGTGGCGTTCGGATATGGCGTACCGTCGGATCCCGGTTCTCCAATTTTTTGGTATTTGTTCTCGATATTCTCCACGAACAATTGCACGCTGTAGGCAGCCGTCTTGGGCGCATAAGTCAGGCTCGAGTCGCTTCTCGTATAGCCCGCCTGTTTGAACTGAATGGCGTTCTGAAAATCACTCAACAGGTAGCTGCTGCTGATCTTGCTGAAGGCCCGAAAGCGCAGCGTCGAGCCATTGGCAAGGTCGAATGTGCGGTTCAGCGTGAGCGTGCCCACGGCCCGCGGCGTCTTGTCGAGCGACAACCCACTCCAGTCGACATTCTCGTTGAGGCCTGCCTCGAACGATTTGTACTTGGATTTCTCGAATGCCGCCGAGACCGCGACACTGGTGCTGCGATCGATCTGCCAGGTCAGCTCATTCTCCCATCCGTAGATTTCCGTCGGCACGAGCTTGGTATAAATGACCAGATTGCCATCGACGTTGACGAGACCGCTGATTTGATCCTTGGAGTAATCGTAATAGAACACGTCGGAGTTGAACTGTATGGCATTCAGCCACCGCCCTTTGAAGCCGCCCTCGTAAGCGGTCAATGACTCCGGACCATACGGAGCGGTGTGATGGGTCACCGGATCGAAGTCGTTGAAACCGCCGGCCTTGTAGCCTGTCGCCACCGAGGCGTACAGCAAATCGTCCGGCGTGAATTGATAGTTCACCCCACCGCGGTAGGTAACCTTGCTCGCCTGTTCCGTACCGTTGGCGTTGGGGCCTATGCAATCGGCCGGCGCCACACAGAGTGCACCGGTCGGATCCGGCCAGGGCCCGGGACCCGCTGCGAATGTACCTACACGAACCACCTTGTCCGAGGAATAGCGAACCCCGCCAACGATTCCTACCTGTTCGGTGGCGTGCCAGGTGGTTTGCCCAAACACCCCGTAGGAGGTGTGCGTGGTGGTGTTGACCGGATCGATGCCGTTGACGCTGCCCGCCAGGGTCGGGTTCGATATGGGAGCGTCCCAATTATGGTCGCTCTCGTGGATTTGCTCCCGGAAATAGTTGGCGCCGGCCACGTAGTCGAACAAACCGGGCTCGCGGTTCGAAACGCGAACCTCATGCGAATCGGTTACGAATTGGCCGCGATAGTTTTCCCAGGCGTAATCGGGTTCGAAGAACATGGGAGGTCCGCCATAGTTGGCGGCTGGATTGTTGTTCGACGTGGTGTCGTCATCGGCGCGGTAGGTCTGGTGCGCCGCCACGTAGCTCAGTTGAAGCGGTCCCAGCCCGTATTCAAGATCGCCGTCGAAGTTGGCAAAACTGTCATTGAGTCCTGCGGGAATGGGGTTCGGCAGGATGCCGCTGGCACCGGAACCGCGGTTGTCGTAAGCGTTCAAATTATCGTAGACCGCGAGGCCCGGTCCCACACCGCCGACATGGCCGAGCGTGGCCGTCACGCGCGCCGTGAAGTCCATGAGCGGCTGCCACAGCAACGCAAAACGTCCGGTGCGATCGTCCTCGTCATCCTTCGACGGAAGACCTCGGGCGGACGTGTAGAACCCTTGAGCGGCGGTACCGTCGATCGGATTGAGATAGCCCGCGCGTTGGTTGAAATTTCCGGCAGCGCGAAATGCCAGCGTATCGCCGAGCGGCAGATTGACGGCCAATTCGCCGCGTTTCGAATCGTAGTTGCCGTACTCGATCCTGCCTGAGACGCTCTCGCTTTCCAAGGTGGGTTTGTTGGTGATGACATTGATGGCGCCGCCCGTCGAGCTTTTTCCATACAGTGTGCCCTGGGGACCGCGCAGCACTTCGATGCGATCGATGTCGAACAGCGCGAGCCCCTGCTCACGGGGACGGCCCATGAAGATGCCGTCGACGTTGTAGGCAATACCCTGCTCACCCTTGGACGTCGTGTCGGTAGTCGTGACGCCGCGAATATTGATGTTCACGCCGAACACGTCGCGCCCGATGTTGACGCCTGGCACCACGTTTTGCAGATCGGAAACGCTATAGATACCCTCCGTCTTGAGGTCGCTGCCGCCAATCACGGAAATCGCCTCCGGGATCCGTTCGACGCTTTCGCTGCGCTTGGTGGCGGTCACCACGATTTCGGCCAAAGCTCCAGCCTGCTCCAGCGCCTCACTTTGAGGCGCAGTGCCTGATGAGGGCGGGGCAGCCTGTCCGAAAGTCAGAGAAGGAATGCAGGCAATGGCCAGCAACCATGAGCCTGACGCCGCGCCAACGCGACCGCTGATCTTCTGCATATTATCAACTCCCATTTCAGCCTTGACACTTATGTCTTATCGAGACACTTGATGTTGTTCGCAGCATGCGACTCCGATACGCTTTCGACCATGCAAGAAAGTCATCAAGTCTTGGACAAATCTTCGCGACCGCTGCGATTTGCCGGGCGGCGCACGATGACGCCGGTCCCCAGATACTTCTTATATGGCGATACGGAACCGACCGGCGACTGGCTGCTGAATGTGGAGCCTCTGGATCAGCGCTGCCGTCAGGAAGGCTGGATCATCGCGCCTCACGCCCACCCGCACTTCGTGCAAATCATCGCGGTGACCAGCGGCGGCGGGACCATGACCGCGGAGGGGGAATCGCTGCAGTTTGGCGCGCCTGGGTTGATCATCGTTCCCATGCACACGATTCATGGATTCCGTTATGAGGAGAATTCCAGCGGATGGGTCCTCACGATAGCGGCCCGGCATGTCGAGCTGCTGAGTGCACGCGCGCCGGAACTCGCCGGTCTTTGGGCAGCTCCGGCGGCCGTGTCCTGCGAAGACGAGGCTTGGATGACCTCCGCGCTATCGGTCTTGAGCGCACTCGATCGCGAACTCGATGACGGTGAGATTGGAGGAGTCATCGCCGCCGAGGCATTGTTGACGACATTATTGGTCATGATCTTGAGACAATTGGCGCGCGCCGGCGAGTTGGGCAAGGCCGAGGTGTCCGGCGGCCCGACGGAATTGGTGTCGCGCTATCGCGCGCTGATTGAAGATCACTACTGTGACAATTGGTCCTTGTCCAAGTATGCCCAGGCTCTGAATGTATCGCTGGCTCAGCTTCGCGCCGCCTGCTCAGCGACGAGCGGTGATGCCCCTCTGAAATTGATACATGAACGTGTGCTGATCGAAGCGAAGCGGAATCTCATTTACACGGCACATAGCGTTTCGCAAATTGCCTACCAGCTGGGCTTCAATGATCCGGCATATTTCTCGCGCTTCTTCACCCAGCATGCGGGCGAGCCGCCGGCGCAATTTCGCGCAAGCCGCGCTTTCGGCGGCGTCACTTAGCGCGCAGCCACGCGCCGGTGCCCAGCTTGCCGGTCATGACCATTCCCTGGCGTAATTCGCTACGAGCATCATCTCAAGAGATTGCGATCTTGGCGCTCGGGCAGCGCGCCGCCAGCGCGGTGCGCAGCAGCGACAGATCGGAAGGCTCGCAATCCGGCGGAATCAGCACGCTCTTTGCAATCGTCACCGTCTGTGGCGCTCCGTAAGGATTCGGTACGATTTTCTCGAACAAAAAACTCAGGCTGCGAGGCGGGTTGGCATCAACCGAAACGGACACGAGGTAAACGTCGACCCCGAGCCACGAGCACAGGGCGCCATCGCACAACATTCCGTCCGGACCGAAGTACGTGTCGGGCGCGGCGTTCAGCAGCTGCCGACGCAGCTTTTCCGGCGTACGCCGCGCCTCCCACGCCGCCAATTCGACGAATGCACAGATCAGGGCGCACATGCCCACCGCCCACGCCGTTCGTTCGCCCCAGTCGCCCGGAGTGAAGATGAGCACGCCGATCAGCACGCCAACGCACACCAACCCCACACGTTGCCAATCTCGTTTCAGCTCGAACGTGCTGGGCTGCGCCTTCAAACGCTCGACACGCGTGCGCGTCCACGCCTCCCAGATATCCTGGCTGTAGTGCCAGTGCATCCAGGGGTGTAACTGCACCGCGGTCGCCGCCCTATCCATCTTGAGCGCCATGTAGTAACCGGTGGGCAGCATGATGCACGCAAAGAACGCGCCGATCGCCAACAGGCATCCCGCGATGATGCGCACGTCGCCGGGGATCAGACAAACGAGCCCAACGATCACGAAGAACGTCCCGGCAACCTTGAGCCAAGACACGAGTTTGTGCCGATACAGATCGAGCACGGGCACGTGGGGAGGCAGCGCCGTCTGCAGCTGCGCCTCTTTCGGCGTCTGAATCGCCGTGATCGAGAAGATCATCGCCAGCGTCAACGAAATCACGACCGCGATCATCGAACCGAGTTGCACCGCAAAGGACTTGTGTTCCGTCAAACGAACGCTGAGTACGATGATGCAGATGCAGGCCGCGATCAGCAGCAATATCTCCGCGAACATGCGGAAACTCGAGCGTGCGGAATAAAGAGGATGACGCCGCCAGGCGATCCATGCGCCGGTACACGTCAAGAGACCCATGACTGCGCCGTACATTTTTGATTCCTCTATATAATCTCGCCCAACTCGTAGGTATCCGTGCGAAAGTGACCTTGCGCAGCTGTGAACCAGACAAAGTGGAGTTTACCTAATGCAAAGACTTTTCCGCTTATGGCGTATGTGCGGCCGGGATCTCAGGTTGCTTTGGTATGCCCTTCAGCATTCAAGTCGCCCGCTTTGGCTGCTGCCGGTGGCCGCATTGCTCGGCATCTACGCAGTGGAACCGGCCAATTTCGCCATACCCCTGCTCGGCGTGGTGGATGATTTGGTGCTGCTGCCCCTGATTCTGCATGGGGTGGTGCAGCTGCTACCGGCCGATATCCGCAATGACTTCGAACGCCGGGCTTTCACGCGCTGATCACATCGTTATGACTTGGGGTAGGGCGTGCCATCCTTGCGCACGAAGCGGCCGTCGGCGTGCGCGCTCTTCATGTCGATATCGGAGCAGGTGGTCAAGTCTTGCAGGTTGCGCGAGCCCACCTCGAGATACACGGCCATCGCATCGGACCTGTTGATCATGTGATGACCGTTGCCGGTGTCCTTCGGAAACGCCGCGCAATCGCCTGCCCGCAACTTGGTCTCGCCGGCATCTTCGATGAGTGTCAGTTCGCCTTCGAGCACATAGACGAATTCGTCCTCGTGGCTATGCCAATGTCGCTGACTGGACCAGCCGCCCGGCGGCAATGTCATGAGGTTGACACCGAAGTCCTCGAGGCCACCCGCCTCCCCCAAACGCTTCCGCGTACGCGTCGCACACGGTGCATCGAAGGGCGCAGGATAACCCGAGCCCTTACGTCC
>Ga0116227_10017424_pt1 | contig 10033 bp, 7 predicted proteins | sample S1TSphgellanicum_FD_89693 | JGI IMG/M metagenome (GOLD analysis project Ga0116227, IMG submission 89693) | Host-associated microbial communities from peat moss isolated from Minnesota, USA - S1T2_Fb - Sphagnum magellanicum MG | ecosystem: Host-associated > Plants > Peat moss > Unclassified...
TATATATATATATATATATATATATATATATATATATATATATATATATATATATATATTTTGATACATTTTAAATACAATATATTAAGACCAATATTTAAGCCAATATTATACATCATAAAAAATTAAAATTTACATAAAGATTTGTGTTATATCTCCATAAAATATAAAATATTACCGACCTACTAAATAATTACTTTATACTAGGAATTATTTATTATATGTCAAAAAAATTTAAATAAAATTTCAATCATACATAGGATTAATATGTGGGAGAAACCATTTTTAATATTATGTGAACCATTAAAAAACATAAAAAATCATGTGTTTTGATTAATTTCTTAAAACCATCATTAAATTCTTATTAAAATATTATTAAATTAGAGATTTAATCTTTTTATTTATTGAAATGAGTTTACAACTTTAAGAGGGAAAAACATAAATATGTACATTGTTGAAAAAATGTTAAGCATGAATTTTTAATTTTTTGATTTTGACAAATTCTAAATTCTAACATTAATTAGTAAATTTTACATTAAACCTAAGCCCTTGTACCATCATTGTGACCAATTTTGCATTACGTTCATTTTTATATATGTTAAATCATATTGTATAGTGAATAAATAAATTTCAAAATATGAATTTCATGATATATTGGCGGGGAATCAAGTATTTAAAAAAATTCTTATGTTTCATGGTGAATGCAAATATCCCATGTTGATGTAGGTATTGCATTTAGATTCCATAACTTTGTTTGAGTGACCTTCTACCATCAATGTGAAGAACTTTACAATATCGTCCTTTATTTGAATCAATATGTAGGGCATGATACATTGAGCATGGAATAAGTATTTTAAAAATATCCTTTTGTTTCATCGTTTAAAATATTATCACAATGTGATGTAAGTACTACTTTCTTTCTAGGTTTTGGTATGGCTATGCAATACCCTTGCAACTTTCAAAAAATATGTTATAAAGCCCAAATAATTTTTGGGACACCTTAAAAGGGATAATGCATGTGCATTGAATATTCCTATGCATGAGTAATACCTATATGATAGTCTAAACCAAAATGATTTTGCCCATGTTGGTAGGGTTATGCATTACCCTTCCAAGTTTGGAAAAATATGTTATGGAGCCCAATTTATTTCTAGGATAACTTATAAAGGGTATTGCAAGTGTATTGTGTAGCTTTGAGCATGAACAATACCCCTCCAATAGTGGAGACCCTTGGTATTTAGTTATTGAATACCTTAATGAAGGGATTGGTTTCCTTGTAGGTTTTGGTATGACTATGCAATACCCCTACAAGTTTCAAAAGATATGTTATGGAACCCAATGTATTTATGGGATACCTTACAAGGGGCAATGCATGTGCATTGAATATTCCTTGTCATAAGCAATACCCCTTTGATAGTCTAAACTAAAATAATTTAGCCCATGGTGTTTTTTGAATACCCCAAATAAGGTATTGCTTTGCTTGCAAGTTTTGGAAGGGCTATGTAATACCCTTCCACATTTCAAATTATGGAACCCAATGTATTTCTAAGATAAATAACCTATGAGTGGTATTGCAGGTGTATTGTGTAGTTTTGAGGATGAGCAATACCTTTCCAATAGTATAGACACATGGTATTTGATTATTGAATACTTTAATGAGGGTATTGGTTTCCTTGTAGGTATTAGTATGATTATGCAATACCCCTATAAGTTTCAAAAAATATGTTATGGAACCTAATGTTTTTATGGGATACCCTAAAGGGTAATGTAGATTCATTAAATCCTTCTAGGTTTTGGTAGGGCTATGTAATATTCCTCCAAGTTTCAAAAGATATGTTATGAAGCTCAATGTATTGAATAGTTTTGGGCATGAACAATACCCCTCTAAAAGCAATGTAGACCTTGGTGTTTAATTAGAGAATACCTTAATGAGGGTATTGGGCTCCTTGTAGGTTTTGGTAAGGCTATGCAATATTCCTCCACATGTCAAAAGATATATTATGGAGCCCGATGTATTTATAGGATACCTTGAAAGGGGTATTGCATGTTCATTGAGTCTTTTGGCATGAACAATACCTTTTTAATGGCCTCGACCAAAATCATTTAGCCCATGGCGTTTATAGTGTAGCCCAATGAAGGTATTGCATTCCTTCAAGTTTTAGTAGGGTTATGCAATACCCCTCCAATTTTCAAGAGATATGAAATGGAGCTCAAACTATTTCAAGGATACTTAAAATGGTGTATTGCATGTTCATTGAGTATTTTACTTTATGAACTTGAGTACAACATGCATTAAATGCATTTAAATTGAACTAGAGTTACCATATCATTTTGATTATACACTTGGTTTGAAATACCTATATAGGGGGTGTCAAATACTTTAATCATCCCTTTATTTATTTGTTTGAGTGAACAACAACTAGCTACATGCAATACCTTCATTTTATTCTTTCCTCATCATTGTCGACTGCTGGGGTCTATTGGAATGGCAACCATGTAGGTAGGTGTAGCCATGTAGGTGGGGTTTTGTAGGTACCTACTTAAAGTGTTGGTAGGTAGGACAATGGAAGGGCGGGTAGGTGGGTGGGGATGAGAGTAGCACATTTTAACTTTATAGGTGAGTAGGTCGGTGGGGGAAAGTGGGGGTGGTAGGTCAGTGGGTGGGAAAAGTTTCAAAAGCAAAAATAAAAAAAGAAACCAGGTGGGGGGTGGGGAGAAAATAAAGTTCCAAAAAAGAGAACAGCAATCAAGGGAAAAAAAATCTGGGAAGGGGGCAGGGAGAAAATAAAGTTGCAAAAAGAAAACTGAGATCAGGGCTGATCAAGGCTGAGTAAGGGCAAACAAAAAGAGTCAACCTGGGATGGCACAGGGATAGAAAAGAGAATCCTATTAGTGCACCATCCATCCACGTTGGTGCACTTGGGGGTGCTGGTTCGCTCTGGCCAGCAAATGCCAAGCATACTCAACAAAGCGATTCCAAACGCCGTTATTCAATGGAACTGTCGGTCTCCTATGGCTTTCCTATTTGGTAAATTGGTGATACCTAGCTACTCGGAAGGACTGAAATCGAATCCATAATTGGGAAATCACTTAATTTCCAGCTCGTGTGGAAAATGATTGTGGCAGAAAGCTGACATACACTTGCTTGCAGGGACACAGCATGCAACATCCCCTATCAAAAAAACATAAGCCGAATGGGGAGAGCGCCACAGGGAACCAGCACCAACCCTTGCACCATCCACCAGATACCCGTTATTATTCAGTTCTGGATGAACCTCAACAGCGTTCATATTTGGTTTCACCTTGGTAACCAATTTTGTAGAAAATAGGTCCCATATATAGGTCGATAGGCAGGAAAATAGGTAAGTATTCATTAAGTAGATGGTTTATACATAGGTAAGGGCTGTTTTTACTACCTACCTACTAACAACCTACATTTGGATTGTTTGTAAATAGCTGGTTAAAAAAAGCAACTGAGCTAACCACCATGGTTAACTAAGGAACTGGAACCCAACAGAGAACTGTTTCTTGACTACTTACCATCCATCTTTCATGGTGAGCTGGTGAGTGCTGGTTCACTGTTGCCTAAGACCAGGACTTGAGCTTCTCTTCAAAAAGAAGAAACAGCCAACACTGGTTTGAGCCTCCCCTAAGGACAGAGTCATAATAAACTGCTTGTTTGGATTGGGATTTTCAAGTTTCAACTGTAATTTCTATCCCAAATCAATTACAGCAAATAAATCATTTCAAACTAGAAAAGTACCCAATCAAGAACAAAATAAAACCGAAAAGAATTTTGCAGAAGTAAACAATTTTTTCTAACTCATCTTCTAGCTTTCTCTTGCATTGGGGCAGAATAGGTAGGGTTGTGATGAGAAATTATGAGTGAAAGAAAACCTAAAAGGATGAAGAAGCCCATCAATCACTAGAATCAATACACAACAAAGTTTCAATAGTTGATGTTGATGGAAGGTGCTATGCTTTTTATTGTTTTGTTTTGCATTTGTGTGTTTTTTTTGTTTTGCAGATTATGTATGATGACACTTGACATGGGTTTGTTGTTTGTTTGCATTTCAATGTGGGGAGCTAGTTGTGGCTGGGTGGGTTTTTCAGCTTTTGTGAGTTATGGAAGTCTCATCCCTTCATAGTGATGGTTTCTAGAAGGGAGTTCAAGAAGATAAGTACAAGACATGACAAGAAGAAGGGGGACTTCAACAATGTTTTGGAATGAGAAGCAGATAAATGTTCTTGAGCTTTGAAACATAGAGCAGAGAAATTCTGTAATGCGGCTTCTAAGTGTTGCGGTTGTGAGATCTCTGCTACACCATATGCCACAATAGTTAGGAGCAACTTGTAGCAATAGCTTTGAGGTTTGATGAGAAAATAAGGGAAGTTGAGAGCAATCTTCTTTGAATTCTCAAAGTTGTTATTGCATTTGTGGGATGTAAGTTTGTTTTATTTCATGAGAGAGTACCCTTACATATTGGGAACTTTGAAAGAATGCTGAGTCAACTTAGTCTAGAAGTATTGATTTTAGAGCAAGGGGCTAGGTTTCTTTATGTCAAATTCATGAAGTAATAATTCTGAGGGATGGGAGTCTTCAGATTTTGAATTTGGGATGGTGTTGTTATGATGGCCAAGTTATCATGTTTCTAATGTTACAAATGACATAAGAGTTTGTGTACCCAAGGGATTTAAGGGAAAGCTTTTCTACAGTTTTTTGTATGTGTTTGTTAATCGGAAATGTTCAAGTCAAGTTGTTGTGGTATGTTGGGATAATGAGAGGAGAAAGGGGAATGACTAGTTGAGCTCAGGAGAGGGAGATCGGAATGATCTGACCTTTTTGAGACCTTCAATTTTAGATTTTAGTGCAAGCACTAGGAGGGCATTCAAGTTTAGGAGTATGATGTTGTAGCTCAGGCATGAATGATACAACCATATGCATCTTGATGCATGTTTCAAGTTTAATGAAACAATTGTGTATTGTGTGTACCTTTGTTTTTGTTACAAAGTGTTTTTAAAAAGGGCTATTAGTCTAGGCCAAAAATAATGACAACCAATTTTAGGAATAGAACTAGTGTGGCCTATGTCATGGCCGAAGTGTTACCATGTTTTCAACTGATTCACTACAACAAAAGGTGTTTCTATATATCAAGTGATTTCATTGGATTTCGAGTGAATTCATTTAGTGCACAGGGATTAATGAATTGCATTCATATTTTGTAGTAATGATTTTTCCTTCCAAAAACTTGATTTTTTGAAATTTATTTGAATTTTCAACAACAAAAATCATTGTTTCCCACATTGTGAATTCAAATCTTACCAAATAAATTCCATTAAATCTTACTCATCAAAATCTTTCCAACAACACCAACTCACATTTCAATTCCTCCTTAATTTTCAGCTACAATTTAATTTGATTTTCAGTGAAAAAATCATTCAATATTCAAAAACTTTTGCATTATAAGTCCAAACATCATGGAACCAAGCCAATGCACCCCTCCTCATCAAGAGCTTTCCAAAGAAACCAAGAATGCAATATGAAGCATCCCAATTTAGTGGATCTTATTGGTACAAACAAAACAAACAAACAACCTTCCTGCATAGATAGATTTGCATGCAACCGATAGGAAGTCTCATCATGGAGTGACAATGCTTCCCTTTTTTTCCATCCCAACCTTTAAAGGTTGTTGTGTGCTTTCTTTTTGTCAAAACACCTGGCCCCCAAAATTGACATGGATATACCCAATCAAAATGCCATTTCAAGCCTATGACCACATTCCACATTGCCCAAAAACATCTTTGGGTTTTTATCCTCCTTGTTGCATTAATTTATATTTTCCAAAAAAACCATTTTGTCTCATTGGGTGTTTGGGGGTTCAAAGCCCTAATGTATCTATGAACGAAGGTTGTTTATTTGTTTTATTTTTTTCATGCTTATGAGAGCCACCAAACCAGGATGCTTCAAATTGTGTTCTTGGTCTCTTTGGAAAGCTCTCAAGGAGGAGGGGTGCATCAGCTTGGTTCCATGACGTTTGGACTTGCGATGCAAAAGTTCTTGAATATTGAATGATTTTTTTCACTGACAATTAAATTAAATTGTAGCTGAAAATTTCGAAGGAATTGGAGCCTTTGGTGTTGTTGCAAAGATCTTGATGAGTAGGATTTAATGGAATTTATTTGGTAAGATTTGGATTCAGAATGCAGCAGATAATGATTTTAAAGTGATTTCTGCCACTGAAAATTCAAATAAATTCCAAAAAACCAGGTTTGGGAAGGAAAAATCAGTTGAGGATGTGATAACACTTGGGCCAATGGCACAGGCCACAATAGCGGATATGATCGAATATAGTCTTTTTGACTTCAATGAGAATACCGTAGCTCCAACTTGCTTCCAACCCCCCTTTACAAAGGAAACAACTCATAGACAACCACTAGAGTGTGTTTTTTATGAAGCACTCTATTAAATATATTCAACTTTGTCAACTTTCATTCACACTTTATAGTACAGTGGAGAACCTGTGTCCATCCAAAACTGATTATTGGATTTATTTTAATGGGAAGTCTGTCTTTGGGCGGGTTTCATGAGCTTACAGAACTCCTTGGTGAGAGCTCTCAAGATTAGTGTAAAGAAGGCGCTCAATCCAAGCAGGATCCATGTACACCCATAGTTCATGGCCCCTGCCAAAAGCCTAGGCCAAAAATGGCAAAAGAACACAGGTAGACAAAAACAGCAATATGTTCCCATGAAATTCCCAATGTGTTCCCAATAGCTGCTCACTTTACCCATATCCTGTGCCTTACTATCTACTCTTGTATGTCATATCCTTTACCCATCAAAAAAATTGAACTTTAGGGTTTACTCTTGTATCTCATATCCTTTGCCCTTCACAAAAGACAAAAAATGAATTTTAGGGTTTACTCTTGTATCTCATATCCTTTGCCCTTCACAAAATACGAAAAATTGAACTTTAGGGTTTACTCTTGTATCTCATATCCTTTGCCCATCACAAAAGACAAAAAATTGAACTTCGAGGTTCCCCACAACTAATTAATATTCATCACAATATACTACTATATATAGCCATCCAGATGTGGGTTTGGGAACAACTTTTCTTGGCATTGCTTGAGGGATGTAAAGTAGGCACCTGAGAAATTATAAGGTAAATCTAGGGATATCTGGATAGATTAGATTTGTAGTTTATTGAATCCAGTTCCAACTCCTCTTGAGAAAATTCTATGTGGGTGGAAGAGTGAACTTTTGGAAGAATGATTGGAAGAAGGGTGGGGCATTGAACTGGGAAACCCACTTCCTGGTTCTTACCAGTGTTAGCCTGGTTCTCCACCTGCAGTTTCAGTGCTGGTTCTAAGGTCCCCAGACGACTGGTTCAAAATTTTGAAAACTTTAAAGAATTGGTCTCGAAACCAGCCTCAGAATCGGACCCAAAACCAGCCTCAGAATCAGACCCAGAACCAGTTCTGGGAACCGGCCAAAATTGGACCCAGAACCGGAATCAGCCCCTAAAGCTGGTTTTAGCCGGGGTCTGATTCGCCATTTTGTAAAAAATAAAATCATTATTTAAAAAAAATTTAAGTTTTCAAATTTTTAATGTTTAAATGTTTTTTGTTTTTTAGCTGGAGTTAGAAACGTTGTTAGTGTGGGAAACAATTCAGGTACACTTTTTTTTAATTAATAAATTTGGGAATGGGGTAGGTTGTGATGACATTACAAATGTACTTGTTATTTTTGGAACAAGGGTCAAGTATGCACGTCTTTGGGGGGGGGGAAGTGTTAGGCATGTAATTGATAATAGGTTGTAACATTTTACTAATTCTGGATTGCTATTAACTTTTTGAAAACCAGTTTTAGACTATGTGTAAGTAGGTAAAACTGGATCCAATTTCAAACTAGACTCACTTGGAATTTCTTCTTGAAGAACCAGGAATTGAGAATCTTCAAATGTGAAGAATTGGATCCACAACCAAACTCTAGGTTCTAGCAAAGAAAACACAACTCATTGAATCAAAATCAAAGGTCCTTTCAAATGAAAAAAAAGTTCAGAATGGGGACCCAAGGTTCTGACCGGGGTTGACCTATTCTTAATTTTTTCTAATACTCAACAAGCCAGGGTCTTTGTTAGGATTTTTTTATATATCGCACACATTTATCAAATAACTGGATTTTTGAAAAATTAATGGACCCAACTTGATATTAATTTGCATTTCTAAATACTTCTGTGATTACCAATTTCTCTCAATATTATTTTGGCAAATTGTAGTACCTAGGCTGGTTCCTAGTACCTAGCATGGTGCCGTTATTATAATTTTGTCATTTACTTTCAGTAGGGAAAATAATAATATTTTAAAATTATGCATTACACTAAATAATGAAACTAGTGTGCTTGAGTGTTTCTTTTAGAATTTTGGCATGGCAGGAGGTAATTTTTAGAATTTTGGCAAATCCAAAAACAATTAAATAATTCTTAACCAACCTAGGTATTATGGTACCCACTTACAATAGGGGCAAAAGCAAGCTATAGCATTCCTTTTTTTTTAGTCACATTTCTATTTTTTTTAGGTGATCATTATCAAGTATCAACCATGTCAACATAAAGAATTTCACAATGTGTTTGCATATTATGGTAGAGTATAACCCAAGCCATATAAATTCTTAAAATAATTTGAAAAATGTATATCATGGTGAATTGGAGTATATTTGTACAAAAACTATATTTGTAATTATGTATTGAGAAAATACATATATATTTTAAAAATCAAAATCATTTTTAACCATTATAAAGTTTGTAATATCTATTTCACATACTTTGAACCAATGTATTTGTGAGCCATGTGAAAAGTTTGATTTTTTTGTTTAATAAATGAGGTTTTTTCAAAATGTTGACCATAAGTATGTGGTAAAATGAAAATCTAACAAACAATCATTTTGATATGGAAGGTGACAAGCATTATGAATTGGGTCATGCATAAAATCTGTTTCAAATACTTATTTAAATTATTAATGAAACCAATACATACTACAATCTAATTTTAAAAATAGGTTATATTATATTGTATATATCATAAATATACTTAGCAGCTAGGTTCCTTGAATTTAAATGATGATTGTTTTTCAAGTAATGTTAGATAACATTAATTTTGTGAAAATGATCATTGTATGGCCTAAGCACCAAAATTAAACCCAAAATTAAATGCACTACATTTTGAGAAATATATAGAATATGGTCTTGGTCCTTTAGGGTAACCATAAATTATTGTCCCAACATGTCCACTATTAACTTAATTATAAAACTTCCAAATACATGAATATTAAATATGTGAAAATATGACGAGTTTCATATTCGAAAATAAGATCTAAATTATAAATTTACTATTAATTAATAAAAATGATATTTAAGGAGTATTTAAAACAAAAAAACCAACATAAACCAAAATGAAAGCTTTCAAAAAAAATTTAGAAATACAAAAACGTAACCCCAACCAACAAAAAATGGCATTTGAAAATATAAATTGGCCAATTGTGGGAGGATATTTGTCGCAACCCTAGCTTTGGGCTCGCGACCAAGGCAAAGGGAATTGCAAGGGTGCGGGTCAAGAGGAAGCTCGAGAGTGAAGCCAAGAGAAAGCCCGGGAGTTGAGCCATGAGGATGCCTGGGAGTCAAGGCAAGAGGAAGCTCGGGAGTGAAGCCAAGAAAAAGCCCGGGAGTTGAGCCAAGAGGATGCCTGGGAGTCACATCACATACTCTCGGGAGTGTTAAAAAGTGTGAGGGAGTATGAGGGAATGAACCCTCACACTCCCTAGGCAACTCCCACTTTGGGAGATGGAGTCCCGGTGGACTCCCGAAATTTCAGAGAGTGATTGCAGGGGTCAAACCTCAATGTTTTGTGGCGTTCTTTATATCTTTGGAAAGCTCTTGAAACGTAGATGTCTAAAATGGGCTCGCATTGCTCATTTGGACATCTGAAACACAAGTTATGGCCAAAAGAAGGGCCGGGAGTCGAACTGGCAGTTTGA
>Ga0116227_10017426_pt1 | contig 10032 bp, 9 predicted proteins | sample S1TSphgellanicum_FD_89693 | JGI IMG/M metagenome (GOLD analysis project Ga0116227, IMG submission 89693) | Host-associated microbial communities from peat moss isolated from Minnesota, USA - S1T2_Fb - Sphagnum magellanicum MG | ecosystem: Host-associated > Plants > Peat moss > Unclassified...
GCTCTCCGTCGCGGCCAACGACGCGGCGACGATCCTCGCCGCGTCGACGTGGTGCTGGGAACGCTCGCAACTGCGCGGCACGCCGGTCCGCCTGCTCGGCACGCGCGTCGCCTCGCTCACCCTCGAAGAAGCGCGCGAACTGCGGCTGTTCTAGGCCGGGACGGTTTCGCGGACGTCGGTGAAGCGGATCTTGTCGTCGTAGAGACCGGGGCCGGTCTGCTCGAGATAGCCGATCGCTTCGGCGACGCCGATCAGGTCGCAGTACTTCGCCTGCATGTCGAACAGATTGATCGCGTGCGAGCTCTCGAACCGGTCGAACGTGCACTCTTCCACGATCGAGATCTTGTAGTTGAGCGAGAACGCGTCGATCACCGCCGCGCGTACGCAGCCCGAGGTCGTCGTGCCGGTGATCAGCAGCGTATCGACGCCGAGATCGTTGAGGAAGCCGGTCAGCGGCGTGCCGTTGAACGGGCTCGGCTTGAGCTTCTCGATGAGGATCTCGTGCGGCAGCGGCGCGATCTCTTTCACGATATCGTTGCCGCGCACGGGCGTGGCGATGCGCGCTTCGGGCAGATCTTCGGCCGAGCGGCGGTTCTTGTGCGACCAGCCGCCGCGATCGAAGCCGTCGGGGCGCGTGTCGACGCCCGTGCTGAAGAAGACCGGAATATGGTTCGCGCGCGCGGCGGCGAGCAGCCGTTGCGTTGGCGCGATCGCGGCCCAGCCGGTCGCACCGCAACTGTTGCGCCACATCTTCACCGACTCGAGGATCGGCATGCTCGCATCGCCCGTGAACGCGTAGTTCACGTCGACGACGAGCACGGCGGGGCGCGAACCGAAGCCGCCGCGCGCGCCGTAGCCCGACGCTTCGTACACCGCGCGGTCGGTCTCGGTGATGAATTTATCCCAAACGGCCATGATACGCTTCCTTTCGCATTTACGAGAAAAATTGGGGATCGACGATCTCTTGATAGGGCACGGGCGCAGCGAGCAATCCGGCGGCGATGACGACCGCCTCCGCCGTCGTCACCGACGCGGGCGTGATCTTGCCGCTCCACTCCCAGATCTCGTCGGCGTACGAGCGCGCCATCGACGACTTGATGTCGCCCGGGCTCATGTCGGGGAATTCCTTGGCGGCGATCGCGAGCGTTTCGTCCTGATGATCGCGCACGAACGCGAGCCCTTTCTTCATGCCGGCGACGAACGCGCGCGCCGTCGCCGGATCGGACGTCACCGAACTCTGCGCGACGTTGATCGTCGAGTACGCGTACGGCCCGAACTCGCGCGGACCGTTCCAGAACGGCTCACCCCATTGGCCCGCTTCGATGCCGCGCGAAATCATCGGCTCGTTCATCACGCCGATGTCCGCTTGCCCCTGCGCAACGACCGCGCCGACGGCCGACGTGGTCACCTCCATCAGGGTCACGTCCTTGGTCGGATCCATGTCGAACTTCTTGAGCACGTAGCGGATCGTCGAGTTCGGCGTGCCGCCATAGCTCGCGACCGCGATGCGCTTGCCGCGCAAGAACGACTTCAGATCCTTCGTCGGCGTGACGCCTTTGGCGGCGACGAAGTAGTTGTTGTTGCGGTTCACCACGTTGCAGATCGCGCGCAGGTTCGCGCCCTTCACGTCGGCGTAGGCGTTGTGCTCGGGGCCGCCGATGAACCCGTAGGCGCGACCCGAGAGCACCGCGTTCGTATGCTCCGCGCCCGAACTCGCGAGCGTGATCGTCTGCACGTCGAGCCCGGCGAAGTAGCCGTTGCGGATCGCGACGTAGAGCGGCAGATAGCCGAGGCCGTGTTGCGGTTCGGCGATCAGCAACGGTTTGTTCGCGGCGCGTGCCGCCCCGCGGACGCCGAGCGTGCCGAGAGCAACGCTCGAAGCGGTGGTGCGAAGGAAGGGCCCGCGACGCATGGAGTCTCCTATCGAGAGGTGGTGGTGTGGAAAAAGCGTCGCAGCAACGTATTCTCGAGCCACGACGTGACGATGTAGAGCGCGACCGACAGCAGCGAGAGCGTGAACACGCCCGACCAGATCAGCGCGATATTGTAGGTCTGCCCGGCATAGTCGATCGAGCGGCCGAGGCCGTGCTGCGAGCCGATGAACTCGCCGACGATCGCGCCCGCCAGCGCGAGGCCGATGTTGATGCGCATCGCCGAGAGAATCGCCGGGAACGTGCCGGGCAGAATCACTTTGCTGAAGACTTGCCAGCGCGTCGCACCGAGCGAGAACACCAGCCGCACGAGATCGCGATCGACCGCGCGCATCCCCGAGTACGTCGTCAGCGCGCTGATCACGATCGTCAGCGCGACCGCCATGCCGATCTTCGAAGCGATCCCGAGGCCGAGCGCGAGCACGACGATCGGCGCGAGCGCGAGCTTCGGCAGCCCTTCGAACACGATGAGGAACGGCTCCATCACCTTCGCGTACCAGGTCGACCACCAGAACGAGAGGCCGATCGCCGAACCGCTCACGGTGCCGATCACGAAGCCGCAGATGGTGGCGGTGAACGTGAACGACGCGTCCTCGACGAGCGAGCCGTCCATCAACGTGCGCCAGAACTCCGCCGCGATCGCCGTCGGCTGGCTCCACAGGAACGGGTTGATCACGTGCAGCCGCGCGAGCACTTCCCAGAGCACGAGCACGCCGATCGCGATGCCGAAGCGGCCGGCGAGCACCGACCACGTGGCCGGCGCGCTCTCGTGATACACGCGACGCAGTGTGCCGCGCGCGGCGGGCGGGTGCGGGACCGCGGCGATGGGCGCGGCGATCTCGGTCAGGTCGGCGCTCATGACGCGAGCGCCTCGCCCACGGGCCGGTGCAGCAGCGCGAGAAAGTGTTCTTTGTAGGCGGTGAACGGCGCGGTCGTCACCACCGAGCGCTTGCGCGGGCGCGCGAGCTCGATCGCGCGGCGCTCGATGATGCGGCCCGGCCGCGCCGACATCGTCGCGATCTCATCCGAGAGATAGACCGCCTCGTCGACGTCGTGCGTCACGAAGATCACCGTCTTCTTGAAGTCGTCCCACACGTCGAGCAGCCACTCTTGCATGTCGGCGCGCGTTTGCGCGTCGAGCGCGGCGAACGGCTCGTCGAGCAGCACGACGTCGCGATCGCAGAGCATCGTGCGCAACAAGGCGGCGCGCTGGCGCATGCCGCCGGAGAGTTCGGCCGGATAGCGGTGTTCGAAGCCGCCGAGGCCGTAGCGCTCGAGCAGGGGCAGTGCGCGAGCGCGCGCGTCGGCGCGCGGTACGCGATCGATCTCCATGCCGAGCACGACGTTGTCGATGATGCTGCGCCACGGCAGCAGCAGATCTTTCTGCAGCATGTACGACACGACGCCGCTCATGCCGAGGATCGAGGTGCCGTCGAGCGTCACGGTGCCCGCACTCGGCATCTCGAGGCCCGCGATGATGTTGAAGATCGTCGATTTCCCACACCCGCTCGGCCCGAGGATGGTGAGAAACGTTCCGCGTTCGATCGCGAGTGAGACCGGCGCGAGCGCCGTCACGGCCGCGCCGCGCCTGGGTGCGAACGTCTTCGCAACGTCGACCAGTTCCAGCATGTTCGCTTAGGCTAGCCGATGCGCGCGGCGAGCCTCCAGAGGCAAATGGCTGAGGGTCGTTTGGCGAGGCGACCCATTTGTCGAACCGATTGGACGGGGCCGGTTAGACCTTGGGGCGCGCAGCTTCGCTGGAGAGATGGACGCCGACGCCGTACCGGCGTGCGAGCTTCTGGCGTTCCTCGTCGAATCCACGACGGATCCGTTCCGATGACGCTTGCGCTTCGAGATCGAGCTGCGCGCTCACGGCAGCTTTGCGTTTTGCTTCGGCCGCCTTGGCCTCGGCACCGGACGGTTTCTTGATCATCCATTCTCTGTTGCGGATCGGCCCGAAAAGACCCCTATGTGTCAGACGTGGTCGGCACTCCAAGCAACGTCGGCCGCCGCACCGCCGATCCGCGTCGCCTGCGCGCGCCACGCGGTGCGCGCGGCCGTCGAGAGCGGCAGCATCATCGCGATCGCGCTCGTCCGGGCGCGCACGGCGCCGCGCGGTAAGAGGTCGCGAATCGGTGCCGGCGGCAGCCAGCCGGTGATGCGGCGCAGGTCGCCTGCTGCGTTGCGCAAGAGCGCGGGGATCTGCGCGGCGGCGTCCGCATCGGCATACGCGCACTCATCCAGCGCGAACGAATCCGTATCGGGAAAGCGCCGGCCGCGCACGTAGGCGACGAGCCGCCGTCCGCGCATGATGCCCAAGCGCACGTTCGGCGCGTTCCCGTCGCGGCCGCGCACGCGCAAGCGTATCCACTCCCAGACCAGGGGCGGACGCGTCAACGCCATCGGGCGCAGCGCTTCGTGCGCGGCGAAACAGCGCTCGATCGCCGGCCAATCGGCATCGCCGAGTGTGCGCGCGACGATGCGCTCGTGCGGCAACGCGTCGGCGCGCAGCACGATCGCGCGCGAGGGCAAGCGCACGAAGCCGAGTTTCTCGTAGAACGCCGGATGGATGTCGGAGAAGAGGAACACGATGTCGGTTCCGGTCGCGCGCTCCACGTCGAGCATCGCGCCGAGAAAGGCGGTTGCATACCCGCGGCCGCGGTGCGGCTCGGGCGTGAAGACCGCACCGATGCCGGTCGCGCGCATCACGCGATCGCCGCAGCGCATATCGCGCTGATAGCGCTTGCACGACGTCACCACGGCGCCGTCGTGCGCGCCGCCGAGCGTGCGAAAACGCCGCCGGCCGAAGCCGCTCGCGACGACCGCGCGAAAATCGGCCACGTACTCGTCGAACGTACGCCCTTCGGCCCACATCGCGGCCGAGTGCGGGAGCACGTCGCGAACGTACTCGTCGGCGGAGAGCGGAACGATGCGCATCGCGCACCGCTTCGCCGCCCTCTGCGCGGCACCCGGGCTCAGACGATCGGCAGCGTCGGGAAGCTTCCGGCGATCACGTCGGCCGGGTTGCGCCCGAGCCACGCTTGCAGCACGGTCGCGTAGACCGAGCGGAAGTCGGTGGCGAACTTCAGATCGCCGTTGTCGAGATCGGTGAGTGAGGGGTGATCGCCGTAGACGCCGCCCTTCACGCTGCCGCCGACGACGAAGAGCGGCATGCAGGTGCCGTGGTCCGTCCCGTTGCTCGCGTTTTGCGTTACGCGCCGGCCGAATTCGGAGAACGTCATCGCGAGCACGCGCTTCGCGTTGCCGTGCGCGGCGAGGTCGGTGTAGAACGCGCGTAGGCCGTTGCCGAGATAGCCGAGGAGCCGGTCTTGCTGCGCGCGTTGACCCGCGTGCGTGTCGAACGATCCGAGCGAGACGAAGATGATGCGCGTGCCGGCGTTGCTGCCGATCAACTGCGCGGCGAGCTTGAGCTGTTGCGAAAAGCCATCGGTCGGATACGTCGCTTGCGCGGTGTAGCCCGCGATCTTGGCGCGCAGCGCGTCGCCGCCGTGATAGGCCTCGCGCGCCGCGTCGGCGATCATCGCGAGGTATGGCGAGCCGCCGCCCTTCGCTCCGTCGTAGAGCGCGCCCGCGCTCTGCTTCGAGGCGAGATCGTGGCCCGTGTTATACGAGAACGCGCCGAGTGCGCCGATCGCCGGCACGTCGACGTGCGCGGACACCATCGCGGCGGGCAACGTGTCGCCGAGCGCGACCGTCTCGAACGGTGACGGCGGTTTCGTGCCGTTCGGATAGCGGCGGTCGAGATAGCGGCCGATCCAGCCGTATTGCTGCGGCCGATCGGGCGACGCGGTTTCCCAGATCTCGGTCGCCTCGAAATGCGAGCGGTTGGGGTTCGGATAGCCGACGCCTTGGATCAGCGCGACCTGACCGCTCTTGAAGAGGTCGTCGAGCCCCGCGAGCGCCGGGTTGAACCCGATGCGATCGTTGATGCGCAGCACCGTCTTCGGATCGATGCCGATCACCGGCCGCGCGCGATGGTACGCGTCATCCGAATACGGGACGACCGTGTTGAGCCCGTCGTTGCCGCCCGCCAGTTGGATCACGACGAGCACGTTGTCCGGGTCCGCGCTGCCGGCGGTGAGCGGTGCCGCTTGCGCGAGTGCCGCGTTCGCGAAGGCGAGCGGCATCGTGCCGCCGAGGACCGCGACGCCGAGGGAGCGATTGACGAACGCGCGACGTTTCATGGCATCTCTCTCATTTCAGTTGAGCTGATTGACCGGAAGATTGAGCGTCAGCGCGACCACGCCGCGAATCTTCTCCTGATAGTTCTCGGGGCCGAACGCTTGCAGGTTGGGGTTCTGCGTCGCCGCGGCCGCCGTCGTGCCGTCGAGGTAAGCGACGAGCGTCTCGCGCACGTCACCCGTCACGTCGTCCTGGAGCGTCGCCGTCACGAGCTCGTCGACGATGCGCGGCGCGTCGAATCCGCCGGCGGTTTTCACCAAGAGATCGGGGTTGACGTTGGGCGCCGTCTTCGATGCGGTGGTGTTGGTCGCGATGAGCGCGTTGACGAAGTTGAAGCGCGCGAGCATCGTCGACGTGTTGATCCAGGCGGGGCCGCCATCCCAGCCCTTCACGGTCGGCGGGTTGAGCGGCTCTTGGCCCATGCGCGCGAGCACGCCGGGCAGATTCGGCGGAATGCTCGTGGCGCCGATCGTGCGCAGCGTGCCGATCGCAAATTCGATCGGCGACTTCGGCTCGGCACGATACGCGCGCGTCGAATAGAACACGTTGGAGCGGATGATCGCGCCGACCGTCTTCGCGAGGTCGTAGCCCGAGAGTGCATACACGCTTGCCACCGCTTCGATCAGTTCCGGCTCGGGGTCGGAGTAGACGAAGACTTCGAGCAGCTTGCGCGAGATGAAGCGCTGATGGATCGGCTGCTGCACGATGATGTCGATCGCGTCGTCGGCGTCGAAATTGCCCGTGCGGCCGAGGAACGTCTTCGGGCCGTCGTCGTGCAGCGCGGGGCGAAAGAGCGGCTGCCCGTCCTTGAGCGCCCAGCCGGTGAAGGCGCGCGCGCCCTCTTTCACATCGGTCTCGGTGTAGTTGCCGAGGCCGAGCGTGAAGAGCTCCATCACTTCGCGTGCGTAGTTCTCGTTCGGATGCTGCTTCGTGTTGTAGCGGTTGTCGAGCCATACGAGCATCGCCGGATCGCGCGTGACCGATGCGAGCAACGTGCGAAAATTGCCGAGGCCTTGCAGGCGAAAGAGATCGATCTGCTCGGCCATCATCTCGGGCGGCGACTTGCTCACCGCGGTAGCGAAGTGGTTGTGCCACACGAGCGTCATCTTCTCGGCGAGTTGGCGGCGCGTGCGCAGCATGCGATCGAGCCACCACAGCTGCACGGCGGTTTTGCGCTGCCCGTACTGCGCCGAGGTCAGCGTGCCGAGCTCCGGCGGATAGTCGGCGAACGTGCCGTCGGGATCGCTTGCGTGGAAGAGCGCGTCGACGGCGCGCTGCGCGTCGAGCTGCGTGAAGGCCGCGATGTCGGCCGGCGTGCCGCCGAATCCCGCGCGACGCAAGAGATGGGCTGCTTGTCGCGGGCCGAAGTGGCCCGCATACGGCGCGAGCGCCGACGCCGCATCGAGCGTCCCCGCCGGGCGGTAGCCGACTTGCGGATCGGTCGACGTATCGAGTTTGGTGCTCACGTCCATCGTACGCCTATGCTACGCCCTCATGGCGCACAACGGTGCGGAACCCGATGAACCGCGCGTGAAACTTCGATGAGAAGCTTCAGCGGAGCGCTGCGAGCTAGCGTAGCAGGGCTTGGATTTCGGTGGCGAACTCGGGGGCACCGATGCCGCGCGTGGCTTTGCCGCCGGCGGTGATGGTGACGGTTGCGTCGGCGTGGAGCAGCGCGAGCGCGAGCAAGCGGCGGTGTTCGCGCGCGTAGGCGTCTTTGAGTTTCGTCTGGTGCGCGTACCAGGTGAACTTCGCGGTACGCGCGGCGGGCGCGTCGCCGGCAGCGTCCTTCGGCACCATGCCGTAGCTGGGGCTGAACAAGAACGCATCGGGCACGTAGTACGGCGGGAACGATCCGGCGCGCGCGTCGACGACGATGACGTGCGCGAAGCGCCGCGGCCCGATGCGGTCGATCGCGCCGACGAACACGCCGCGGTCGTCGCCGTGCACGACCGGCCCGCGTTCGGCGGGCGCGACGCGCTCGAGCATCAGCAGCGCATCGTCGAGCGACGCGCCCGGATGCCGTTCCGCATAGCGCTCGACGAGCGCGATCACGTGCTCGACCAGCTGCGCGCGATAGGCGGTTTGCGCGGGCGTCTCGCCGTCGCGCGGCAGAACGGTCCCGGCATCGGTGACGATCGCGCGCGCGGTTGCCGCGCCGCCGTCGCGCGCGAGTGCCGCCCAGCGCGCGCGGCGCGCGCGAAACGCGACGAGCCGTTCGCGTGCGACGTCGCTCAACTCGCCGTCGCGTTCGCCGCGCAGCACGTTCGTCGCGAGGCGCACGTCGCGGCGGCGATCCCAGCGCCGGTCGGTCGCGGCATCGGGTTCGGGCAACGCGAAGAGCATCGCTTGCGGATCGGCGGGCTCGCCGCACAGCACCGCGAGCGACGCATCGCTGAGCGCGACCTGCGGCAACTGCAACGCGCGCAGCAGCCACGCGTGGTGGAACGGATCGACCGCCGCCCACAGCACGGCGAGCGCGTCGCCCGCGGCGTGCCGCGCGAGCAGATCGACGTCGCCGAACGACGACACGGGCACATCGCGCGCCGCGATCGCGCTCGCGTACGCGTCGAGGCAGCGTGCGGTGCGATGCACGACCGCGATGCGCGCGGGCGGCGTGCCCGCGGCAACGTGCGCCGCGACCGCGTCGGCAACGAACGCGATCTCCGCGTCGCGGTCGCTCGCGCGTTCCACGCGCACCGCGTCGCCCGGCGGGATCGTCGCGCCGATATCGCCCGCGGCGACCGCGCGTGCGACCGCCACGATCTGCGGCGGAACGGGTCCGTCGCCCGGCAGTTCGATCGTCGCCGCGGCCAGTTTGAACGTCGCCTCGGGCCGCGCGCCCGCGAACGTCTGCACGGCCGCGTGCAGCGCGCCGGCGAACGTCACGCGCGGCAACGCGGCGCCGAAGAGCGCCTGCAGCAACCGCACCTCGCCCGGGCGCAGATCTTGCGCGTCGTCGACGACCGCGAGCCGCAGCCGGCCGTACGTGCGCGCGAGCGCCGGCGATTCGCCGAGCAGCCGCAACGCCTCGGCGATCGCGTCGCCCGCGCCGAGGCAGCCGTGACGCACGAGTTCGTCGAGATACGAGCGGTAGAGTTTCGCGACGATCTTCGCGAGGTCGATCTCGCGCCGCCGCTGGCGTTCGAGTTCCGCCGGCCCGACCAAGAGCGAACTGCGGTAGTCGTCTTTGGTCGCGTAGAGCAGGCCGGGCTCGGTGAGGTTGGGCGGGTTCGCGTAGAACGCATTCGCGCCGCGTAACGCTTGTCGCAGCATCGTCTCGGGATCGATGCCCGCATCGCGCAATTTTGCGATCAGGCGCAACACCGCGTCGGCGAAGCGGTCGGGCGTGCGCAGCCCGCTGATCTCGGGATCGATCTCGGTGCCGAGATAGTCGGCCCACTCGGCCGAGAAGAGCGGCGCCGCCGCGCGTTCGAAGATCGCGGCCGCCTCGTACGCGTCGAGCCGCTCGATGTCGGGGCCGAGCCCGCCCGCGAGCGCGCCGTCGGCGACGATCGCGAACGCGAGATCGTCGAGCGTGATGCCGGTGAACGGCGCGTTCGCAAACGCGGTGCGCGCAGCGGGATCGAGTCGTGCGGCGATGCGTGCGGCGAGGTCCTGCGCGGCCTCCGCGCTCGCCGCGGCGACCAGCGTCGCATCGTAGGGCAGCTCGCCGCCCGCGAGCGCGACGTAGCGCGCCGCGAGTGCCTGCGTCTTGCCCGATCCGGTCGCGCCGGTGATCAGCAGCAGGTTGGCCTCGAGCGGTGCGCCGACGACGCGCGCGTCGGCGGGATCGACCGAACGAATCACCGGCCAAACCGTTCTTCGGCGACGCCCGGCCGCTCGCGGCAGGCATCTTTGTAGGCGCAATAGCGGCAGTTTTCCGCATCGTCGGTCA
>Ga0116227_10017427_pt1 | contig 10032 bp, 6 predicted proteins | sample S1TSphgellanicum_FD_89693 | JGI IMG/M metagenome (GOLD analysis project Ga0116227, IMG submission 89693) | Host-associated microbial communities from peat moss isolated from Minnesota, USA - S1T2_Fb - Sphagnum magellanicum MG | ecosystem: Host-associated > Plants > Peat moss > Unclassified...
AACAGTTCGACCATAGCCATACATGCCGCCTTCTACCTGAACGAAGTTCTTGGGCAGAGCCTTATAAAACTCCAGGTGGGCCGATCCTGCTGAGCCATAGTTGCCGACATCCGCGTAGTACGGACCTTTCTCGTAGTTCACTCGCTGCACAAACTCCGGAATAACAGTATTCATGTCCGCATACCCTTCGCCGTGCGCATGTGAGGGCAGGTTCAGCGGCATGTCGTCGATGAAGATCGCGAAATCCGTGCCATGGTCGAGATTGAATCCGCGAAGGAAGTATTGGTTTGCCTTGCCGCCACCGGCGTGTTGCGTGATGATTACGCCCGGCACCGTCTCAAGGACCTCCCCGGAACGAAGAATCGGACGATCCTCGATCTCCGCCGCCCCCACCGTGCCTTGAGTGGCGGAAGTCGCAATTCCTGTTAGGTTATCGTCGCGGCCCTCTACCTCAATCGTGTAGTTCGCGGCGCTCACTGTCAGAGCGATTCGAATGGGGACTTGCGGCTCAGTGAGGCCCAAAGTGACCGTAATTTCTGTGGTCTTAAAGTCTGCTTTGGAGACCGCAAGGCGATAAATTCCTGCTGGCAGACCAGGCAAATCGAAGGCTCCGCTACTGTCCGTCTGTGTCGTTCTCCTTAAAGTCCCGTTTGCACTCTGGACCTGCACGGTAGCGCGGGCCATCAGTGCTCCGCTCGTGTCCACAACGGTTCCTGAGACCCCGAATGAGGCGGTCTTCCTCGTGGCTGCATCCCATGCTCTCTCTTGCAGGGCCATTGCCAGAGGGGCATGGAGCGTAGAGAGCGAAACGATCAACAGGATAGCGGCGCAAAGCCTCATTGGGCCTTCCAGATTGGCTTCGGGATCATTTCCAGGCTTAACAGCACTCCAAGGGAAGCGAGTTTCGGGTGCGGCACGTGGACTGAAGTCATATCTCAATCGTATTCCGTTCAAAGTCTGCTTCGTCAATCAGTGTGAAATCCATCGCAAACAAAGACCTCCTAGAAGCGTCGCGTGGCGTTCTTGGGGCAGCTTGAAGTTTCTCGGCGCGGCGCACAAGATTTGCAGGGACGAGACAGAGGTGCTTCAATGGTGTAATTGCGGAAGATTATCGCCATTGCGTTGCTGGTCCTCTTCGGGCTGCCGTTTGCCTCTTCGCTCCTCGCGCTCACGCCGAAGAGTGAAGCAAACCTGCCTGCGTGCTGCCGGCGGAACGGCAAACATCATTGCATGATGGCTATGGCGGAGCGAACCAAGCCAGCCAGCGACAAGCCTGAGTTCGGGGCTCTGCCAGAGAAGTGCCCGTATAGTCCCGTGGCTTTGCTGGGGACAACCCATCCGACCGCGTTCACGCTGCCCACCGGCCAGATGGTCTATGCGGAGTTGGTCAGCCATCCTTGCGGAACGGCGCAGACCGAGTCGAAGCTTCGCATTTCGCGCGACCGGGCGCGCGGTAAGCGCGGTCCTCCCGCTTACTCCATCCTCTAAACGCGGAATTCTGCTGAAGGCTCTACGCCGCCATGTGCTTTGCGCATGCGCCGTGCGCTGCACCCAGCTCCAGTTAGGCGTCTCTTTGTAGGAGGGATGACGCCTTTGCTCGATTCCGCGTTCCCGATGCTCTCCATGATTCCGACAGCCCAGACAGAGAAAAGAACTCTCAGTCCAGCAGCTCGTATGCGGCATGAGTCGATTCGAGCAGATTCAAAGGACACTTCGCGTGAAACGCAAATTGCTTGTTTACCCAATTTTGGCCATGTGCCTCTTTGTTGCCTCTCCGCATTCAAGTCGAGCACAAATTCCCGCGCAGACTACGAGCGCAATTGAGGGCACGGTCACCGATCCTTCCGGTGCGGCGGTAGCCGGAGCCAAGGTGTCGATTGCCCAATCCGTCGGAACGCCACGGTACGATACGGTGACCGACGCGAACGGTCACTATCAAATTTCGAATGCTGCCGTTGGCACCTACAACGTGACTGCCGAGGGCAAGGGGTTCAAACCGGCCGTGACGCAGGTGACCGTCGTCTCCGATGCTGTGGCGAAAGCGGATGTGCAGCTTGCTCTCGCCGGTGCGTCCGAAAGCGTCGTCGTGAACGATGCGACGAGGTCGGTTTTCGGAGACAAGTCCGATATCCCGTTGGAGCAGTTTCCACAATCCATCCAAGTCATTACGCAAAAGGACATTCTGGATATGAACGCGATCAGCCTTGGAGACATCCTCACGGCTGTCCCTTCCGCAACTGCCGGACCGTCGCGCGAGTCGACGTATCAAGGGTTCGCCTTCAGAATTCGGGGATTCACAGCCTACCCGACCTACAACGGGGTCTATCAACGCTACTTCTTCAACGTGGATCCTTCTGCCCTCGTAAACATTGAGGACGTGCAGGTGGTCAAAGGCCCGTCAGATGTATTGCTGGGCCAAGGTGAAGTCGGCGGCGCAATGAACATCACGACCAAGCGCCCACAGAGGGAGTATGCCGGTACCGTGAGTGTCATCGGCGGCTCCTACGATCAGGCTTCAGGCTCCTTTGACGTGACTGGCCCGATACGCCCCGTGCAAGGTCTGTATTTCCGTGCGACCGGCGAAGTGGAGCGCTCTGGCAGCTTCGTGAAATACCTGCCGATCAATCGGGAGAACGGAAACTTCTCCGCAGATTGGGAACCGAGCGGCAAGGTAGGCGTTCATTTCGTCGGCGAGTGGCAGGAGCGGGACACATATCGCAATCCCGGCCTGCCGGTCATCGGAACTGTGATCTCAAACGGCATTGCACAAATCCCCACGTCGACCTATCTTGGCGATCCTGCCATGAACGGCGATCCGGGTCACAGCAACTTCACCGCAACGGGAATGCTTCTACAGGCTTGGGTACCGATTCAACTGAACAGCAACTGGACATTTACGCCACGCGTGTCCTACTCCACGTTCACAGGCCTCTACTCGGAGATCAACTTGGCGGCGGTTCAGGCAGACCTCGTCACGGTATCCCGGACCGGGCGCTACGACGAAGAGCGTCACCACTATCCGATCGAGCAAGCCGATCTCGTAGGAACGGTGAACACGTTCAAGATGAAGCATCACGTCCTGGTCGGCACGCAGAACAATCTGTATCGAGTGAGCTACTTTCAGCAGAACATGCCGTCAGTGCCTTCGATCAATGCGCTGAATCCCGTCTATGGAAATGTGGCGGATGGGCCCTATCCTCTGAATCAGGTGGTATTGAACAACTATGATTCCTGGGCGATCTACGGCCAGGACAGGATTGACATTACCGACCGCTGGAACGTCATCGCCGGCATTCGTGGTGATTTCTACTTTGCGCATCATTCGTTGGCTCCGAACTATACGACGGCGGCCACGGTCCTCAACACCACCTTCAACCATGCGACCTTCCAGCTTGGCTCGACCTACAAGCTCAACCATGGTTGGTCCCTGTTTGGTGGCTACGCTACCGGCTTCAATATCGAATCGACCGTCAATTCGCTCACGTACAGCGGAGTTCCGCTTGCCCCTGAGGACTCATGGCAGGGAGAAGGTGGTGTCCGCTTCATCCAAGGACCGCTGAATCTGACAGCGAGTTTATTCCAGATCAACAAAACAAACGCTGTCACCGCCGATCCTGTCCACACTGGCTACAGCATCAACGATGGCGATGTTCGGGTAAGAGGCATCGAGCTTGAGGGCAAGTTGCGCTTGGGCAAGGGCTTCTCTGTGGAGCCCGGCTACGCTTACCTGGACGGCCAGGTCATCAAGAGCAACTCGGGAAATCTGGGCTTTCAGGTGGCGGACACACCGAAGCATAAGGGTGACGTATTCTTCCGTTATGCTGCGGCTAAATTCCCGCTGCAGATTCAGGCAGGGTTCAACTACGTCGGCAATCGAGCTTTCCTCGATACCGCGAACGTGACCGAAGGTCCCGGCGTGCTAGGAAACAATGTGCGTTTGCCCGAGTACACCAACGTGAATCTGGGTGCTGCCTACACCTTCGGGCACCTGCGAATCGACGTTGACGTGAGGAACATCGTGAACACCGTGTACTTCCTGAAGGACTTCGGTAGTTACGATGTCATTCCCGGCGCGCCTCGCGAAGCCAGCGCACTTACGACCTACCGGTTCTAAAAGAATGGAGGGCGGTGCAGACCGTGACCAGTCTGCACCGCCATACAGGAGTAGCGATGAGAAAAAGAATTGCAACCGAAGAACAAGGGCGTCGTCTCTACCGCACCATCTGGCGCTGGCACTTCTATGCAGGAGTCTTCTGCATCCCGTTCGTTTTGTGGCTATCGGTCACCGGTTCCATCTACCTCTTCCGCCCGCAGATCGAACGTTGGCTGGATCGTCCTTACGATCACTTGCATCTTGAAGGCACGCAGGCCACGCCCGAACAGATCGCGCTCGCGGCGGTGGCAGCAGTTCCGCACTCCAGCCTGCACTACTATGAGCTTCCGCCGAATCCCGACGCTGCTCCTCGGGTTGTCGTCGGTGTTGGCAAGGAAGAGTTCCGTGTCTACATCCATCCCGTGACGCGGCAGACGCTGTACATCATTAATGAAGACCATCGACCGATGACGCTGTTAGCCCACCTCCACGGTCAATTGCTTGCAGGAAAGTGGGGCTCTTACCTCGTTGAGCTGGCGGCGTCGTGGGCCATCGTGCTGCTGCTTACGGGCCTCTATCTCTGGTGGCCGCGTCAGACCGAGAAGCTTGCCGGTGTTCTCTGGGTGCGTCTGGGAAAGGGACACCGTACTTTCTGGCGGGATATTCACGCTGTGACAGGTGTATGGATCTCAGCACTCGCGCTCTTTCTGATTCTGACGGGTCTTCCCTGGGCAAACAACTGGGGAGCTTACTTCAAGAGTATTCGCCGCGTAACGGGAACGGCTGCCAAGCACCAAGACTGGGCGACGGGCCAAGCTTCAGAGCTCGCCGCTAGGTCTGCCATGAACAGCAGTAGCTTAAACGCGATGGCCGACATGCCGGATATGCCGGGCATGGAACATGCCGAACATATGGAACGCATGATGCACCATCCTTCGCCTAATGCATACTCGGCGTTTGATCGACTCGTTCCACTAGCAGGTTCGCTGGGTCTCGCGTATCCGGTCAAGATCATGCCTGCGGCGGCAACAGGTGGCATGTGGACGATCAAATCCGACGCGCAAAATCGCACACTGCGGGATGTGGTTCAGGCAGACCCTCAAACTGGCGCAGTTGTCGGTCGCGTGAACTTCAATCAAACGCTCCTATTGGATCGCATCGTCCTTACCGGCGTCGCCACGCATGAAGGACAACTGTTTGGCCTTCTAAACCAGTTGCTCGGACTCTTGACAGCGCTTGGACTCATCACGCTCTCTGGTAGCGCCGTGGTCTTGTGGTGGAGGAGGCGACACGCGGGAGTGTTAGGCGCGCCCCTACCTCTTGAAATTCCGCGCTGGTCTCCTGTGTTGATTGCAGCTGTAGTTGCACTAGCGGTCTATCTTCCAGAAATGGGTATCTCTGTCATCGCGGTCTTTCTCGCCGAACGGTTCCTTCTGTCAAGAATCCCCTCTACGCAGCGTTGGCTTGGACTCAAACAGGCATGACATTCCATCACTCCATAACAAACCAGGCTGGTTGCATGCCTCGAACCCATTCATCTTCGATTGATTCCATTGCGTAAGCTCATCGCCATCACGTTGCTGGCCATCCTCGGTCTGCCGTTCGCCTCTTCACTCTTCGCGCTGACACCGAAGAGCGAGGCGAACCTGCCCGCGTGCTGCCGACGGAATGGCAAGCACCACTGCATGATAGGCATGTCCGGAAGCGAACGCAGCACGAGCAACAACCCTCAATTCACTGTACCGGCGCTGCGATGCCCATACGCTCCAGCAGCTCTCGCCGTTATATTCAGGCCTCATCCGCTCGCGGTTCCGCTGGCCGCGATCCGCTTGGATGCACGATCGGGCAAGTCTCTTTCCCCCGATATGGAAGAGTCTCACTTCCACACTCGCGGTAGGCGCGCTCACTTTTTGCGTGGCCCCCCTGTGTCTCACCCTCTCTAATCCGATTCTCCCGGCAGACCTCCTCACTCGAAGAGCTGCGGATGGACGCCGTAAGGAGACGAAAATCGCGCTCTCCATTGCGAACCTTTGATCCCGTAGCAGAAATATGGCCACACCAGCACAGCTCCTTCGCGCTTAGCTGGTAGGCCTCTTTGAGAGGACAAACATGAAACCATATTCGCAGCTTCTCGTGCTTGCCGCATGCATGTCGTGCGCAGCGATCTCGTCCGCGCAAAGTCAGCCGATGGCAGGGTCGATATCGGGCACGGTCCTCGATTCGACTGGCGCTGCCATTGTCGGAGCCAACGTTTCGATTACTGAACAGAGGACCGGGTATGTCAGCAAAAGCCGGACAGATGGCGCCGGACATTACGTATTCTCGTCAATACCAGCAGGTGAATACATGCTGCGAATCGCGTCAGCGGGCTTCCGCAGCTTCGAGGAGACCGGCGCGAGGCTATCCAGGGATCAGTCGCTTGAGATCGATGCAAAGCTGTTAGTTGGGCCGACGAGTTCAACGGTGCAAGTCTCGGCCACCGCGGGCACAACCTATACAGTGCTTGACGACTCGGCGGGGACACGTACGGCAACTCCCCTCATCGAGGTGCCGCAGTCAATCGAGGTGATCAATCGATCCTTGATACAGGATCAGGACCGGCGCACGTTGGCTGATACGCTCATCAATGTTTCGGGAGTCACGCCAACGAAGCCCGAGGAGATTCTGTTTACCCAGCCGCTCGTGCGCGGCTTTCCGGCGGAGATTTACACCGATGGTCTCTCCATGTTTGGCAACACGACGACGGCGAATGATCCGACAAGTCTTGCCGGAATCCAGCGAGTTGAAGTCGTCAAAGGACCCGACTCCACAATGTACGGTGGCGGCCTTGGTTCTCCGCTAGGAGGCTTGATTAACGTGGTTTCGGTTCATCCAGCCCCGGAGTTGGGTGGGTACATCGGGCTTCGCGGAGGAAACTTTGGGACTGTTGATCCGTATGGCGATCTGAATATCCCACTGAATACGAAGATTGCGGCGCGTCTTTCTGGCGAATATCAGAGGAATGACAGTTGGGTGGACGAGGTCAGTGGCGACCGCTGGTCTGTGCAGCCAGCGATGTCATTTCAGCTTGGGCCGAAGACAGGCGTATTCGTTCAGGGACGAATCAACCATCGCGATCAGCTGGAGTATTCGGGAGTTCCGGCAGACGAATCGTTCGCCGGCTTGATTGATCGCAATGCGTTTGTGGGCGCGCCCGTCGGACAGCCTCATACCAGACTCGACAACCGCATGGCCACTATAGAGTTGAATCACTCCTTCTCGGACAATGTGCACTGGAACACGAGTGCGAGGTACTACTTCAGTCAGGCGAACGAGCATGGCAGCTTCATCCTTCCAGGGCTTAATCCGCCCGATCCAGCGCCGCCTGTCTACCAGATCTTCACGCTGGATATGCCGTCGAACCCAGTCAGGGAGGGCACGTTTGATAGCAACCTAACAGCTATCTTCCACGGTCTGGGCGGAAGGCATGTCCTGCTGGGCGGAGTGAGCTACGACCATACCAACTTCTACTCGGGAATGGGTTTTTCAGGAGTGCCGGTAGGCGACGAGAATCTCGCGCACCCTACATATAACTTGTCGTTTGGACAACCTACCCCTGTCACTCTGACGCAGACAGACCGCTATCAAACGACTGCGGTTTACGGACAGGACCAAGCCACCTACGGAAGACTTAGCCTCACCGGATCAGTTCGTTATACAAGGCTGAATTTCCGTGAGCGAGAGCAAGGAACGGACTCGACCTATAACCACGCCTCAGGCCGCGTAGGAGGTAGCTTTAGGGTGGCTAGTGGTGTCGCGCTCTATGCTGCGTATGCCACCGCGTTCCGTGGCGCGTTCGGACTTGTTGTCCAGCAGGCACCGAAGCCGGAGACTTCGCAGAATGTGGAAGGCGGCCTGAAGTTGGCGCTTAATCGAGCCCACCTCGCCGGCACGATTGCGGTCTTCAACCAGACTCGCGACAACGTGGCGACGCCTGACCCATCAAACTTCCTCTACTCGGTTCAGACAGGACAACAGCGCGCTCGCGGGGCGGAAGCTGACGTGACGTGGGAGCCAGTGCACGCGTTCTCACTTCTTGGAAACTACGCTTATACGCAAGCCACTGTGCTGGAAGACAACAATCCAGACGTAGGCAACTTCCTCCAGCGGGTTCCTCGTAACAGCGGACGCGTCGCCGGACGTTATCGGATACAGCACGGCTCCGTAAGAGGATTGGCATTCGGTGCCGGAGTGACCGCGTTCACAAAACGCGAACTCACGCTGCCGAATACGCTCACTTCGCCGGGCTACGCCGCGGTGGATGCGCAGGCGTCCTACGACTTCGGCCGCTACACGCTCCAAGCTTCTGCCGCCAATCTGACTGCTCGTAAGACCTTCGATCCCTATGAATACTTCGGATTTCCGGTTGTCATGCCGAACCAACCCCTCTCGGGCTACTTCTCTCTGCGAGTTCGTCTAGGTAGAGACAAATGACGTCAGCAGACCACAGTATCGCGGCTAGCAAGCCGAACGATTGCTCAACAACCGATTTAACAACGAGTAAAGGAGCATGAACGATGTCTAACCGTCGCACCTTCCTAAAGTCCGCTGCCCTTAGCGCACCGGCAATGATTCTCAGCAAATCGCTTTCGGCTGCGCAGTCTTCACCGACTGGCAAGAGCGCATCATCAGCGGTGCCGATCAAGCCTATCCAACCGCCTGCCAGCGGGCCGATACGGGTCGCCTTTGTCGTTTCTGAAGGCGCGAATGTTATGGATCTTGCCAGTGCCTGGGAGGTCTTCAACGAAACCATGCTTACAGCTAAGGGGAAGCCCTGGCACGAGAAGGACGGGCTCGAGGATATGTCGATGCCCTTCGAGACCTATACGGTGTCCGAGTCGACCAGTCCGGTGCAAGCTGGTTGGGGCCTAATGATCGTGCCAAACTACAGCTTCGCGAACGCGCCCAAACCACACATCATCGTCATTCCCGCGCAGAAAGGCCGCACACAAGCCCAGAAAGACTGGTTACTCTCCCATGCAGCAACAAGCGACCTGACCATGTCGGTCTGCACAGGGGCCGATGTGCTCGCGCATTGGGGGATGCTCGACGGCATGACTGCAACCACACATCACTTGTTCGAAGTCGAGATGCAGAAGCAATATCCCTCGGTCCGCTTTGTGAGTGGAGTCCGGTTCGTCGATCATGGAAAGATCGCCACTGCCGGGGGCCTTACCTCGGGCATCGACCTTGCCTTGCACGTTGTGGCTCGGTATTACGGGCAAGACGTTGCACAGGTCACAGCGAATACTCTTGAGTATCGAGGCGATCTTTGGAAAGACCCAAAATTCGATGAAGTCAAACCGGTAGTCGTTGCCAAGTAGCATGAAACGCGGTGATTGCCTCGGCAGCCAACGCGGAGCTCAGGCTGTGAAGTTGGCTGTGCTTGAATCGGCCCCGAAAAAGTATTTGCTATCGCTGATCTCAACTGACGCCTCGGCCGATTGGATCGAGGAGCACGACCGAGGCGTGAGTCCTCCTCATCGGCTTCAGTGTGAAGGCATGAAGAGCGAAGGGGAAGGTGCAGGAGGAGGAACTCGACTCCTGCCGCGCAGCCGGCGAGCGGGGGGCGGTAGCAAAGCGGGATGAGGGTCCGGGAGAAACCGAAGGGGTGTCTCCCGGCGCGATTTGTGCGGCACGTCGAGAGACAAAACGGCCCCGGACGAATCCGGGGCCAGACCGGACGGAATTAGGCCGCTTTCTTCTTGTTAGTCTGTTTCCTTGCCGAAGCCTTGACCGCTCCTGGCTTCGGCTTGCTCGAAGCGTCGCTTTTGGATTTGACGACCTTTGGTTTTTTCGGCGCGAACACCTGCTCGGCCTCTGTCAGCAAGTCGGGCTGGTTCTCGTGGGGGATGCCGATATGGTCAGAGAGGACGAGGCGCAAAGCGAGGCCGGTTAGC
>Ga0116227_10017429_pt1 | contig 10031 bp, 8 predicted proteins | sample S1TSphgellanicum_FD_89693 | JGI IMG/M metagenome (GOLD analysis project Ga0116227, IMG submission 89693) | Host-associated microbial communities from peat moss isolated from Minnesota, USA - S1T2_Fb - Sphagnum magellanicum MG | ecosystem: Host-associated > Plants > Peat moss > Unclassified...
CTCGGTCCAGTCGATGGGGTATGCCGTGGCCACCGCAACACGACCGAATTCGCTGTTCGGCCTGCCGTCTTTGGCGATGAGGGCGAACTGGCGCAGCACGCTGACAAGCGCGGCCGGGAGGCCTTGCAGGCGGAAGTTGGGGAACCAGAGACTGAGGTAAAGCTGATCGGCCATCTGTCTATTCTATTTGTTTGCGTCGCGTCTATTTGTTTGCTTCGCGGGGATGAGGCTCGCGCGTGGAAATGAGAAGATGACTCTAGCGCAATGCGACTGCCTGTACAGAAACTTCGTTGGATCCTCATCGCAGGCGCTGCGCTCTTGCTCACTGTGCTCGTCGCGTATGTGGGATACGGACGTTACAAGGCGCTGAAGCGGTGGCAGGAGTTCGTCAAGCGCACGGGCGCGACCCTCACGCACGATACGAATGGTTTCACATACTCGCAGTCGCTCAAGGGCAAGACCGTCTTCACGCTGCATGCGGCGAAGGCCTCGCAGCACGCTGACGGAACGTGGTCGCTGCATGATGCCGAGCTGACGCTCTACAGCAAGACCTCGCAGCGCGCAGACCATATTTACGGGGCAGAGTTCGAGTACGACCCTCAGGAAGGCGTCGCAAAGGCCATCGGCGAAGTGCACATGGACCTCGAAGCGCCACAGGGTTTTTCCGGCGGGGAGAAGGTCGATGCGCCGCGGCGGATTCGCGGCAAGGAAGGCCGCGCTCCTACAACGCCTGTCGCCGCCGACCAAAACCTGCAGACGATTCATGTGCGCACGAGCGGGCTGGTGTACATACGGTCGCTGGGTGTTGCCGCGACGAAGGAAGATGTAGAGTTCACGTTCGGCAACGTGGAGTGCCATGCGCACGGAGCGGAGTTCGAGCAGGGCGAAAGCACGGTGCATCTGCTGGCGGCGGTGCACATGACGGGCACGCTGCGCGGCGAGCCCCTGGACCTTACGGCCAACAAAGCCGACCTGGACCGCGCGGGCAATGTGGCGGCGTTGGTGATGCCGGTGCTGAAGACGGCGAAGCGCACGGTGTCGGCAGGGAATGCGGTGTTTCATCTTCGCAAGGACGGTTCCGTCGAAGCCGCGGAAGCGAACACCGATGTGACGCTGGTGACCGGGACGCAAACGCTCAAGGCAGCGCGGCTGGAAGCTACGCTGAGCGAGCAGAGCCAGCCAAAGACAACGAAGCTTTCCGGCGGCGTAACGCTGGAGGACACGAGCGCAGTGCGACCGATGCATGGACACGCGAGCGAAGTGGATAGCGTGTTCGATGACGCAGGGCAGGCGCGGACGGTGACGGCGATGGGCGACGCCGTGCTGCTGCTTGCCGATCACGCGGCGAACAAGGTGAGCCTGGAACGCACGATTGCGGCAGACCGCGTTGAAATGACGCTGACACACGCCGATGGTGCGCACACGGCGCGGCTGACGGAGTTGCACGCGATGGGGCACGCGGACGTGCACGGGGAGTCAGCGCTCGAGAACGTGAAGACTCCCGGCAAGCGGAATACATGGGTTTCCGGCAATGACCTGCGTGCGAGTTTTGTGGCGGGGGCTGAAGGCAGGGCGCAGGTCCAGCGCGTGGTGGGCAGAGGGCATACGCGGTTGTCGCAAAGCACCACACTGGGCGATGAGCAGACGAGCACGGCCGATACGCTGGAGTTGACGTTCATGCCTGCGGCTGTGGGCGACAAGCCGGGCGAGATGCAGATTGCGTCGGCTGTGCATACGGGTCACGTGTCGATGGATACGAAAGCTGCGCCGAAGAACCACCAGGCGGCGGTGGTGTCTACGGCGACGGCGGAGCGCGCCGTCTACGCGGGAGCTTCGCAGGAGCTTACGCTGTCGGGGCATGCCGAGCTGGCGCAGAACGGGACGGAGGTTGCGGCGAATACGGTCGTGCTGAATGAGGCGACGGGCAACGCGCAGGCGCAGGGCCAGGTTACGGTCACGCTCGACAACGCGAATGCCACAGCGGCAACGAAGAACACTCGCTCGCATGTGATGGCGGAGAGCGGGAAGTTTTCGCATGGCGCGCAGCTTGCGGAGTTCACGGGGACGGATGCGCACCCGGCGCGGCTTTGGCAAGATGCCTCGCAGGTGCAAGCGGCGACGCTCATCCTGGACGGGCAGGCGAAGACGCTGCTGGCGCGTCCTGCTGCGGCTACGGGGACGGTTTCGGCGGTGTTTGCGTCCCATGGCAAGGCCGGGGGCAAAGAGGCGTCGAAGATTGTTCGCGTGAGCAGCGCGCGGATGGATTACTCCGATGCTTCGCATGAGGCGGTTTTTGCGGGTGGAGTGAAGATGAATGCGGTCGAGGGCGAGATACGTTCGCAGCGGACGGTCGTGTTCCTGAACGCGAAGACGCCGAAGCCCGCAGGCAACGCCACGCTTGCTGCGGCCGACCCGCTCACAGGCTCAATTGACCGCGCGGTGGCTTCGGGCGCGGTTCATTTGAACCAGGTGGGTCGCAGCGGGACCGGGGAGCAACTGCTGTACACCGCTGCAACCGACAGCTTTGTTTTGACCGGCACGCCGTCTTCGCCGCCGCGCATTGTGGACGCGCAGCAGGGCAGCGTGACGGGGACGACGCTGCTGTTTGGGGCGGCGGATAGTACCATCGTCGTGGCAGGGAACCCTGGTGAAGGCAAGCGCGGTCGCGTGCGAACGGAGACGGATGTAAAGCAATGAGAACGCTCGCAACGGAACAGATCGCAAAGCATTACGGCGGCCGGCAGGTCGTGAACGGCGTCAGCCTGGAGATCAAGCAGGGCGAAGTCGTCGGCCTGCTGGGCCCGAACGGCGCAGGGAAGACGACGAGCTTTTACATGATCGTAGGGCTGGTGCGGCCGGACAGCGGGCGCATTCTTACGGACGCGACCGACATCACGCGGACGCCGATGTACCTGCGCGCGCGGGAGCATCGCATCAGCTATCTGCCGCAGGAGCCTTCGATCTTTCGCAAGCTGTCGGTGGAGGACAACATTCTTGCGGTGCTGGAGACGCAGCACATTACCTGGGAAGCACGGCGCAAGCAGACCGAGACGCTGATCGAGAAGCTGAACCTGGGGCACGTGCGCAAGACGATGGGCTACGCGCTTTCGGGCGGCGAGCGGCGGCGCGTGGAGATTGCGCGTTGCCTGGCGATCGACCCGGCGTTCATTCTGCTGGACGAGCCGTTCTCGGGGATCGACCCGATTGCGGTGCTGGATTTGCAGCAGATTATTCATGACCTGAAGACGAGCGGGATTGGCATTTTGATCACGGACCACAATGTGCCGGAGACGTTGAGCGTGACGGATCGAGCGTACATTTTGATTGAAGGCAAGATCTTCAGGGCAGGAACGCCGGGTGAACTTGGGCGCGATCCTGAGGTGAAGCGGCTGTACCTAGGCGAGAAGTTTTCGTTCTGACGCCGTTTCTCGACTGCGGTTGTCTTTTATGTCGCGCCTTCAGCGCTCTGGACGTTGCTTGGCTTTACAAGGGGCTACGCCCCTCGCTGGTATAGAACGGGCCTTCGGCCCTGAGGCAGAAGGCTGACGAGGGGCTGCTCCAGGCCAGCGTGCGAAAGCGACCGCCGTTCTCGGTGCCTCTCGCTGTTATGGAATGGGCTTTTGGCCCTGAAAAGAGGCGTCTACACCGAAAGGAGAACTGCACTCGTTGGCCCACTTTGGGCCTGTAGGTTTTCCTTCTGAGCAATTCAGGGGCCAAAACGCTTGCACTGCGGAATGCGCGGAGTACACTGGGCCTAGCTCGCCGGGGCATGGGGCTTTGGCGGGCGCTTCGCGTGGGTCGTTGCGCGAAGGTTGCGAGGTTGAGAAACATTGCTGCAGCCGCGTTTGAACGTCAAAGTATCGCAGCGCCAGGTGCTCACGCCGGGGCTGGTGCAGATGGTCAGTGTGCTTGCGCTCAACAAGCTTGAGCTGAAGGACATGATCAACAGCGAGCTGGTGGAAAACCCGGTGCTGGAGGAAGTGGACGAGTCCTCGGAGACGATAGACGAGCGGGCCGGCAGGGAAGGCGACCGCGAGCGCAGCGCCGAAGAGGTGTCCGCCGAGGGCGAGCGGGCGGAAAAAGACCCGTTCGACGAGATCGATTTCGGCAGCTACTTTCAGGATTACCTCGACCCGGGGTTCAAGACGGCCTCAGGATTTGAGGATTATGACAAGCCTTCGTTCGAGCACTTTCTGGCGCAGACGACCACGCTGAGCGACCACTTGCAGTGGCAGCTTGGAGCGCTGACCCTGCGGGAGGACCTGCGTGCGGCGGCGGAGTTGATCGTCGGCAACCTGAACGAGGATGGTTATCTTACGACGAGCGAGGAAGAGCTCGCCTTCGCTGTGTCTACGGAGCTGGGCCGTGAGGAAGACTGTAGCCTGCTGGTGGCGGAAGCTCTCGCGGTGGTGGCGCGGCTGGATCCCGCCGGCGTGGGCGCGCGTGACCTGCGTGAGTGTTTGCTGATGCAGCTCGCCGTGCAACGTGCCGAGCTTGAGGAGCAGGAAGAGCCGACAGAGGTGGTGAACTGCGCGCAGCAGATTGTGGCGCAGCATCTGCCGCTGCTGCAGCGCAAGGACATGCGCGAGCTGATCCGGCTGTGCAAGTGCTCGACGGAGTTGGTGAACCAGGCGGTGGATTTGATTCGGCGGCTGGACCCTCGGCCGGGGCAGCGGTTCAACAACGTGGCGACTCGGCTGATTGAGCCGGATGTGGCGTTTGTAAAACGGGATGAGGAATACGTCGTCTTAATGAACGAGGAGGACCTGCCGTCGCTGCGGCTGAACTCCGGCTACCGGAAGATGCTGCGCGAGAAGGGCACGGCGCAGGACGTTCGCGAGTATGTGAAGGAGCGCTATAAGTCGGCGATTCAGCTACTTAGGAACATTGAGCAGAGGAAAAATACGATCGTGCGGACGTGCGAAGCGATCGTGCGGCGGCAGGGCGAGTTCCTGGAAAAAGGCGTAGAGGGCTTGCGGCCGATGATGATCAAGGAGGTGGCCGAGGAGATCGGCGTGCACCCTTCCACGGTGAGCCGGGCGGTGGCGAATAAATATGTACATACCGCACAGGGCGTTTATGAGTTACGCTTCTTCTTCTCGGAGGGCGGAAACGGCCCCGAGGGTGGAGACCTGCCGCTGGTGCTTTTGAAGCGGCGGGTGAAGAAGCTGATTGAAGAGGAGGACCCTCGCAAGCCCTGGACCGACGAGTATCTTGCAGAAGAGTTGCAGCGCCAGGGAATAAAAGTCACGCGACGGACAGTTGCGAAGTATCGCGAAGATATGCAGATACCGAGCACCCACCAACGCCGCACCAGATGAACGCATCCAACTTTGCAGTTGAAGGAGAGTGTTTCATGACCATTGAATACACGGGTCGGCAAACGACCATCTATCCCAAACTGAAGACCATGGCGGAAGCCGGTCTTGAACGTATTGATCGCGTTACCAACCGTTGCACGCATGCTCATGTGATTCTGAGCGAAGACAAGTATCGAAAAATTGCGGAAGTCACCATCCAGTGTCGCGGCGAGAGCATTGTGGCCCGCTGCCAGTCGACGTCGATGGAAGCGTCCCTGCATGATGCGCTGGTGAAGGTGGAACAGCAGGCGATCCGGCACAAGGAGCGCTATACGACGGTCCGCGATCACTCTGTGCGGCCTGAAGCTGTGCAGGCGTTGTAGGTTTTCCTCCATAACGCAGCGCGTTGCGTTGAGCAGACAAGACGGGGCGAGATGGGCGAAGTTGGCTTGTCTCGCCTTCGCGCTTTATTCGTTTGGAGATGGTGCCATGGGCCGGCAAAATACAGGGATCCTTCGCCTATGGCTCAGGATGACGCTTCCAGATTCTTGCGGCGGTGCTAGGATTCACGCATGGCGAAGGCACGGACGACAAAAGCTGACACCGCGAAAAAACAGGCGGCTCCGGTGGTGAAGAGACGCAAGACGGACGAGTTAAGCGAAGGGCGCGAGTTGGTGATCCTGACGGGAATGTCGGGGTCGGGCAAGGCTTCGGCGCTGAAGTCGTTTGAGGATTTGGGGTATTACTCGGTCGATAATCTTCCGCTGGATTTGATTCCGCGTTTCGCGGACCTGGTGCTGAAGTCGGCGGAGATCACGCGCGCGGCGCTGGTCATCGACGTGCGCGAGGGCATCCGACTGGACCGCTTTCCGGCGATTTTGAAGCAGGTACGCAAGGTGTTGCCGACGCGCGTGGTGTTTCTCGAAGCCAGCGAAGACGCGATTGTGCGGCGGTTTTCTGAGACGCGCAGGCCGCATCCGCTGGGACGCGGCGAGACGGTGATCGCGTCGATACGCGCGGAGCGGAAGCGGCTGGACCCGATTCGCAACGTGGCCGACATTTTGTTGGATACGACGAAGTTCAACGTGCATGACCTGCGCGCGCACATCAATGCGCAGTTTGAAGGCGCGGGCGGGAAGAACGATCAGAATCTGACGATTTCGGTGACGAGCTTCGGGTTCAAGAACGGTGTGCCGTCGGATGCGGACCTGGTCTTCGATGTGCGGTTTTTGCCGAACCCGCACTTTGTGCCGGAGTTTCGCAAGCTGACGGGCAAGCATCCGAAGGTGGCGAAGTACGTGCGGCAGTTTCCGCAGACGCAGGATTTCCTGGACAAGGCGACGGACATGCTGACGTTTTTGCTGCCGCACTACATCAAGGAAGGCAAGAGCTACCTTACGGTGGCGATCGGGTGCACGGGCGGACAGCATCGGTCGGTGATGATTACCGAGGAGCTGAAGAAGCGGCTGGGCGAGGCGGGGTATCGCGTGAAGGCGGCGCACCGCGACATGCCGCGTTAGCGCTGCGTAGAATGGCCTGATGGGGTTTAGCACGACAGCTTTGCAGGCGGTCCGCGGATGAAGCGAATCCTTCGTCTGATGGGCTACCTGCGGAAGTATGCGGTGTACTCGGTGGCCTCCGTGTTGCTGATGGCGGTGGTGGGTGCGATGGCGGCGTTCCGCATCCTGCTCATCAAGCCGATCTTCGATAACGTGCTGAGCCCGGACGCTTCGCCGGGGCAGGTGCTGCTGTTTCCGATTCCGCACACGCATATCGTGATCAACCTGCAGCATGTGGTGCCGAGCCACTTTCATAATGCGTGGACCGTGGTGGCGGTGGCGCTGGTGGGGTCGGCGATTGTGAAGTCGTGCTGCGATTACCTTGGGACGCTGCTAGCGAACAAGGCGGGGTTCGGCATGATTACCGACATGCGCAATGATCTGTATGACTCGATCCTGCGCCGGTCGACGGCGTTCTTTCAGAGGCATTCGACGGGCGCGCTGATCTCGACGCTGATCTCCGATGTGGAGCGCGTGCAGGCCGCGATGGCGACGGTGATGAGCGACTTCCTGCAGCAGATCTTCACGCTGGTGTTCATGATCGGCGCGGTAATTGTGACGGGCGGCAGGATGGCATGGGTGCTGCTGCTGTTTGTGCCCGTGATTGTGTCGTCAGCGCGGCGCATCGGACGCAGCGTGCGCAAGACGACGCGGCGTGGGCAGGACAAGCTGGCCGAGATTCAGAACATCGTGCACGAGACGATCACGGGCAACGGCATCGTGAAGGCGTTCGGCATGGAGATCTGGGAGATGAACCGCTTTCGCCGCGCGGCGGACCGTCTGCTGACGGCGAACATGCGGTCGGTGGCGGTGTCGTCGATTTCGTCGCCGCTGATGGATGCGCTGGGCGCGGTGGCGATTGCGATGCTGCTGTTGTTTGGGCGCGGCAGAATCCTGCACCATGACATGACGGCAGGCGCATTTGTGGCGTTCCTGATTGCGACGTTCACGCTGTATGACCCGGTGCGGAAGATGCCGATCTACTACAACAACTTTCAGCAGGCGGTCGGAGCGAGCCAGGAGATCTTCAAGTTCATCGACGAGCAGGACGAAGTGCGCGAGCGTAAGAAAGCGATTGCGTTGAAAGGCTTTGAGAAGTCGATTGAGTTTCGCGATGTGCGCTTCAGTTATGAGGCCGATGGCGAGCGCAAGGAAGTTCTGCATGGCATCTCGCTGAACGTGCAGCGTGGGGAAGTGGTGGCGCTGGTGGGGCCGAGCGGTGCAGGGAAGTCGACGCTGGTGAATCTGCTGCCGCGGTTCTTCGATGTGACGTCGGGTGCGATTCTGCTGGATGGGCACGATGTGCGCGACCTCACGCTGGCGTCGCTGCGCAAGCAGATTGGCAAGGTGACGCAGGAGACCGTGCTGTTCAACGACTCGGTGCGCAACAACATTGCGTACGGACGGCCGGATGTATCGATGGAGAAGATTGAGGCGGCGGCGAAGGCGGCGCTGGCGCATGAGTTCATCACGAACATGCCGGAGGGGTATGACACGGTAATCGGCGAGCGCGGCACGAGGCTTTCGGGCGGCGAGCGGCAGCGGCTGGCGATTGCGCGGGCGATCCTGAAGAACGCGCCGCTGCTGGTGCTGGACGAGGCGACCTCGGCGCTGGATACCGAGAGCGAAGCAGCGGTGCAGGCAGCGCTGGCGAACCTGATGCAAGGGCGCACGTCGCTGGTGATCGCGCACAGGCTTTCGACGGTGCGGCGCGCGGACCGGATTGCGGTGATCGAGCACGGCAATATCACAGAACTGGGAACGCATGAGGAGCTACTGGCCCTGGGCGGCATGTACAGCCGGCTCTATCACCTGCAGTTTGGGGACGATGTGCCTTCGGTTTCTGAGGTGGAAGGCATTGTGGACGCGGATGTTGAGGGAATTGCGTAGACTAGCGTCAAGTACACAGCGATGGCAGGCATACTCTTCATCATTTCGGCGCCGAGCGGCTCAGGGAAGTCGACCCTCGTGAGCGAGGTTCGCAAGCTCGTTTCAGGGCTGGAGTTTTCCGTGTCGTATACGACGCGCGACCCGCGAGGTTCGGAGCAGGAAGGCGTGGAGTATCACTTCATCACGAAGGACGAGTTTCGCGCGATGATTGCCGCGGATGAGTTCCTGGAACATGCCGTGGTGTTCGGCGACAACTACTACGGGACGGCAAGGTCGGCGCTGGCAAAGGCGGCGGAGCACGGGAACGATCTGCTGCTGGACATCGACGTGCAAGGCGCGCTGCAGGTGATGGAGAAAGCGCCGGAGGCTGTGTCGATTTTTATTCTGCCTCCGAGCCGCGAGGTGCTGGAGCTTCGGTTGCGGCATCGCTCACAGGCTGAAGGCGTGACGGATGAAGCTGTGATCGAGAAGCGGCTGAAGCAGGCAGGGACTGAGCTGGAGAAGCTCGATCGCTATCAGTATGCGATTGTGAATGACCAGCTGGAAGAGGCTGTGAGCGAGCTGCGCGCGCTTGTGCTGCTGGCGCGCGGCGACGATAGCGCTGAGGTGAAGGCGCTGGCAGAGAGCTGCAGGACGTTGCGGCACTCGGCGCGGCTGGATGCGGCACTGGAGAGTTTTGATGTCGCGCCAAAAAGAGCGGACAAGCAAATGATCCAGTAGACAAGCGGGGCTGCGAGGGGTTTACCATAGCGTTAATCCCCCGGAGGTCTCTCATGGCCGAAGACATCTTTCAGAACAAGTACAGCCTGGTGAAGGGCGCGGCGCGTCGTGCGCGGCAGCTTTACTCGGGCATGCCGCAACTGACGGAAACCAGCTCGCTGAAGGCATGCCGTGTGGCCGAGCAGGAAATTCGGGAAGGCAAAGTCACGTACGTTGTGCCGCAAAAGCCGCCTCTTCCACCGGGCTCGTCGCTGTAGGCTAAAAGGCGATGGACGTTTCCCCCGAGCAACAACTGCGCGCCTATGTCAGCTATCTCCGCGACATGGGCGTCTACGACCTCTACCGCCGCGAGAACCCGACGACGGCACTGCCGGAGGAGTTGCGCGCGAAGCTGCTGGCGGCTGCGGCACAGGTCGTGGCCAGGCCGGCTGCATCGCCTCCGCCACCCGTTGCGCGTGCTGTAGCTCCGGCACCGCCGCCCGTGGCTGCACGGCCCGTTGCCAAGCCTGTAGCTGCTCCACAAGCTGCCGACGCTGTTACGCTTCCTTCGATACTCTCTGCA
>Ga0116227_10017430_pt1 | contig 10030 bp, 8 predicted proteins | sample S1TSphgellanicum_FD_89693 | JGI IMG/M metagenome (GOLD analysis project Ga0116227, IMG submission 89693) | Host-associated microbial communities from peat moss isolated from Minnesota, USA - S1T2_Fb - Sphagnum magellanicum MG | ecosystem: Host-associated > Plants > Peat moss > Unclassified...
ATGTAGATGTGTTATGTAATTTCACAAAATAAGCACCAAAACAAACCGTAGTATCATCACAAGTAGGACAATACCAATTCACCTTCTTCTTACACACCACACAAAGCCTTCTTTTTCTTGATGTTCTTGTCCATTATTTAGAATATAACGCAATCCCTAGGGATTCACTATGCAAGCCCCTACCATTAATTGTTATTGCCTTTGGAGTAAAACGAGTTCCCTTTTTTACAAGAGCCCTAGCCAAAGCCACATTGAACTTCAAATGTGAAATTAATTTTGCCAACTTGCCAAGTCGGGTCATATGTGCCTTGTACATAATGTATGAATTCACAATGGTGGTATCAATGACATGGAACATTATCCAATGCCACCATTTGTGATCACATTTTTGTAAAGTATAACATCCATGGAGTTGACCCTGCACATCAACTCTACACATGTGCTTTTAGTAATGTACTAAGATTAGGTTAGTAGGGATCTCCAATGGACCAGTTAGATGCCACTAAGTGGCAAATGTTGCACTTGTAGGATTAATTGGACTAAAAGTAGTGGACAAAATGGAAATTGATTTGTTGTTAAACCAAGATATTGCAACAAGTTTACTTGAAGCATGCATGTTATACCAAAGTTGTTTACTTGATCCTCATTTTGGATCAATAATCAAAGCACTAGGCCACCCCTTATGATCAGTCCTACAAGTCCCTGTGGCATGCACCCCAAACCTTCAAAAGATCCCAAAACAATGTAAAGCTAGACAATGTAATTCTTGTTCTTGTGACAATGTAATTCTTGTTCTTGTACCCATCCATCAACCTATACACAATTTTGTACCAAATTGCATCTTTAGCATCCTCATGACCTACATGACAATGCAATTCCATTTTTTGCACAAACTTGGACTTTGCATTAACCAAACACCAAATCTTGACCTTGGTTACCAGCAAGGTTTAGCTTTTAGGTATTGTTGAATGGGTGAGTATTTCCCAATATATTTTACCATCATTTTATCCACACACAAATTTTGTTTTGCATTTCAAAATTGCCCACATAATTCATTACATGTTTCAACTAACCACCTAGTCTTTGCAAATTTTGTTATAAGCTAAATCATTCTTAACTTATATGATTGACTTGTTGTCAACTATATGGATGCATCTAAGAATGTCCTCAAACCTAGACCTAATCATACAATTAACAATGATTAACATGAAAAATATCAACATTTTTTCACCAATGAAGTCGAATGTGGGGTACCTTTTAAAAAATGGCCATGAAAATCAAAACTCTACTGAAGACCTTGAATTCAAGCACAATAAGTCATACCCAATTCACCATTCCCTTTGTGCCTCCTCCCTCCAACTCTTTGGTCATAACAAATAACCTTCTCAAATATTGGTCATAACACATAACCTTCTCAAGATATTAGTGGACCAAAACAATAAGAAAAAATCAATTGGGGTTTCACATTAAGGTAAATAAGTGCTTAACCCTTGCTCCCTGCCTTCCCATACAACTAGGGGAATTTGAATGTTGGGGAATTCCACATATTTTCGACAAACAATTCATCATATGGCAAATCCTCCGTGATTTGTATAGTAGGAAAGACCCAACTCTTGGGTAGGAAGTTGTGAATCCAAATACCACTTTCTAATGTTAGGAGATAAACACATATTATCTAGTTTTTCATTGGACTCAAGAATCTTAAAAGAAATGTTAAATATTTAATCGAAATCCTCAATGAACCTATATGATAAATCATGAAATGGAGACACAGGTTTATAACTTCAAACTTGAATTTTTAAAACATAAATGAAATGTCATCCTCATGTACATATTTAACCACAACTTTTGCATGGTTGAAAGCCCCCCATGGACCGAATAAAAAAATTGTAAGCATGTATGTACCCTCATATGGGTCATAAAACTTTTAAACCATTGTTTCCCAAAACTCGGTTAAGTTTGTGGCTTCAAATGATTCATCAGTGCATAATAGTAACAATTCAATACGATGTATAATCACACATTTGTTTTTCAACCTTAAATAAAAAACTGAAACATGAAATGTCCCACATCTATCATTCCGAAATATTTGTGGTTTACGTCAAAATGGGACACTATTGTTCCAAAATCCATCAAACCCAACTTGCTCAATAGGGTTTATGTCTTTAATTTCACCCACGTTCAAAATGGCTAACACATTGTCCAATTTAGTTTTCGGCACAATAGAATCTTCAATGCAAATTGGGTTTATATGACAATTACTTGGAAAAGGGGTTATGCATGACATTTTACCAACACCCCCTCGTTGAAAAATGATTGGAATGATTGAACAATCTTTAGCTATAATATCCCCAAAGAACTTCTTGGAAGTGCCACATCTCCAAAAATATTTGATGATAGACTTTTGCATTGTGGATCTACAAAAAAATTGCGAAAAATTAATTTCTTAACTTAACAATATTTGAAACTATTACAAAAATTTAATTGCAATTTTGGAAAATATTAACCAAAACTTGGAAATTTCACCAAACTCTCAAAACCAGACATTGGATTTTTTATATGATTTTACTATTTTTTTGTAGACCTTGACATAAAACTGGAAAAATTCAACAAATACTTGAAACCAAAAATGTGAATAAAACTAGGGGGTAAAAAATTTAATCAAAATTCAGGAAAAACACCTAACAATTTCTCCCCAAAAAAATTCTTTTTTGGCAAATTAACCAAAATCTTGAAAAGCCAAACTTGGGTACAATACAAGAATTCCATTTTTCATTGCAATTTTTTTTTAAATGAAAAAATAGGAAAAATACACCAAACTCTTGAAACATGAAAATTGTGTAAAATGGGAATTTTTTTATTTACTGAAAACTGGGTAAAAGGTGACAAAAATTTGGAAAAATTTCACCAAATTTTCAAATTACAAAATTGGAAAGAGTTGGGAAAATCCAATTTTTAAATTCAAGGGAAATAATGATAAAAGATTATTAAAATGGCAACTTTGGAAATTTCATCTTATTATTGAAATTTCAGAAAAATTTGATAAAAATTTGGAAATTCTCACCAAACTTTCAAAAACCTACAAATTGGGCAAAATTGAATGGTTTTTTTTTACTACAAATTCACAAACATTTGACAAATAATTGGAAAATATATTCAAACTCTCAACACTCAGACTTTTACTTTTTCATCATGGGTAGTTGGAAAAATAATTCAAATTCTTGATATCACAAAATTAAAGAAAAAACATTGATACCTATTCATGTTTTTTTTGGGTAAATTTTCACATTGTCTAAACAAAACAAAAAACCAATGTGCACATTACATTCCAAATGATTTTATGGGGGAAAAAATACAAAAAAACTTACCATATTGGGAGGAAAAAAAGTTAAAAGTTACCAAAGCTGAACATGGGTTCCTGTTGGTCGCCAAGACCCAACATGAAATCTCCAAAAACATTTACGACCCACCTTGGACAATTGCCATGTAATGTTAATTAATCTTTGGATCCTAGCTTACTTGAAGAATTTGTAAAAACCAACCTTACCTAACCTAAATTAAATGAAAAAAAAAAAACAGTTGGGCTTGAATGAGTGGGGTTACCATCAGCTACTGTAAAACAATCATGTTGCAAGATCACAACAAGAAGAGATGTTGCATTGTCGAGGTGGTCCCAAGAGGTCTTCATTAGATTATTTTTTTGAAAGTAGAAAACATCATTGCCATCAAAAGCTTTTGCATTGTCAAGTTCATCTAAAGGCTAAATCTCCTCATGATTTTTTTGGGAGTAAGATAAACACCATTGTTAATAGCAATTACTATTATTTCATTGTCAATGTTATTTACGAGGGTCTCCATGTGTGTTGTTTTAAACACTACAAAAACCATCACCAATAGTTTCACCAAAGGAATGTAGCAAGCACGTTTTTCAAGAAGATTGTGTGTGTGAAACTTGGGTTGAATTAGTAGATTCACATCATCACTAAATGCCCCAAACAATTGAAAAAGTATTACCAAAATATTTTTGATGGTTTTTTTTATTTTGATGAACCAAGGCCCACTAGGTGTTCACCATTTTTCCAACACGACATTTTCTACTACATCAATATGTTCAAGCGTGACAATTGATGCCTTCCAAAACTTCATGTTGCTTTTGCCATTGACCTTGAAAATTGAACTTGCAAAGTTGGTTTCTTCAAAATTTACATCTAGGTGAACACCTCCATCACCAAAAATTGAAGATTCAAGATGTAACTATTATTGTTTCTCCAACCAAACTATTTAGCCACCATTCCTCCCTAAGGATGGCATTGAGCTAGTTGGAAAAGTTAATTACTTCCCTTTCATTCCTTCCTTCTATCCACCTAAACAACCAAGAAATATATCTCCTAAACAATAATCTAAATTTAAACCTAAGTTTTTCAAGGCCACAAAACTCCTTGTGGCTTTTTCACCTTGCAAAATTGTTCTTCATCAACTAGGAGCAAAACATGTTTCACAATGACATCACCTTGATCTCGGTCTTATCTAAACGAATGCTCCAACTCTATAATGAATTTAGAGTGTATGAATTCTAGAGCTATGAGTAGTGGTACAAACTACATTCAAAGAAGCTTAACACAATATGCTTCTTGTGTTTTTTCTACAACCCTCACTAGTACTTTAGCCATGGAAACAAACACTTTAGTTTGTTGTCAATGTTTGGTCACCTAACAAGCTAGGCATCAACAACAATCTATAACGATGTAGCTAAAAACAAAGGAAGGTTGCATAGGAACATGAATGTTGCATAGTTTGTGTTTAGTTCTTTCTATGGGTATATTTTGGAATTCCATGGCAAGTTCTTGTAGTTGGTTGCAGGAAGGTTATAACTTCATCTCTCTCTTCACACATCCTTTATGTGCATAGCTTAGGATTCCTATCAATGAAACTAAATCAAACTCATGCAATGGGTTCCCACGTGTGGCAATTGAACACCACGCACTATGGTTTTTTTTTTCTACAAGTAAAACGTGGTGGGGTCCGTGTGAACCAAATTGGTTTGTGCTAACGTTTTTGGGTTAAATACAATTGCCTAAATATATAACATAAGGTTTCCTTATTGGGCCCTTGTGGAATTTGAAATTTCATGATGACATTGAAATTTTTGGAAAGGCTTAATGAGAAACTCTCATCTAGCTTATGGAGGTGTTCAATTTTTTATTATATTTATTATTATTTTGGCTTCTTTCTAGTTTTTTTTCCAACTCCTTGCCCTAATTATAACATTATTTCATTTTTTGTTTTTCTTATTGTTTTTGCTTCATCTTGTTTTTCTCATTGTGCTTGTAGAATGATGCTCTATCACTTTCTTTCTATGCATGTGAAATGTACAAGGATTGAATTCAACTCTTCATCATGCTTCTTTCGTTTAAAGTTATTATGTTCACCATTTCTAGGTTTAGTTTCATTATTTTCTTGTTTTCTTTTCCTTGGTTTTATTGTTTTTTTTCATACGTTTGTTTGCCATTGTTTTTTTTTATAATCCTTCCACTGTTTCCTTCTTCTTCTCACATTTTTTTTTTCATTTCCAACGCTACTATAGGTTCTACAAATTTATCATAATATTTTTGCTGATGTGTTATTCATCGCATTCATCTATATAATGCTTCAACCATTCTTGTGCAATTTTTATTTTTTTCTTTTGATTCTTTTCACGAGACAACTTTTCTTCAATTTTTGCACATTTGATTTTTTTATTTTCTTTATCATTTATGAAACACAACTCTTCTTTAGGTTTCTTTGTAGCCTTTCTAAGGCTCCTTTTGTTTGCTTGGTCTTTTCATTCCTTGCTTCCTTTTTTTCTTTTAATCTTGATTCCTTCTAATCTTACTTGTATCTTATTCTTTGTTTTTAATGTGTACATTTTTTTTGGTACTTTCTTGTTGGTTTCTTTATGCTACTTTTCCTATTCATGTGAAAATATCTCTTTGGTTTTGCAATATTCTTTTCATTCCACCCTTTGTTTTAAGATTTTTATTTTTTATTTTTCTATTTTTTGTATCATTTGTTCCATCCTACAATTCCCAATGTCTAATGTTTATGATACATTTTCTAACAAAACATGTATTCGATCTTGGATTATTTTGGAACCAATTGACAGTTTGATGAAGTTGGACTTGACTTTTAAAACTTGGACTTGATTTGGAGCTTGTCACACTTGGACCTTGGAAGAGCTTTGCTTTACATTCATCATTTTAAAATCCATGTTACATTTGTAGATTTTTAGTTTGACATGTTTTCATATTTTTTTCTTGTACACTCTCTCTTGGAAATGTTGGATGCAATTCATTTGAAGATGATGGATTTTGTTTTTCATGAATTTCAATTTATAGATATGTGACAAGTTTTGTTTTGGACATAGGTTTGGAATAGGCGAACACTTGATCTAACAATATCTATTAAATTTTAATATTACTTTCATGCTAATGGGAATTATGTGGGAAAATAAGATAACATGCTAGAGACCTCTTAGGGAACCTCCAACCATAAGGGATATTGAAGGTAATATCATGGAGATTATGTGAATGAAATGTAGATGTATTAGGATCATATAGGATTAATTGGGAGGACATGGAAACATAAAAATGGTTAAATTAAGGTGAATGAAGATATAATTACGTCACATGGTGAGAACACAAAGTTTGGCTCCCTTCACTTCTAACATTTGGAAAGTCCACCCCCTAATCAAATCCTGTTAAATATTTTTAATATTTAAAATTATATTTGTAATTGTGTTCAAATTTAACCATGGTTTGAATCTTTCAATTAAATAAATGTTGATATTGTGAAGATTAATCTCGCAATAGATATTTAAATTCACCAAATTGCTTGTTTCAAATGGACAAGTCACAAATTGAATAGGACAATGTTTTCTTGCAAATAGTTGCAATGCACAATATAGTTGCATTAGACAAGTGGTTGATAGCCATTTTTCTTTAGTGAAATGTTATGCATGTGGTCCTTAGATAAGAGTGCTCATTAGCATTGCCATGGACCCATCATGTGCGTATTGTGCCTATGTCATTTACATTAATGTGGTCATTGTAATTACATGTTCAAACACCACATGCATTTGGTGGCTTCCCTTATTGAGGTTCGTGAAAAAGTTAAATAAGGTGTGTTGCGTCATGCATACTTAGGAAATGATTTCATTTGACCTTACCGTATGGTTTTAATCTCACCCAACATTGAAGTTTTTAGTATCTTGCAATAGTGAAAACCATAGGTATTGCAACTATTGTTCATAAAGTTATCAATGATATATAAAGTTTTTTTCATTGTTTAGATTCAAACAACATGTCAATGTTGATTTTGGACATGTTTAGATCACCACATTTTGCTTCATTTAATCACACAATATTTTTTTATGTGTGTTTCAATTTTATTCAAAACATGAACATAAAATGGAAGGACAAATATATAATTCAATGTTGGATATAATCAAAATCATCAAACTTATGGATGGTTGTAGAACCAATAATTTTTTTATTTAAGTATGATTAATTATTTATAAGGCTAAAGGATAGTTTTAAATTAACAAATTTCACACATTTTTGTAATTTTTTCATTTAAAACTTTCTTTAAAAGGGATAGCTACATACTAACAAATACATCTAACCCAACTTCCATGTCTATAACCTAAACCTAGCACATAATAACTTATTAACATATGTTTGAAATTCATTTCCAAACATGTTTTTTGAGCCATAGATGTTTTCCAAAAGAAGACATTTATTAATTTAAAGTTTAAGGCAATAACTTTTCAATTGTACATTTCATCCATGAATAGATTTCATTTGTTGCACATAATGAAATTGGTGTTTATTTCTAAGTAATGGACAAAGCTTGATTATGAATACATTGAAATGGGTAATATATATGTTTTGGAATTCAAATGAATTTAAACTTTTGTTCATTAGCTAGTCAAATTTTGTCCATTCATGTGTCTAAAACACGACTTAAGGCTTTCAAATGTTTGTTGATGACATGGACAATATGAAAATTAATTATTGTACAATGAAATATCATTTGAAAGGCTTCCTTTGGTTATCATAAATTTCAATTACAAGCTAACATTTTCCCATTTGGCTACCCACTATGAATCATGGTTTTTTTGGCCCAACTTATTCTATTAAATATCAAGTTGATTGCCATTGAAACATGTATTATTTGCACATTAACATTCACATATGTTCATCCAAATGATAAATCATGTCTTGTCCATCAACTTATAAAAATATTTGGTACTAGAAGTTTAGGATATTAAGTTCATTTTTGTATTTAACATTCACTAATTATTAACGAGAAAATATTAACAACTTGTAACATTGATGTTAAAGGTCATAAATTATGTTTCATGCATGGGTTCATGCATAGAAAAACATTGTCTATGTTTGATAAATTAATCAATAATTATTGATTTTGTGTCATGAATGCTTTTTTTTGGGATATTGATTAATGAGAATATCACCACATCTTCAAATTGGAAAATTAATGAACAAACACATTAAATAACTTAAAGATTCTATTAATTTTTTAATTTTAATTTGCTAATCAAAATATTGGATTGTTTTATCTTTACATTGCACACCATGAGCCTATTACTTCCTTTTGAAGGGGTCATGTTTTGTCCTTAAAAACAAATGCAATGCAATTGCCTTGCAACTTTCCCTAATGGTTTGAACCTAGGTCCCCATATATGGCTTTTTGGTGATTAATTGACCCATTCATTGAAACTATAACCACACTTGTTGTAATTTATGTAACATCTAACATAACACAATGGTGAATTGAACAACCATTTGCAAGGTGGATATGAGCCCCAACCACTTAACATTTTGGCTTGACCTTAATTGTAAAAACATTTGTATTTAAAAATGGATAAACATGACATGATTTAGTAAAGAGAATTTCGTGGAAAAGACCCAAAAAAAACATTGAACAAAAAATAATTAAATGTTTTGTCAATACATTTATATATATATATATATATATTTCATGTAACTCCCTTATTTAACAAAACATAAAAGTATACAAAACTCAAAGATTCAAACAATTACAATTTGGATGTTCATATAATGTAGGCTTTTGTCAAACTTTTATTTTGTCCATAATCATTGGCAACATTTTGACTAATGTCATATGATCGCATTTTACCCTATTAATGTTGTTTAATGATTATACTTGGTTTCATGTGTTTGAACATGATTGAGTTTATGACAAAAATTATGTTATACATATGTCTTATAATGTCATCAAAACAAAATATAAAACAATCTCTCATACCAAACTAAATATCATTTGTAGTTGAGAAAAATCATCATAACTTTAAATATATTATGATGTCCATGCATGATTGTTGGTGACGAATCAATCAAATTGTGTTTCTCACTATTTTATTCCAATAAATAATGGTCATCTAATAGTAAAATAGTTGAAAGAAGGAAGTGGTCTCAATATAAGGTTGATGGAATTGATAGAAATTAATTCCATAATAACTTTGACATTTGGTGTTAACCAAAGTTAGGTGACACAAATATTATTGTTGCAAATACCATCAGCGCATTTGAACCCACAAACTCCACAATTGTTGGGATCGGTCGAAAGGTTTACACAACTTTGATTACAACACTGTTGTTGCAATGGGCATTGAATGCCACAACCCCCACAATTGTTTTGGTCGAAAAGAAAAAGTTCAATCAACCAACAACTATTTTGACAACAAGTGAATTGCCCTGGTGGAAACCAATTTGAACAATTAAGAATTTCACAAATTTGTGGAGGGGGAGGAGGTGGTGGTGGTGGTGACGGTGATGGGGGAGGGGGAGAAGGCACAGGAGGTGGAGATGGAGGTGGTGGTGGTGACGGTGATGGGGGAGGGGGAGAAGGCACAGGAGGTGGAGATGGAGGCGGTGGTGGTGACGGGGATGGGGGGGGGGAAGAGGGAGGGGGGGTGGGGAGGGAGGGGGCGGGGGTGGGGGGGGGGGGG
>Ga0116227_10017431_pt1 | contig 10030 bp, 6 predicted proteins | sample S1TSphgellanicum_FD_89693 | JGI IMG/M metagenome (GOLD analysis project Ga0116227, IMG submission 89693) | Host-associated microbial communities from peat moss isolated from Minnesota, USA - S1T2_Fb - Sphagnum magellanicum MG | ecosystem: Host-associated > Plants > Peat moss > Unclassified...
ACAGTCCATCCCACCCCATGTGTAACTTCCCAGCTCACCACTTTTACCCCAACACGATACTTACCCTTGAAGAACATCATTCCACCCGTCCGATTTCCGATCCAACGCCCCTAACTCACTTTATCACATCTTTATTCCTTTCCCCAGGGTAACTTAAAGTAAGTTAAAGTACGATAAAGACTGACTGACTGACTTAGTGAATTAATATATAAGATATAGCAAGTTCAAACCAACAAGAGTTTAAAAACCACGGAATGTTTGGGTGACATTTCCAAACCATGAACTCACAATTCACACCACGAAACACCACATGGGAGGGTGATGAACATTCCTCAAAAGTGTGGGACCAAACGAAGATTACATTGTTTCATTGAGTCTCTCTCCATCTTCATTTGGTGCAAAGCCAATGAAATCAAGGAACACATGTGGAGGACACATGGGAATTTTGAGAACAACATAAGGAATGGTTGACAAAGCATATGAGATCAAATTAAAGAACAAATGGAGAGTAAATTGGAAGCTTCATAGGGAACACTTTAGGGAACAAAACCCTAAACTTTGGAAACTTGAACTTGCCATAAGGTGGGGGTAGAGCTGCTAGCCAGCCTACTTGTTTGTTGTCAGTTGAAGAAGGATAATGATCAATGTGATCTGTGTGGCATGATTCTGTAGAGGTGTATCTGGGGGTAGTAGTATCAGGGTTTTCTTTTTTTAATTTAGTGATATTGAAAATATGATAATTTTTTTCTATTTTATTTTTAAAGTGTCAAATTTACATTAGAAAAAAAAAAATCCCCAAAAAAAATTTCCCAAAAAAAAACTTATTGGAAAAAAAAAAACACTGGGTAATATTGAACAACAATAGTACTAACAAAAAGGAAAGAGTCTGCAACTATTTTTATTGTAAGAAGGAGGTGACAGTAGAACTCATAACTTAGATGTTGTAGTTTGTGTGTTCAATTCTGTTGTCTTTTTCTGCGAAAACAACCAGAAGAAAACAAGGAGGAGGAGGAGGAGAGTAAAACCACTCCAAACTTATGTTGTTGCCCATATCTATCACCTCCTCGAGAAGTTAGAAGTTAGAACCAAACAACTAACCAACCCACCCACCTACACTCCAGCAAGCAAACCTTCAAGCTTTAACATAAAAAGAAAAAGCATAAATACAAATCACTGACACACAAACACACACACAAACAAAAACCAAGAATGACAGAAATAAGTAGTTATTCAGGCAAAAAACAGCCAGCAACTCTGAAGTCTGAAGAAGTATTGAGAGAGTGAGTATGAAGAAAACTAAAAACTAGAAGCAGCCTTATTTTGGGGTAGCAAATGAGGGAAGGGGGGTGAGGAGGGAACCTTGTTAAACACCCCTTACAAACTTTGTGGGTGGTGTTGGTGCATGGTTCTGTGCACACTGCTGAATTCATGAACTCCATGGTCAACACTTGTCCTGTTAAGTGCAGGACCTTTAAAATGTTCTGCATGTATTTTTGCTTGTTCTTCATGGGCTTTAAACCCGCAACCTCTTAGGAGTACCAATAGTGTACAAGTAGTCCAAATTTAACGCCCAAATATTTGTTAGTTTTAAAATGTCCATATTGAATTTATCTCAAATTTGCACCACATAAGTCAAAACCTTGAAGCAAAACCCTACACGGAGACACACGTGCAAAGTCATAACAAGGTTCCCACCCAACGTCCTGCATAAGGGAGGACGGTAAACATACCCAATCGAACTTTGTGAGTGTGAATGCAAGTGTGAATGCAGTGTTCGCACCAGGCCTCAGTCAACCAACAACCAGCAGCACACCAGGATGGATGGATGGATGGACGGACGACAGGAAATTGCTTTTCTGTTGGGGTTAACCGGTTCCTTATTAGTTAACCATGATGGTTAGATTTGTTTCTACTTCTACTACATAGTTACTAACAACCCATGGCCCTTACCTATGGACTAACCATGTGCATCTATCTTGCAAACTAGGTCTTGACCAAGGTTATGTCCTATCCATCTACATGCATGTACTTACCTAGTTGTTACCTATTGTCCCACATATATACCCTGGTATGACTTGAAATATGATAATTTTTCAAAACACGTAAAATTTAGTTATTTTTACACACTTTCAAAAAATCATATTTAATAAAAAATACACAAATTTTGTGATACATTGGGGCAACTATATGTATTTCTAATAACAAGTTGAAAAAAAAGCATTCAAAAAATGAAAAGGATTAAAAAAAGAGTTACATTTCTTTTCTAAAGTAGTTCCATTGGCTCATATTAATGTGTTTTGACCCATCTTTCAAATCTATAAAAACAATAATAATCCAATGAATTTTTCAACTTGAATTGCCAAATTATAATCCCAAGTTTCTTCCAAATTATAAACAATTAAAGCATATATGCTAAAATTTTCCTTAAAGTCACATTGAGTCCAATCTTTATTTTGTACCTTGTTGATTTATCCACCCCTTTTTGCTATTATCCATAAAATCTTTAAAACATTTGACAAAACAACAAACTTAACATGAAATTATGAAGATGATCATTCTATGTAATTGTGGAAGGTGTGCTAACAACCCTCCTTTACACGTCTACTTCAATATTTGTCAGGAGCATTGCAATTGGTACCAAACTTTTTTAAACAGTTTTAGTGTTTTTAACACCAAAAGTGCTAATAGAAATTTGATCCTAATTGTGACATCCAGTGCAAATTAATTTAAAAATCTAATGCTCATCTAACATTTCAACACCTATTGTGAGCTCCTAATGAACAAATTCATCCCCTATTTGGGGCACTTTACAAATAACTCTCTTCTATAGACTCAACTTCAAACTTTCAATAGAGTCTCTCCTTTCCATATGTTATTCTTCAACTTTGTACGTCAGACTTCTTACCTTGAGTAAGTTGTAGTCTCAAGGTGCATTCACACTTGGTGTTAGGGACTCTAGTGTTGAGTCCTCTAACACCATGCTAGTCATTTATGACTTACATCTACTTACCATAAACATTTGATATTGAGCTAACATTCACTTAACATTAAGCTCTCATCCAATTAACATTGGGTGCCACCTAGGATGCCACCTAGATTTTCATTTTAACACTGACTTAACATCAAGTGTGAAAATACACCATTAGAGAGTTCACACCATTGTTGTACATGAATTGACTTCTGAACATACCAAACAGATCTTGGTATGGAGAGTTTTGTTTGTTGGGCCCAGGGACTATTGCATTGGATCCAACTTTTGGAAGTTTTAACTTATTAAAATCAGTTTCACATTAGGTGAACTGGCTTCTTTGGTGAAAGTGTTTAGACTGTTTAGATTGGAACAGATTGTTTTGGTGTTCAGAGTGTGGACACAGTAGGTAGATGTACAACATCTTATCTATTGGCAGGGCCCGCGTGTTTGTGATCCCTTGTTTGCACCTAGAATGCATTGGCATTAAGAAAGGTCCAAGGCTATAATTTTTAGCTTGGTGTATGGCAGGTATAACCTTGATATTGGGATTAGTATATAAAGCAGGCATATATATACTTGATATCATCTCAGGACTCGTACCAGAGACTGGTACTGATAGAAGGCTCTGGTATTGCATCAGGTCAGACTGGTCTCTTCTTCAATATCAGTACCCATACCAGTACTATATACTCAAGTTGCAACCTGTGTACTGGTACAACACTGGTTCTTACAGGCAACCGCTTTTTATGCACAAACTATTTTCCCAATAAAATTTGTTGGGTTCTCACTTGTATCCCCTCTTTTTTGACAGAACACCCAAATTTGCTATTGATAACATAGAATTTATTATGGATATTCATCTCTGCCTTGGGTGAGCAAGCACCTGTATTGATGTAAAATCCCAAAATTCATTTAAATTATTTCTAAATATTATAGATATCCCATGCTTAGAATAAATCAGGATGTCTGAGTTCAAATCTCACATTTTTGGGACTTTAATATGGTCACTAAGGTCCACTTTAGATGAGGGTCCAGTTTCCTAGGAACCAATTTGGACTGATTTGAAGCAAATTGAATCCTTGAGTTGGACTATACCTTGGTCCCTAGTGTAATTCTTGGTTCTCCAAATGAGGAGCTCTCTTTTTAGCACTGTTTTTTGGTCCGAATCAATTGATTTTCCCTCCGAAACAGGTGCCATGTAGGTTTAGCCTCAATTTGCCACTTTTTGGTCTTGGACCCTCGTCTAATTTCCTTGGGACCAATTTAAAGCTTTCAACCAATAAGATTGCTTGAATTTATTGGGCCCTGGAACTTGAACCCTCGTCTAAAGTCGCCCTACCCTATGAGGCCTCACTCAAAAAGGTCAAGGTACCAACCAACATGGGTGCTGATTCATCCTGGGATATCTATCTCACAGTAGTTTACTAGTCTCAAATTATGATTTGCTCACTTGACCTAAGGCACACTCTGCATTTTAAAAAAGCCCACACCTTGTAGAAAGTACTACCTATAAGATGGACTGGACCTTGGAACTGTATAGTATCATGTTGGAATTTGAACCTGTGTTGGAAGACTAGCATATCTGTCTTCAATTGAAAATTGCCATACTAAGTTGAGGGATAATTTTTTTGAACATTAAATTAGTGAGTAGTGAAGCCCAAGAGCTCACCTAGAGTGAACCGACAGCCACTCAAGCATGGGAGACACAAAATACCCGCTAATGATTTCTATCCAAGCTTGCCGTTTTGCACATTGCATGACTCTCGTGCAGAACATTGTTTATATGTAAAATGGTGCAAGAAGCACACCATTTTCCATAGAAACTCTTACTTCATTGGGTTCGAGTTTCCTAGCTAATCACGGTGGTTAGCTCAGTTCTTAGTTATATTAGCTAACAACTAACAACCCACAAGCCTTTACCTACATACCCACAAGTGAAATGCATCTAGTTACTTAGTAATCCCCTATTGTCTTACCTACCTACCAAGAACCCACTAGCCCTTACACTAAACATCTTCATGCATCTAATTACTTACTAAGTAACCACTTATTTTCCTATCTACCTCCTAAGAACCCACAATCCCTTACCTACATACTAACCATCTATATGCATCTACTTATCTAGTAAACCACCAGTTTTCCTTTTTCTTCTTTTTCCTACATACCTGCCCTGACCTGTCCTGTCCTTGACAGGGTTGGTTACAAAAGGTAAAATTTGGCCACAAAAAAATCACTAGCTTTGCAGGCTTCAAAGAAAACTAGCAATTAAAAATGAGGAAACACTTTTATTGTCATATGGCCTTTTGCAGGACCCTCATACATGTCAGAAGAGTTCTGTAACCAGATCATTGGTGATGGTGGGCCAATCAACTGCCTTCCCAACAACTCAAAAGTATGTGACAACATATTGACCCTTGTTGGATTTCCTTCCTGAAAAGGCAAAAAAGCAAACAAAACTAGATTCAGGGAGTCCAAGTTTTAGTACCTCTCTCTCTCTCTCAAAAGAACCTTCAACCATTTTGAGAAAGCATTTGGTACAATTTTTTTGTTTTTTTCTTTGGGACCTGAACCAACAAATCAACCCAAAAAAACTACATCCATTCAAAGAAAAAACCCATTTGTGTACATACAATTCTTTGCTTTTTTTCCCCTAGGCCTGAACAAACAAACAAACCTACATCCTCGAGTTTTGTATTCCTCACTCATCACATAAGCACAAGAATCTAGATGCATGGTCCATGCTTTTTCCTGAAGCCAAAGCAAACCAGTTTAGAACCCTCCTCCTATCACTTAAATTATTCATCCAGGTCTTGAGAAAAGTTGGCTGAAATGATAATTATTTCATGGCTCTGAGTAGAGGCAGATTTGTATGGTGTAAAGGTACTTTTAGCCCCATGTGGATTGTATAGTATTAGGTACCTTGAGCTTCGCAAAAGGTGACTAATATCTCTAGTGTAACGCTCAAGGCCACAGTCATTACTGAAATAAGGGCTTATGCAAGGCTTAGGGTTTACGGTTTAGGGTTTGACAATTTTTACCTTTCAAACACAAAAAAAATCAAACAAGTTCACACTGAAACTAATTCACGGCTAAATTAATTGCTAAATTAGATTAATCTAATTAGGATTAGACCTAATTAAGTTAGACTTAATTTTGCAACTAACTAATAACTCCTAGCACATTTCATTTTTCAAAATGTCCTATAAGTTTTTATGCTTGGTATGCATTCCTCCAAATACACTACAAATCTTGTTCGAAGTATGTAGTCCATAATAACCTGGCATAGTTTTTAGTTAGAACTAAAGATCCAAACTACAAACCTTTGATTTTAGGGAAGCAAGTTAGGTGTACAAAAAGGATGGAGGACTCAGGAGAAGATCAGCATCAACAACCCATTACTACTCAATCAGATCCTTGCAACTAATGCAACTTGTCCTCTTCAAGGTTTGTGCCTTTTCACTGTAGTTTTGAGTGCTTCATCCAAACTACAGTTGAACAAAGTGGCAATTTTATAGTTCCCTACTTCCCTGACAACAATTTCTTCATCTAAGTAGCAGAGTGAGTTCATAGTTGATAGGCCTGATGAAGGGTCTGTACTTGCTCCAAGTTTAGGACATTGAACCAGTTTGCAAGATCAGGGGATGGGTTTTATTGAGATCTAAACAGTTTCTCTAATGGGTCTGATTGTCCACTGCTCAACTGGATCTTCTTCACTCTGAATTTTTTTGCAATTGATCTGCTGACAACCAAGGTGGCCCCCTTCTTCCAACCACTTGATCAGTGCTTTTAAGCACCATGGGCTCATTATTTGCTGGCACGGCAGAACCCCGTGCGGCGTGCATGTTGGGACCGCCCAGTAATTTCTGGAGTACAGACTACAGACATCTCAGCTTGCAAAAAGCATTATTCTTCATAATCCTTCACACCAGGAGCTGCCGCCAGTGAGCAGTGTTTTTTAAAGAATTTTCTTACGTAGCTTAAGTGGTGATCACCCATATGAACTTATGAAGACGTAAAATAAATGGTGATCATCCCCACGATTATTTAGCCAAATCTGGTTATAAACCCAATATGAAGTACATATCTTTAATAAACCTTCTGTACTTATTGTTGCTATAAAACTGAAAACCAGAATAAAAATCTGGCGATTTTTTTCTTTCCTCTGTCTGATTTCCAGCAATTGAAAAAACCCTTCAAGATCACTGAATTTTCAAATTTCGAAAATTTTATCTCAGTTTCTAGTGAAATTTCACCGGACAAAAGAAGAGGTTCCTAAAGAGACATCGCAGGAAATCCATGAGTCTTGGTAAAAATTTGGTGCAGATGTAGTGTGGGGGGACAGCTCAATCTTTTTTCCTTTTTCCTCACAAAAGGTGAGTCCACACCAAGTAGAGCTTCCTTGTGCAATCCGCACAAGCGCTCAGGTTCAAAGGATGTTAAAATATAGACCAAGATTTGCACTTGGGCCAGCCCCTTTATGAGTATGACTAAGTCGTTACTTAATATAAGTAGCAAGAGAGTGAAATCACCAAATTTTTTGAAATTGGAGAGAATCCACCACAAGGTGTTGCTGCTTCTTTGATTGAATGGTCTAAACTATCAATTCACTAAAGGATCAAAATATATATGTAACTCGAATGAAGCCTCGGTAAGCTAGAATCACTCACCAATCCTACGTGTTAGACCGGTTGAAAATATTATGAGAGAAATTCAAAGTGCCTGTTGTATCAAAGGAACATGATGGGAATTTTGGAGTCCACAAATGTAAATTTGATTTTAGGTCCTTTTTTGTTTGGTTAAACAAAAAAGATGATGATTGAAGTGCATAATGATGGACTTGTATGGATTGAAAGACTTTACTTTGTATCATAACAAGAATTTCACTGATATTCAACTTTTTATCTTCAAAAAGTTTTTTGGTTCTATGCACATCAAATTTGGACATAACATTTTGGCATGAAGAAGCTTCTATGGTTTCATTTCATGACTCAATATTGGAGCCAAAATGGAGAACAAACAAGTCTAGATGTTAAAAGTTAATTGAAAAATGAAAAAGCATGTATAAGATCTTTGAACCAAAACTAAACATGTTGGATGTGATTGCATTGTAGAAAGGCGTAGCGTTCATCTTCTATTTAATCACAATTTACACATAATTTGGAGTGTTCAAACTTTTCAACTCGATGGCTAGTCATACATGCTTTTGTATATATCTTAAAGAGCAGTTTTTTGGTTTGATTGTGAAAGATAAAGTCCCATGCATACTTGAAGAGATTTGACCAATCTACATTAGTATCAAAATGTGCATCCTAACTAACATTTGATGATATGGTATCATTGTTATTATCACAAATGGAAATATATTGATCATGGATGGAAAAGTAAGAGAATGGCACGACCTTCTTCTTTTTTTGTGTGTGTAAACCATGATATACAAAACAATCACAATTTATTACTTGCATAAAAGCTACAATAAAAAAACTACTCTTTAGGTGATGACTAATTATGAAGTTTAGAATTTCATTTTTGTTGAATATATATGTAATCAAGGTTTTGACCACATGAAAGTTAGATAAATTAATAGGTGTCATATAGATAATAAAGCTAATAGCCTCTAAAATGAATTGTAAAATAAAAATGTATCATAAAAATAGTTTCTTATATTGTATACACATGAGGAGGTCAACAATCATTATGAGAAAACTTCCTTTAAACTATCCACCCATTTCAAGGAATGACTTTTTAACCTTTCTAACAATAATGAGTCACCGTCAAATCAAGATACTCGCAAATAATTGTTCCAGCATTTTGGCTATCATGACATCAATTTTAGTTAATTTTGTTCATGAATTTCAATTTGGATGCAATCGATCTCACGACAACATCTGAAATAAAAGAAATAAAAGATGGGGTTGAAGTTAGAGTTGATTTTGTTTGTGAGATTATGATTGTAAGGTTGGCCATTTGCTTTCATGATTAATTGATGAAACCATAATGATGGGATATCCCAATTTGGTTCATCCTAGGTTGGGACAATGATTTATTGGATGCTCCAAATCCATTTGTCTTAATAAAAGTTTGGTTTGGATATGGTCTTGGGTCCCTTTCAATACAATTCAAATGAATGAAATTAAATAAAACTAAGAGGGACGCTAGCAAATATTGTAATGTGTAGACAATTTATAAGTGGATTGTTATTCACATTTCCTAGTAATGTGCAAACAAGTGTATTCAAAATTCTTTGGCCAAATTTTGACCTTAAGGTGTAAGGGGCCAACCTTGTCAATATGTAATTTTTATTCACAATATTCACCCAATGCTAGTCCACCAAAATACAAAGGTTACATGATAAAAAGAGGATAACAAGAAGACTTGTAATCCGTAGTTGTTTGGCTTTACTTTGTGTCATCAATTTTAAGTTGGGTTTCTCCCAAAATTCAAGCCACATTTTTTTTACCTATGCTTTTAGGTGAGCCTTAAGTTATTTGATGTCATTTTCTTCACAATTTTTATTAATTCTCCATTAGGAATCATCAAGAAATTTATTTTTTCATTTATCTTTTGACTCATGTTTTATCCTATCTGAAATTTGAAGCAAGCAATACAACAATTTTTTCCATTTGTAATATCTAGGCATGTGTCAAAATATTGGATTTCAAGAACATCTCCATGGGGGCTCCCACACACTTCGCTATTACAACTTTGACAAAAAAGGCTTTTAATCTTGTCCTAGTGGCAACAACATTATTTTAAAATTTGCTTTAACCCTTGCCAAAATTGTTCATGCCATGCTAAAAATGTACCATATTCCAAATCTTTCATTTGCTTTACCATGTTAGTTGGTTGCATCTTAACTATCATATTCCTTCTTTTCCTCTTTTTTTTTTTTTTTTTTTTTTTTTTTGGGTTTCCTCACAACATTTTTTTTTTTTTTTTAAAAAAAATTTTTTTTTAAAATTTTTTTTTTTATTTTTTTTTAAAAAAATAATTTTTTTAATTTTTTTTTTTTAAATTTTTTTTTTTCAAAAAAATTTGTTTTTCAAAAAAAAAATTTTTCAA
>Ga0116227_10017432_pt1 | contig 10029 bp, 12 predicted proteins | sample S1TSphgellanicum_FD_89693 | JGI IMG/M metagenome (GOLD analysis project Ga0116227, IMG submission 89693) | Host-associated microbial communities from peat moss isolated from Minnesota, USA - S1T2_Fb - Sphagnum magellanicum MG | ecosystem: Host-associated > Plants > Peat moss > Unclassified...
ATTTTTAAAGGCTTTTTCTCAAGTTCTTTAAAGCTTTTTTATTTTTTTTTTTTTTTTTTTTGGGTTTGTTTTTTTTTGTTGTTGTTTTTTTTTTTCCCCCCCCCCCCTTCTCTGTTGCAATAACTGTTACAAAAACTGTCTTCCTGGAGTAATTTTAGAGGTTTAGATGGAACTTGTCAGCAGCATATTGAAAGTACTTAATTGGAAGAGATCATTCGTTTGATCACTTGTAATTTGGGATCATGTTTTGAAGCTCACTGGTAGTGATTGATTGAGTTGTGGGTGGGCCGCGCGCCGTGCAGCGGAGAGACAGAGCAGAACTGAATTAGGATTTGTGGAGATCAGTCCCACTCAGCTTTTGTACAATGATCTCTGAAGTCAGGAGGAAGAGGAGGCCGAGGAGGAGGAGTAAGTTGCAACTAGAGCGTAGAGACTAGAGACTTGTGGCAGGTAGCAAGAAATGTATGATCGTATGCCAGCTTAATTCCCTCATACTGTTTTTGTATCCTCAGTCAAGCCTACAGTGTGAACCTCCTTGTGGGCTGCATCTAGATCCGAGCCCGCCTGCAATGACCCCGTGAGGAGGAAGCCTGATTGCTTTGAAAAATACAAAACCATAGGAATAATAAAAACAAACAAAGCTGGAAACTTTAGAGGGATTGGAGCTCCGAGATCAGCTCAGAGCGGAAGAAATCATCAGTGATCTAGACAAGAAGGCTGCAGCTGCAAGTTCTTCTTCTCCTCTACTGAAAAATATGCCCGAGGCCGATCTAAGTGCTGTCCTTGAGTTCTGTGGGATTAACAACAACAACCACATTGCAAGCTCAAGCACCAGCCCAACTCGATGCCACGACTGCCCAGCAGCTCGATCACTACGGACTAGCTCCACCTTCCGTCTTCAAATCTGCTGCAAATTTGTGTGTAAACAGACCTCACCATTTGAGACCAAAGACTCAAATGTCAACAAAGGCAAAAACAGCAGCTCTGCAGCAGATTCGTTTCTCGGAGTCACCGGATCCTTTACTGTTCTCAACGATGTCCAAGACAACTGCACAAACATCAGGTATTACCTATTTCAGGGGTCGAGCATTTTCCCCCAAGAAATATTTTTTCTATCTCAACAGAATTCTTCCCAAGGCTGATTGCCTTCTGATCCTCAAATGTAACAACGGCTCTTGCTTTTGATCTGTTTCAGTGGAGCACAGAAACGTGATGAAGAAGAAGGTCAGAGTACTGCTCCAGTGCAGCAAGGGTCTACTACCACTACTCGACGATCCAGAAACAAGGAGTGTAGCTCCAAGTACTACGGTGTGCGATTCCGGCCAGACCTGAGCAAATGGGTAGCAGAGATCCGAGTAGCAGAGTGGAAGTCGGTGGACAAAAAAGTGTGGCTGGGGACTTACATCTCTGAGGAAGGAGCTGCTTGTGCTGTAGATGCAGCACGCAAAATCCTGAAATGCACCAAGAAAAAGAAGCCCAATTTTTCTTGTGACAGGCTTGAGGCTTACACCGAGTCTCTGCCTCCTGAGCTTTCCTTGGATAACGTCTCTGACACCACCATCTTCAAGGCAATCACAGAGTTTGTGAAATGCAAGGCAAAGCAATATGCTTCAGAGATTACATCAGGGATGGCCACTACCTTGCCAATTGTGAAGAAGATCCGAACAACAACTTTCACTCCTAGGGTGCACATGAGCAACAGCCAGCCTGCACCTGCTGGAGATGAATTGACAACGTCGGGCACAACAGTCATCCAGCTTGCGGGTAGTGTCAACATAGGTGAGTCTCTTGCAAAAATTGTTGGGGTCAACAGAGAGAGCTTCACAATACAGAGTGCATAGTTAAGATGGTCTTGTCCTATTATGTCCTCAAATGCTGTCCAGGACTGATTGCAAGTCTGACATTCTTAGTTGCTGCAATGTATTTATGTATGTATGTATGCAGAATTTCCATCAATCTCCTTTGAGCCCTTGCCATACTTGGATCATGGTGTCAATGCCATTGAGGTGCAAATGCCAATGAATAATACTTCATCTCCAGTGCCTAGCCATGAATATGAACAGCGAAGTTCTCCATTTCATGTCACAAGTGTAGCTACATCAATGGGCATGGCTGATAATTTCCTCAAAGAAGAACATCATGGAAAAGAGTTGAATCTGGAAGGATATGGTGTCACTCCATTGTTGTCGTCATCGATGATGTTCTCACAAGGTGCATCATCCTTGGACTGGCCTCGTCCTCAGCAATCTGTGTCAGCAGCACCTATTGGTTCAGAAGTGATCCTGCATCAGGAACCTTTTTTCATGAATGTGGAAGATGGACTCAATGTGATGCTGTCACATGAGCTGCCTGAGCCAAACACCTACTGGCCGGTTGATGATCAGATCTTCAACTTGGATTTCAATTACAATGAAACATTGGGGGATTCAGATGTCTGGGTGGAGAATTACTTGGGTTCATGCTCTGAACAATCCAATGATACAATTATGTTGGAGGTATAGCAGCACTTCCCTTATATGATCTGTATGATTTACACTGGGGATTGTATGCTAGCTTACTTGGAGGGTCAAATTGAACTCGAGATCAGCTAGATTACTTACGAGACCAAAAATTTGTAGCTGATATTTCTCACATTTGTTTACTAACTTTGAGACAGATGCATTTCAGAGACAGTTTCTTGTGTCCCATGAGAGCATCAATTGCAATTTCATAATATGCTTGTAACTGCCTCATCTTTTTTTTTTGCCAGGACTAATTTAGGCTATACTCAGAACTAATTTGTTTTGTTGGGCATTGCAGCAGGGAAGGGAGACCAAGCTGGTACCAAGTTTCACAATGAGTTCTCAGGGTGATGGTATCAATTCGTGCATGGATGCATTCCTACAAGGCACTGTCCCAGCTAACAGTCACGAGAACTCAAACCAACCCACCTGACCAGATGGTTGGCTGAGAGAAGAATTAGAGCCCTGGGTTGCATCATTTTGGAGATCTGTTCCCACTCAGATCATTGGATCTCTAGCTCCTGTGACCCTGTCTATGCTCAATAATTGCCACTCATGACTGATGACGTAGTACCACTACTCACAGTTCAAGCACCTTCAGCTTATGTTGTGGGTAGACTGGTGCTCTATTTGATACATCCCTTTGTATACATGATAGTACCTGTGTTTACGTCCTTCTGGAGGCATGAATCATATGATGTCTTTCAGGTAGATTAGTAGGTTTGAAACTGGAGTGAAAGTTCGAGGAAATTTATTTCTCGAGCTCAATAGTTCAAGTCTGTGTCAGGTCTGGAAGAACCAAAGATTGGATCGGCTGTTGGGTACTCTGTTCCAATAACAGAGTTTCAGTAAATTTCCTGTAGACACACTGATCAGGAGACAAGAGACCATACAGCCCATCTGTGGGATCTGCAAGCCTCTAAGAGTTTGTACAAAAGATAAGCAGTAAGTTTGAATTTCCAAGTCACTACATAGAGTTAGTGTGAATATATATATGAATGTGATACATAACATACAGAGCTTGTAACAGCCAGACACTCTTATGGCTGCTGTGTACACTTCCAACTATGTCAAATTATATCAAACTGTCTGTGACTTTGTAAAAATGTAGTATGGTTTTTGTGAATGATAATTGTGCATTTTTAGGCCACGATGAAAGTAGGAACTAATCATCCTCTATTGGAGAGGGTTTTGATTAAATGGGGGGACCTAATTCTCATGTTTTGGATTAGGACTTGTGTGATGGAGCTTGTAATTTGGAATTGTGAGATGTTGAAAAGGGTTGAAAATGCTCGAGACAAACCTTTTCTGTCCTTGGTGAATGACCCTTATAAGGTGAAATCTTTAAGCATGTGTGCTGTCAATTGGATCAAACTTACTACCCTTCATTCCAGTTAACCCCATGCTTCAACTTAGTCCACCTCATCACAACTGCAATTAGGTTCAATCACCCTTGCCTTCATGATTTAAAAGCTTTTAGGTTGAGATTTCTGTCAACCCAGAAGCCTCTTCAAACCTCTATCTTTTCTCATACCTCTATTGCTATTTACTTCAATGCACACACACCAACAAGCTCCATAGAAGACACAGTCATTCTAACTCCTACATACTCCACATACCCACAATCACCTCCTCATACCTTTACTTCAACCAACCAAAAATCCAACTACAAAAGTTAGCTTCAACCCACTAAGAACTCCCAAAACCCTAAGCAAATTCTACAATCACCTAAGCATTTTTCCTCCCCAGACCTCCCTCTTTTTACTTCTTCAAACAACAAAAATCAAAGTCAAAACTTGAGAACTTTCTACATATGCAAACCGAGCTCATACTCTCCTAAAATAGCCTTAACTTCTCCAGTTTGAATTGCTTGTAGCCAGTAATTTGCAAGGATTCAACCCTCTGTAGCCAGAATTTGGCCCTCTTGAACAAAATGTAATCACCAAATTGAACCAATGACCTTGTCAAAAAATCACCTATATCTTAACAACCTTGACAAACAAGGCAGTACTTAATAGGGCTCTAGAACAACTGACCCTTGTTAATGGATTCAGTGGCATTTGATCTTCCCAACCAAATCCCAATAGCTCTTATAACCAACTGTCAGGTTAAACCCAAAATAAGGTTAACCATTGCCCTGCTTAATTATCTAATGATAGCTTTCAGTTTCCTAGGTTCATTCCAGTGTTGGCTGGATATATATTAAAATCCGGTTATGCATCCAGATAGTCACCAGATATGGATGAATCCATATCCAGAAATTTTGAAGTTTTGGATGTCCGGCAGTATACACCACCACCCCCGGATGTATGCTATGTACACATCCAATGTGTAACCATATCTGGTTCAAAAACCTTTAATACATAACCATATCTGGCCAATTAGAGTTTTAAAAATGCCTGATATGAATTTAGGGTTTAGTTCATTTAGGGTTTGTAGGTAATAGTTAGAAACATGAACCCATCGCATTCTCCTTTTAGCCATGTTTCTCTTTGGTTCTTTGCTTTTGCACTTGACGATGATGCTTAGAGCTTGATGTGAACCTAGATTTTAAGTTTGCAAGTTTCATTAAAAAATTTTGTGCACTTTGGAAGTTTGCGCTTCCAGTTTTTGTTTAGGTTTTTTGTTCAAGAGTATTCTTGCAACACTGGTTACAGCTCATTGAGAGAGCTTGTTGTGAAAGCTTGCTACATGAGAGGTTGGCGGTTGCTTGCTTGCTTTCGAGTTCTGAGAGCTTGAACTTAGTTGTTTATGTATTGATGTTGGATGAGCTCAGTTGTTTGTTGTTTCTGTGCATCATTGTCGAACAAGCTTGGTTGTTTATATGCATTGTTGCTGGATGAATTGGGACCTATGTCAATAGAAACCAATAGAGGTAGACTACTAACAAAGGTAAGCTTCCAACTTCATCTCCATTTTTTTTGTCCTTAAGTTTAAGGTTTTTAAGGCATTGTTCTTGTTTTAGTTAATGCACTATTTATGTTTTGTGTTCTTTGTTTTGTTTATGTGTAAAGTTGTTATGCATAGTTGTTGGACGAACTAGAACCTTTGTTTTGTGCATACTTGTTGGACGAATATGACAACTTGTTGATGAACTGTAGAATTGGTCATCTATGTTTTGGTCAATAATTTCTTTTGTTACTTGGTGTTCACTGGTTCCTAGATGTTCATTGGTTACAAGTGGCATTCATTGGATGTGTTTTTGCTATTCAATAATCTTTTACTTCAATAATTCAATAATAGTGTAGTTGCTAATAGAGGTAAGCTCCCAACTTTATCTCCATTCTTTTGTTTGTAGGTTTAGGGTTTCTAGGGCATTGTTCTTGTTTTAGTTAATGCATTGTCTATGTTTTGTGTTCTTTGTTTTGTTGTTGTGCATAATTGCTAGATGAACTAGGACCTTTGTTTTGTTTCTGTGCATAGTTATTATGCATAGTTGCTGGACAAACTAAAACCTTTGTTCTATGCATACTTGCTGGACGAACATGACAACTTGTTGATGAATTGCAAAATTGTTCGTTTGCGTTTTGGTTAGTAGTTTCTTTCAAATTGCTTACTATTCGTTGGTTCCTTTACATTTGCTAATTGCAAGTGCATTCATTGGATGCATGTTTTGCTATTCAATAATCTTATGTAGTAGTGTAGCTGCTAACAAAAGTAAGCTTCCAATTTAATCTCCATCCTTTTGTTTTTAAGTTTAGGGTTTTTAGGTCATTGTTCTTGTCATAGTTAATGCATTATTTATGTTTTGTGTTTAGGTTGCAATGGTTGAGGGGTGATATTATGTTGAGAGTGTGGGTGGAGTTGATGAAAATACTCCATCAACTTCCTTTCCTCATATGCTTTTAGCTACCCTTGTTCATATGCCGACTTTTGCCCTTGTTTATGTGCCATTTTCATTCATCTTAGATATTGAAAATGTGCATTTATAAGCTCCTAACATCTCAGATGTTGATGCTTCACAACTTGCTGTTGTAGAAGCATAAGCTGTGTCTTGGAGACCTCACAACCACTTATTTATATGTTGGGGATTTTTTGCTATCAATGATGGTTTGTTGGTGGATTTGGTGAAACCACAAGTGTTCTGGTGCATAATTTGCAAATTTGAACAAACATTTAGTGATGTTTTAGTTCAAAGATCTACACTCCGCAAGGGTTTAATTAAGTATAGCAAGATAAATGGTATTACTCCTATGATTATTCATATGCAAACTGCACATCCAAGGTTATTTGCGCAAAGGAAATAACAACTTAGTGAGAAGGTGGCAAAATATGTTGCTCATGTTCAACAATTAAGGGAAAAAAAAAACTACATTTGTTTGTGTAATTATTTCATTTTTGGTGCCACAAACCCTTACAAAAAATTGATGAACAACAACAGTAGTTTTTGGAGGATTTGGTCCTGTATATTTGTAAGGGTTATAGGCCCTTATCAACTTGTGAGAATGTTTAGCTTCGAAGGTTAGTTTTACACCAAAGCCCCCATGCATTATTTCCTTTTCGATCTTCTTTTGTGGAAGAAGTGGTGCCAACCATGGTCAAGAAGACCATGAACCATCATGTTTTGCCAAATCTTACATTAACAATAGTGGTTTCTATTACTTTTACTTTATGGATGTCTCGTAGCCGGGTCGATATTTTTGTTTTGGTTATCAATTTCTTGAGTGACAATTGGGTGCCCATGCATATTACTGTGGGGTTATTTGAAGTGAATGAAACAATTGGACAATCAATGGTTGTACAACTACAAGTTTCGTTGGAGAAATTTGGTTTATTACACTGAGTTATTGCATTCGTAAAAGATGAAAGTGCAAATCTTTTTACTATGGAGTAGTTTTGCATTCCATCATTGATTGTGAACCTTTAAAGATTCTTAGGGTTTACGAAGGCACATACTTTGAGCATGTGATGTCCAAGGCTTGTTAGTATGCAACAAATGATGAAAAAGTTTCTATTGGGTTGAGAAAGGTTAGTGTGAAAGAAGTTCAAAGTGGTTTACAAAAAACCATTACATGGAGTAAAAAGTCCGGGAAAAGAAGGCAAGAATGGGAGTGGGCTTGTTCTGAAAGTGGCATGCAACATTGAAAATTGAAGACCCTGTGAAAACCAGATTCACCAACAAAGTCATCATGTTTGAAGAAACCCTTGAGTTTAAGAATGCCATAGTTTTTTGTTATGGCAAGTAAAAGTCTGTTGCTTTATAACAAATAATACCTAAAGCCCAAATGTGGGTTATTGCTGAGGCAATCACCTCTACTTTGAATCTTATTGTATTTGCCTGTGTGATGAATCAAAGTAGGGGCCATTGGTTGTTGTTAGATGCCTTGACAATAACCATTACCTTCACTATGGAAATGGAAGCTCAATTGTTGGAGTTTTCTATTAGGCCTGAAATATTTGATTTGTTTGAGGTAGAGATCTGCCTTTTGCACAAAAATATGCGGCTAGAAGTAATAAAGGTAATCAAACATTTTTTGGGTGAAAGCACATTACGGTGGTCAAAAATTGTTGTCACAAATACTATTTTTTGAAACTGCATGTATTTGAACTTCTACCAAGTTAATATTGAAACATTTTTTTACAAATAATACTTGGAATAAGGTAGTTCAAAACCCAAAGAATAAGATTGTAAAAAAAAATTCCCATTTTGAAATTGATATTAAATGATTAAGAAATATATTAGTGAAAAAGTTATAACCGTAGCGATATATTGCAAAGTGCAAATATGCTTCAAAAACCATTCAAACAATTATTAAATTTGACGAAATATTCGATCATACATTACATATGAATTCATTGTGTCATCTCAATTCTATATGAAGAGTTCCATTCATGTGATTTCATAAAAAACATTTGGACGAGGTTTTTCATTCAAACAAACATAAGTGTGTGAATACATAAAAGTTTTTTGAGAAAACATTATCATTTGAAAGATAATAGAATTGTGAGGGATGATTTGTGTCAAAAATCCATTTTCAATGTTTTTCAAAATACTAGATGAAATGAAAAAAAATTTGCCCTTAAAATATTCAAAGTGTACTAAAAAACGAGTACATTTTCTTGCCCAAAATGTACCACCGTGGTGTGCTTTCACCCTATTGGAGTTTATGAGGTCTTTTGATGTGAAGCAAGTTCACAACATGATGGTTATCATGTTAGATCCTCGTTTAAAGGCATTACACATAATGGAAAATTTGGTGGGATGTGGGAATGCAATATGATTGGCATCTAAATATGATGTCAAGGTGGTTGTTCCTCTTTTGATGGTATGCTTTGATTGGCTAAACCTTGTTGTTGGTACATATGCTATTGTAGCAATTTATGTTGTAGGACCAAAACTTGAAGAAACTGGTTTGGGGTTGGGGCTTCAATTGAAGAATCTTCTCGAGCACTAATCATTGGGGAATTATCTTTATTTATGAGGCTTTCTATTCCTTCATTTGCATGTGTAGATCCATTAACTTGGTGGCAGTTGCATGAAGGCCAATTTCCAAATGTGGGTTTCTTTGCAAAACAAATTCTTGGAATCTCGGGTTCACAAATAGAAATTGAATATGTTTTCAGTCTTGTAGGGTTGTTGACACCTTTAAGGCACTACTGTTTGCAAGTGGAGAATATGGATCGGATTATTACTATGGTGAAGAATTGGCCTGATGACTTGCGTGCCAATTGGAAGCCAAATTCAAACTTCAAGCCATACTTGAAAGCAAAAGAGTCTTTGGCAAAAGAGAACTATAATTTAATTGAATAACATAATTTTTTTTGAAGAATTGGAGGTTGATGGTGATTAATTTTATGGGGCTGGGCTGGGTTTGTGTTTTGTGTGGGTGGGGCAAGGAGCTTGTGCTACACTTAGGCAAAGTTCTTTAAAATTGCGGTTCAATTCCCCCACAAGTTACTTTGATTTTGTTTGAATTTGTTCATGTTACTTTTGTTTTGGAAAGCTAGGCTCCTATTGTAAGTTTTTTTAATTAAGTAATAGAATTGAAATTTTGATATGCATATCTTTAATGCATATTCACCATGTTTTGAAATTTGAAAACCAACATATAGATAACCGGTAAGGGAATTTTTAAGAAAATAAATGTGTAATTGGCTACTATAATTAATTGAATTATTTTTTGGAATACATATCTTTCTTTGTAAAAGAAAATGAAAAAAATCTTTATAGCTATCCACAGGATAGCTATCTTATATATAATTACAACAGTGGTGTCTGTCTGTGCGTCCGACGACGGTTTCGCGTTTTAATTGACTGGCGGAACCAACCCGGACAGTCGGATTCCGAGACCGGAAATCGGCCCGGACAGTCGGATTCTGCAAACTAAAAATCCCCCACAAAAAATCGTTTGTGCCTCTTGTCGCGTCGTCTGTCTGTCTGTCCGTCCGTCTGTCCGGGCAGTTTCCGGGCACTGCTCGGACCTTTGTTTGGTTTTTTTTTTTTCTGGTTTTGTTTTCTATGTCAGTTAAACTGCCCGGACTTTTTTTTTTTTTTTTTTGTTTTTTTTTTTTTTTTTTTTTTTTTTGC
>Ga0116227_10017433_pt1 | contig 10028 bp, 8 predicted proteins | sample S1TSphgellanicum_FD_89693 | JGI IMG/M metagenome (GOLD analysis project Ga0116227, IMG submission 89693) | Host-associated microbial communities from peat moss isolated from Minnesota, USA - S1T2_Fb - Sphagnum magellanicum MG | ecosystem: Host-associated > Plants > Peat moss > Unclassified...
ACGAGGTCGATCCCGGTACCCATGACGCCCAACGTGATGCCCTGCCCCGCGAGCGCACCGCTGTGGGCGCTCGTATCGATTCCCTCCGCGAGGCCGCTCGTGATACCGAGGCCGCGCTCGGCGAGGTATTCCGCGAAGCTGAAGGCCGTGTCGCGACCTTGATGGGAGGGATTGCGGCTGCCGACCATCGCCAATTGAGGCTCCGCCAGGGCGTCGATATTGCCCGTCACGAAGAGGATCAGCGGGCAGTCGGCCACGCTGCGGAGCAATTTGGGGTATCGCGGGTCGGTGAACGGCACTATGTAATGTCCCTCGGCGTCGAGCCAGCGCCGTGTCGCGCCGTCGGGAGCGGCTGCCGCGCTCGCGAAATACTCGCGGGTGGACGCCGGGATGCGGGCTCGGTCCCAGTCGGCAACGGAACCCCCCAGGATGGCTCGAGCGCTGCCGAGGGTGTCGATCGCGGCGCTGAGCGTGTCGGCATCGATGCCAGGTGCCCGGCCGAGGACGGTCCAAGCCAAAGAATCGTCGCTTTGCCACATCGGCGCGATTATGGGCGACGCTGGCCGGGGTCGGCGCGCGCAGATCTGGTGCCAATCGCCAGATATGCGTTAAGGGTTTGCGACCCGGTCGTCCACCTGGATGATGTCTTTGGCTTCCATGATGAGTCCGTAGCTGATCGTGTCGAAGGTCTTGAAGACCATGAACGTGCCGCTGCGCTCATCCGGCAGCCGTACGGTCTTCGAGGTGAGCCGGTTCATGCCATAGTAACCGTGACTCACGGTGTCCCGAAGCGTGCCGCCGACGTCGTAAACCGCTAGAACGTTGCCGGGCGACAAACCGTCGCGCGCGCCGCGGTTGATGACCACGACCTGGTACTGGCCTATCACGGTCACGCCATCCGATACGGCCATGATGCGTCCGTTGACTTTGATCTTCGGCGGACTGGGGATGAAATCGAGCGCCACATCGGAGACGCCGGGGAACAACTTGTCGCCGGGTTCGGTCTCGCGGGCCGACTCGGTCATGATCAGCGTCGTGGGGTCACCGTCACGGGTGACGCGTCCCGAGCCCGTGAAAATACCGTCATAACCGACGATCCGGTCGTCGTCCGGATCGCGCAGCGGATCGCCGACGTGAACGACGTTATAGTGCGTGCCCAACGCGGCCGGGGCCGCGAATCCGCGCGCATAAATGGTGTCCCCGTCCGACACCACGACATGCGCATCGCGGCTCGTCAGCACGTAGGGTGCGCGCTTGATCTGATCCGGCGACAGCACCGAGGGCTTCGACATGAACGCGGCCACCGTCTCGTAAGGAATGGTGGTGACGGCCGCTTCCAGCGGTTGGCTGCGTACCCGGGGTTCGACGCGCGCCGCGCCGCCGCGCTCCGCCATGCCGCGCGAAACGGTCACGCGCGGTTTACCGTCGATATAGACCAGCCGCAACGTGTCGCCGGGATAAATGAGGTGAGGGTTCTGGATCTGCGAGTTGACCTGCCAGATCTCAGGCCAGAACCAAGGGTCGCGCAAGAACACCTTGGCGATGCCCCATAGGGTGTCACCCTTCTTGACGACGTAGCTGTCCGGCGCGTTGGCCGCGAGCACCGGCGCCGCGCCGGCAGTGGACTGCGATTCCGGCACGGCAGCCGTTGGCCCGGCGTCGATGGCCGCTTCCATCGCGGTGCGATCGTCGCCCACGACCGTTCCTTCGGTGGTGTTGTCGGGCGGTGCCAACGGCACCGGCGCAGAACGCGGCCGCGACGCGCTGCAACCCGCCACCACGGCGATGGATATGGTTAGGGCTAATAAACGATGGCCATGCATTCTCTAAAGCTCCCTTGAGTCCCCCGCCTTATGGTGCCGGGCCGGCTGGTATACTGCCGGTCAGCCGCCAAAGACTGGGACGTATCGCCCGTTTTTGCCTTTCAACCGCGCCACGAGGCGCGTTCGTCATGGGCATTAAGTTAAGCAGCGGCGGAACTTTAGCAACATTCTTCGGCCGAAAACACGACATCTCTCTCATTACCTCCATGACCAAGCTCGCCATTCTCGAGTACCCGGACCCGCGTCTCAGGACGACGGCCAAACCCGTCGCCGTCGTCGATGAGAGCGTCAGGCAACTGGCTGCCGACCTTCTTGAAACCATGTATGCCGCCAAGGGCATCGGCCTTGCCGCAACACAGTGCGACGTCCACCGTCGTGTGCTCGTGCTCGACGTGAGCGAGGGTCGAAACGAGCCGCTCGTGCTCATCAATCCTGAACTCGTGTCGGCCGAAGGGCGCGGCCCTGGCGAAGAGGGCTGCCTGTCGGTGCCGGACATTTACGACAAGGTACAGCGAGCGACTCACATCCGCATTCGCGCGCTCGACCAGCAAGGAATGCCGTTCGAAATGGATGCGGAAGGGCTGCTCGGCGTTTGTATACAGCACGAGATGGATCATCTGGACGGGAAACTCTTCGTCGACTATCTCTCCGAACTGAAGCGGCAGCTCATCCGTCGGCGTCTGGAAAAGGACCGTAAGCAGCGGGCCGCGGGCAACGATGCCCGCGCGGCGCCGCGCCGGGTCGCCACGCCCGGCACCTCGACACCGGCACTTTGAGAGCTTGAACGCCGTTCAGAGTCCCGGGCAGGCTCCGTGAGGCTGGGCTTCGCCGGCACGCCGCACTTTGCCGTGGCCGCCCTCGATGCCCTTGCAGGGTCGCGGCACGCGCTCGCCGCCGTGTTCACCAAACCCGATCGTCCGGCGGGCCGTGGCCAAACCCTGCAGATGAGCCCGGTCAAGCTGCGCGCTCTGGAACTTGGTATACCGGTGCATCAGCCGTCGAGTTTCAAGACGCCGGAGGCCCTGGACCTGCTGCGCCGTCTCGATCTGGATGCGCTCATCGTGGTCGCTTACGGATTGATTCTACCCGCCGGCGCGCTGGCGGCTCCCCGGCTCGGCTGTTTCAATATCCACGCCTCCCTGCTGCCGCGCTGGCGGGGCGCGGCGCCCATCCACCGTGCGCTGCTGGCCGGTGACTCGGTCACCGGCATCACCATCATGCGCATGGAGACGGGTCTGGACACGGGTCCGATGCTGGCGGTTCGCGCCGTGCCGATCGAGGCGCACGATACGGCGGGCAGCCTGCATGACCGGCTCGCCGGGCTGGGTGGAGAGCTCATCGTCGAGGCCCTGAATGCAATCGCGGACGGCACCGCGCGCGAAGAACCGCAGCCCGCCGTCGGCATTACCTATGCCGAAAAGATCACCAAGGCCGAAGCGACCATCGACTGGCGCGACGAGCCGTCGGCCGTGTTACGCCGGGTGAGGGCATTCAATCCATGGCCCGTCGCCGAGACGCGGCTCGACGGTGTGCAATGCCGTGTCTGGGAAGCCGACGTCGCGCCCACCGGCGTGATCTCGCCGGCCGACGGCGCGGCGCCCGGCACCGTGCTCGCCGCGACGAGCGCCGGCGTCGACGTGGCGTGCGGCCGCGGCGCTGTGCGGCTGCTGCGACTGCAACTGGCGGGACGCAAGCCGCTGCACGCACGCGAGTTCATCCAGGCGCAGCGCCTGGCCGGCGCGCGCTTCGAGGGTCCATGAAGGGCGCCGCCGCCGGTGCGCGCTCGCTGGCCGCCCACGCGGTGGCCCGTATCTTGCGCGAGGGTGTGACCCTCGATGCGGCTCTGCACGATGCCCTCGTCGCCGCGCCGGTAGGGCTGGGTCCCACGGTGCGATCGTTGAGCTACGGCGCGATGCGCGGCTACTTTCGTCACGAAGCGCTGCTCGGCAAGCTCTTGTCGCAGCCGGTCAGATCGTTGGAGCCGTTGGTGCGCGCACTGTTTTCCGTGGCGCTGTTCGAACTCGAGGATGCGCGCACGCCGCAGTATGCGGTCGTGGATGCCGCCGTGGAAACCGCGAAGGCCACCGATGCCGCGCGCGCGAGCGGTCTCGTGAACGCGGTGCTGCGACGCTATCTGCGCGAGCGCAAAACGCTCGACGTCGACATCGCGCGCAATCCCGCGACACGACATGCATCGCCCGTGTGGCTCGCCGATCGCTACCGGGCCGATTGGCCGGTCCGCTGGACGCAATTGTTGGCGGCGGGCGATACGCAGGCGCCGATGTGGCTGCGCGTGAACAGCCGCCGCTCCACTACCGACGACTATCTACAAATGCTCCTGACCGCCGGCATCAAGGCCCGGGCGGAACCGCGCGTGCCGTACGCGGTCGCGCTCGAGGTTCCTTGCGACGTGCACGAGTTGCCCGGATTTGCCGAGGGGCTCGTCTCCGTACAGGATCTGGGCGCGCAATGCGTCGCGTTTCCATTGGCGTTGCGCGCCGGGCAGCGCGTCCTCGATGCTTGCGCGGCGCCGGGCGGGAAGACCGCCTTGATCGCGGAGCGCGAGCCGGAGCTTGAGTCGCTGGTGGCCGTGGATATCGATCCGCAGCGCCTGGCGCGCGTCCAGGAGAACCTGGGCCGTGGCGGTCTGGCCGCGGACATGATCGCGGGCGATGCCGCGGCGCCGGCCGCATGGTGGAACGGCGTGCCGTTCGATCGCATTCTGCTCGATGCGCCGTGTTCCGCGCTCGGGGTGATTCGGCGTCATCCGGACATCCGCGTACGGAAGTCGCCGGCGGACATCGACAAGCTGCCGTTGCTGCAGGCGCGTCTGCTGACCGCGGCGTGGCGCATGCTCGCGCCTGGGGGCCGGCTGGTGTACGCGACGTGTACCGTGACGCGCAGCGAGAATCGGGACCTGGTGACGGCCTTTCTCGAGGGCACGCCGGACGCCCAGATCGTGCCCGCAGAGCAGTGGGCAGGATGGCCCGGATTCGGCGAAGCCGACGGCTGTGGCCGCCAGATATTGCCCGGGGAGGCGGGCGCTGACGGCTTCTATTATGCTGCGCTGATAAAACAATGAACGCCGTGCCATCGACCGCTTCGCGACTACGGCGCACTGCCCTGAAGTCCGCCTGCGCGTACTTTCTCAGCCTCCTCCTGCTGCCGGGCGCGCTGCCGGCGGCGCACGCCGAGGGACTCGAGGGGCGATTCGAGGTGCGCTCGGCCGATCTGGACCTCAAGGATGGTGTTTACCATTTGAACGCGCGCTTGGAGCTGCCCGTCAGCGATGCGGTGCGGCACGGCTTGGCCGAGGGCGTACCGCTCACGGTCGAACTGGATCTGGACATCGAACGCGTGCGCCAGCTGCTGCCGAACTCGCGCGTGGCGGAGCTCACCCAGCGCTATCACCTGCAGTACAACGCCGTGAGCGCGCGCTACATTCTGCGCAACGACAACAGCGGGCAACAGGAGTCCCTGGGAACGATCGACTCCGCACTCGAGTCGCTGTCCGACGTGCGCGGCCTCCCCGTGCTCGACCGCTCGCTCATCAGCAGCGATCGGCGCTACGAGGCGAACGTGCGCGCCAAAGTGGACTACGGTACGGTGCCGTTTTCGCTGCGCGTGCTGATGTTCTGGGTCAATGAATGGCATCGCGAGAGCGACTGGTATACATGGACATTGCAGCCGTAACGCGCAAGTACGGGGCCACGGTGCTCGGCACGCTCGGTGTCGTGCTGTGGCTGGTCGCGCTGTACCTGCTCGGCGCGTCCACGGAGAACTCTGCGCTTTTTGCCAAGTGGCTGCCGTGGATTCTGCTCATCAACATCGCCGGGCTAATCACGCTGTTCGCCCTGCTGGCCACCAAGCTCACGCGGCTGGTGCGCGACTATCGGCGGCACGTGCCGGGCTCGCGGCTCAAGGGCCGAACCGTCGCCATTTTCAGCGTACTGGCGGTGGCGCCGATCCTGATCGTGTATTACTTCTCTCTGCAGTTCATCAACCGCGGCATCGACAGCTGGTTCGAGATCGAGGTGAGCCAGGGCCTCAAGGACACCCGCGAACTCTCCCACGCGGCGCTCGAGGTGCGCGTGCGTGAATTCCTGCAACACACCCAGGTGGTGGCGAAAGAACTGTCGCCCTTGTCGGATTTCGAGCTGATCGGCACGCTCGATCGCGAGCGGCGCGAAAGCACGGCGCTGGAGTTCACGGTGGTCGGACCGCAGACCCGCATCATCGCCACCAGTTCCGACCGGCCGATGGATACGCTGCCCATCCCGGCCACCGACGAGATGATGCTGCAGGTCCGGCGCGGCAGACCGTACGTGAGCATCGACACCGACGCCTACGGCGGATACGTAATTCGCGCGGCCACGCCGCTCGACAGTAATGGCGCGACGTCGGGCGCCCGCGTGCTCATCGCGCTGTATCCCGTACCGCAGCAGCTCTCGCAGCTCGCCGACACCGTGCAGCGGTCCTACGCCAACTATGCGTACCTCGTGCAGCTGCGTCAGCCCCTGAAGTCCACCTTCGTGCTGATCCTGTCGTTCGTGGTCTTGATGTCGCTCATAGCCGCCGTTTACGGCGCATTCTTCGCCGCGCAGCGCTTGGTGCAGCCGGTGCAGGACTTGATCGCCGGCACGCGCGCCGTGGCCAAGGGCAATTACGACACGAAATTGCCCTTGCCGTCCCGCGACGAACTCGGCTTCCTGGTGACCTCGTTCAATGACATGACCAAGCGCTTGGGAAAAGCCCGGGAGGAGACGCGACGCAGCCAGCAAGCGGTCGAAGCGGAGCGCGCCGGGCTCGCCGTCATCCTGGCACGTCTGTCCACGGGCGTCGTGTCGCTCGAGGCGGACCTGACCGTGCGCACGGCGAATCAGGCGGCGAGCGCCATTTTGGGCGTGGACCTGGAGGCGGCGGTGGGCATGCCATTCGATGCGGCCATCAGCGACAACACCTTGTTCAACCAATTCTTGAGCGCCGTGACGCTGCGCCTCGGCGCCGCGCAACATGATTGGCGTGAACAGATCGAGCTCTTGTCCGACTCGGGAAAGCGCGTGCTGATGTGTGCCTGCACCGCGCTGCCCAACGACATCGGCGCACCGGGAATGGTGCTCGTGTTCGACGACATCACGACGCTGCTGCAGGCTCAGCGCGATGCGGCGTGGGGTGAGGTCGCGCGCCGGCTGGCGCACGAAATCAAGAATCCGCTGACGCCCATCCAGCTGAGTGCGGAGCGCATCCAGCGCAAGTTCTCGGGCAGCATGAACGCGGAGGACGCGCAAATCCTCGAGCGCGCCACCCACACCATCGTAGCCCAAGTGGAAGCCATGAAGCAGATGGTCAACGCCTTCAGCGAATACGCGCGGGCGCCGGCCATGCATTTCTCGCGGTTCGACGTCAATCAGCTGATCACCGAGGTCGTGGACCTTTACCGGGTGCAGGCGAGTGCGGCCGAACTCAAGCTCACGCTGTGCCCGACACTACCGAGCCTGTCCGCGGACCGCATCCGTATCCGCCAGATACTCAATAATCTCGTGACGAATTCGATCGAAGCCCTCGAGGGCAACACCGGCGCCTGCGTCGAGATCGAAACTCATCTGGTCGAGGATGGTCCGAAGCAGGTAGTGGCGATCGTCGTGACCGACAATGGTCCGGGATTTGCGCGCGATTTGATCGGCACGATTTTCGACCCCTATGTCACCAGCAAGCCGAAAGGCACCGGGCTTGGGCTCGCGATCGTCAAGAAAATCGTGGAAGAGCACGGCGGACGCATTGAAGCGGATAATCTGCGCACGGGCGGCGCCCGCGTGCGGATTCTGCTGCCGGGCGAGAACCCCCGGTCCGTGACCGGCCGTGAACCCCGGAAGACCGAATACAGGAGAGAACGTGTATGACCGCATCGAGAATTTTGGTGGTGGACGATGAGGCGGACATCCGCGGGCTGCTGAAGGAAATCCTGTCCGAGGAAGGTTACGACGTGGATGTGGCGGCGGACGCCGGCCAGGCGCGATCGTCGCGCGCATCGCAAGTCCCGGACTTGGTTTTGCTCGACATCTGGATGCCGGATACCGATGGGATCACGTTGTTGCGCGAATGGTCGGTCACCGATGGCTACGACTGCCCCGTGGTCATGATGTCGGGTCATGGAACGGTGGAGACCGCGGTCGAAGCGACGCGGCTCGGCGCGTTCGATTTCGTCGAGAAGCCGCTGTCGCTGACCAAGCTGTTGCGCACGGTCGAGCGTGCGCTCGATTCGGGCCGCCGCAAGAAACTATCCGAGCGGACGACGGGCTCGGCCCTCGCCGTGCCCATCGGCAAAAGCAAGGTGACCCAGGCTTTGCGGGATCAGGTGCAGCACGCAGCGTCGAGCTCATCGCCGGTGCTGTTGGTCGGGGAACTCGGATCGGGGCGCGAGGCTTATGCCCGGTTCCTGCATTCCCTGAGCCCGCGCGCCCACAAGCCGTTTTTCATGGTGGTGGCCGCGAGTTTGAGCGGCGATCCAGCGGCCGCGCTGTTCGGGCGCGAACGAGACGGCAAGATCGAACTCGGCGCCTGCGACCAGGCGTCCGGCGGCTCGCTGTTCATCAATGGGCTCGAGGATTTGAACGTCGATGCGCAGCGGGCGCTGACCGGCGCGATCGAGCAAAACGGCTATACGCGCGTGGGCGGGCGGGAGCGGCTGCCGCTCAACGTGCGGTGGATCAGTTCGGCCCAGGAAGGTTTCGAATTGCGGCCGCAGCCCGAACCGTTTCGCCGCGACCTGTTGGCGAACCTGAACGTCATCACGCTACGGGTGCCGCCGCTGCGCGAATACGCGGAGGACGTGCCCGATCTGCTCCGTTTCTATGTGGATCGCCTGGTCGATGACCAGCATCTGCCGCTGCGCCGCTTCAGCGTGGCCGCCCAGAACCGGCTGCGCAATTATCCTTGGCCCGGTAACGTCGGCGAACTCAAGAATCTGGTCCAGCGCGTGCTGATTTTGGGTGCCGGCGAAGAGATCCGGCTCGACGAGATCGAGCGTGAACTCGCGGTCAAATTGGCCGTCGACGAGCCCCTGGTCAAGCAGGACCTTCTGGCGTTACCGCTGCGCGAGGCGCGTGAGCAATTCGAGCGTGCCTATCTGCAACAGCAATTGCTGTTGTGCAACGGCAAAGTGGGCCAGCTGGCGAAGCGAGTCGGCATGGAACGCACGCATTTGTACCGAAAATTGCGCGCATTAGGCGTCGATTTTCGCCAATTAGGCGAAGATTAGCCGATCGAGTCCGCGCGCCATGATGGCCGTGCTCGCATGGGTGATGCCCCCGGACGCGCCTGCCTGGTGCGTCACCGTGCACCGTTCTCGAAAACGCGATCTGTGCTTAAAGCTTCGCGGGGGGTTGCCGATAGAGTTGGATCGTCAACCACTGTGCTGCGCGTTTTATGGAAATCAACTCAACCTCGGCTGCCTCTGCGGCTTCGAACCTCACGGATCGATATGCCGCCGCGACGTCTCGGTCGGCCACCAGCGCGCCGACGCAAGAGTCGGCCAAGGCGCGGACGAACGCTCCGACCCAGGAGTCGGCCAGCATCACGACGAACGCACCGACGCAGACCACGTCCAGTTCGGTGGCGTCAGCCGTCTCGACGTTGACGACGCTGGTGGAGCAGTCGACCAACAGCCAGGTGTTGAGCACCCTTGGGACGGCGTCGGGCACCACACCGGGCGTGCAGGCGAGCCTGAGCACGGCGTACACGAAGTTATTGACGAATTTGGCCGCCACCAAATCGCAAACCGAGACGAACAGGAAGGCGTCCGATGTCGCGTCGGCCAACGCCGCCATCAAATCCTTGGTGACGAGTTCGCTGCAGAATTTCCAGAGCGCCGGCACCAGTTCGACGACGTCGAGTTCCGGGACGAGCGCGCTCGGCGGCATCATCAACACGACGGCCTAGCGGCAGCGGGCTCGGCACGGCATGTCGTCCGCCAGACAAACCGCCGCACTCGCTGCGTCGTTGCTCGGGTTGAGCCTGACATCCACCGCGCCGGGCTACGGCGTGACGAATTATACGGGCCTTCCCGTGTTCCCTGCGCTCAGCCGGGCCTCGATGGACAACGTGTCCAAGACCGACAAGCTGGGCCGGTGGTGTTCGCGCTTCGTGGCCGATACCTCTTATCCACTCGAGAAGGTGGAGGACTGGTATCGCAATGCTTTGCGCCGC
>Ga0116227_10017434_pt1 | contig 10027 bp, 10 predicted proteins | sample S1TSphgellanicum_FD_89693 | JGI IMG/M metagenome (GOLD analysis project Ga0116227, IMG submission 89693) | Host-associated microbial communities from peat moss isolated from Minnesota, USA - S1T2_Fb - Sphagnum magellanicum MG | ecosystem: Host-associated > Plants > Peat moss > Unclassified...
GACTAGCTACGCATCCCCTGGTAGGTCTTTAACTCTTGCCCATAACGTAGTACGCGAAGTACTTAGTCTGGTCAGATTAGGGCTTTTTCAAGCCCCCGGATTCATCCGTGGGGTTTCTGACATTGGAATTATTTTCAGTATTTCTACTAATTGATAAAATTCCTTTCATCTTAAATTGTGACAAATAACCTAAAAAACCAATCGAATCTTTAAAAATCTACCCGATGTTCTAGTAGATAATTTTACATGAAACGAGTCGGAATTTAGGGGGTGTTTAACATGAAATTAAGTAAAATAGCAATTATCGGATGTTCAGCTATAACCATTTCAACATTTGTTTCTTCTGTGCCAGTACCGGCTCTCGCCCAAAATCTCGTCCAAAATGGTGACTTTGTTCCCACAGGGATAACACAATCAGCATATTTAGGATCTAATAAGGTCACTGTTCCTGGTTGGACTTTTTCTAACGGTTTTAATTTCGTGGTTCCATCCGGTACGGCGCTAACAACCAATATGGCTGTTTTATATCCCGAATACGGATCCATTTCTCTCTATCCTGGTAGTAGCCGGCAGACTGTTAACGCCGCTGATGGGTCAGGATGGTTTATAGCAGCAGATGGGGCTTTTAGCGTAGGTGCTATTCAACAAACTTTGACTGGTCTCACGGTGGGAGAGCAATACACGGTAACTTTTTATCAAGCAGCCGGACAACAATCTGGTTTCACTGGTCCCACTACTGACCAATTCGTGGTTAGTTTTGGCTCAGAGAGTCAGGAATCAGCTTTGATAAGTTTTAATGCTACAGCTACTGAAGTTACCCCTTGGGAGGAACAAACCATGACGTTTACAGCCGATAGTACAAGCGAGGTGCTTGGTTTCTTGTCTCAAGGCACTCCAACTGGACAGCCACCTTTTGCTCTGTTATCCGATGTCTCCGTTATTGCTGATGTTCCTGAACCTTTATCTGGATTTGGTTTAGGTGCAATAATCGCATTAGGGTTAGGTGTTGGTTTCAAAAAATCGAAGTTAGCAAACAAGAAGTAAAACTTGGACTTACGCACTGGGCGTTGCTGAATGGTGGTATGGTCCTGCGAAATTCCGAATGAGTTATCAGAGCTTTCGGCTATTGATTCATACTTGAATCAGCAATGCCAAAATTTCTTCATCCTTAATATTTCACATTCTCTGGTGGATGGAGATTAGCAGCAAATTACATATTAGTTATTGACTAATTCTTTGCTAATCAAAGATTTCAGCCCAAATTTTTCTGTAATTAATTTTGTTCGATTGATGATGCAGATTTTGCGGATCTGCGCGATCGCTCTGTCGGTAGGGAGGTTGAGTTTTGAGTATCAAGTATTTATTGGACATCTCCGACAATTAATATCTGTGTCTTACTGCATCAGGGTTTCAGGCTCATTTTCGGAGATGTCTATTGGACACAAATATTATTTCAGAAGCCACTCGTCAAAGTCCTAATGTTAATGTAGTCAGAAAACTAACTGAGCATCAACTAGAGACTGCGACTGGTTCAGTTGTAATGCACGAACTTTTATTTGGTTGTTTACGTTTGGTGGAGTCATAAAAATGTCGATTGTTGCTAGGATATATTAATCAAATACCTTTAAAAATGACAATACTAAATTATGATTTAAAAGATGTACAGTGGCACGCCCAAGAAAGGGCTAGATTATCTAAGATGGGCAAAACTCCTGCTTTTATCGATGGACAAATTGCGGGTATTGCTTACAGTAATAATTTAATTTTGGTAACTAATAATGTTTCTGATTTTGTTGAAAATTGGTTTGTTAGTAGTGGTGAAGGCTGAGTTCTGAGGGCGTGGAAAGAGACCACTTTAGGAGAGATTGCAGACATTATTATGGGGCAATCCCCTACAGGTGAAACTTGTAATAATAATCAATACCTTCGCCAAACTACGAGGCTTGAGGGTCTGTAGAAATAGGATGAATACGGGAGGATGTCACCTTTGCATAGGAGTATTTATACTCATGACTCAAAATGCTCTACTTACGGGCTTTCAACTACCTCATTGCCAAGGCACTCAATTTATGCATCTTCAAAAGTGACATGCTCCCGATCTGTTTCCCTGTTAAGAGTTTCCTATCTACGCAGATAAGTTGAATAATCAAAGCGGATTCCTATAGAATGGACTGATCATACTAGCCCAGTAAAATTCGATCTCAACCCGGGCAGTTAGATTATCTTTTAAATTACCTCTATACTTCACTAAATGCGCTAAGATTCGGCGCAAGCCACCCAAAATAGTCCTGATAAAAATTATGGGTTTTTGCCAATTCCGAGCATTAATCAGACGTAGTTGAAAGATACACAAACCATGACTATGAGCTAGACTTAACAAATAGTCTTTTTCTAATCGCCAATGGGGTATTTGGTGGTGAATATGCATAGAGGGATTATACCAAATTTCCCACCCTGCTTTGTGTAAATATAAAAGTGCTTCTGTATCCTCTCCTGCAACCATTGATTTACCTATTCTCCCGTTAAAAAATGATTTTTGAGGAACACTTGCAACCCAAGCTTGTCTCTGAACGACTAAGCCTGCACTGGGAGGGAGTCTTAAATTCGCTGCATCGAATAAATAGTTTTGTGAGCCATGTTCCCTAATTGCTAGGAAAGGGAGAATAGGTGTCAAGGTTTCAGGTGGATCAACTTCAAATTCACCATGAATTTGACCACTCCATGCACCTGCTTGAGGATGTTCTTGACCAAAAATATAAGATTGGTAAACCCAATCAGGTGCAGGGAGGTTGTCATCATCGATAAAACCAATAAATTTTCCTCTTGCTTCCTTTGCACCTCGCATCCGCGCTAAGGCTGCTCCCTGCTGTTTTTCTATAAAGTACCTCAAAGGGAAGTTGTGCTGCCAATTTTGTTGGTAAAACTCAACTATATTAGCTGTATTGTCAGAACTGTTGTTATCAATAATTATAACTTCCCAATTCAGATTTTCTACCCCTGTTTGCGATCGCAGCCGTTCCAAAACCTGGGGGAGACGGGTTGCACCATTATAGGTCGGGATCGCTACGGTAAAATCTAGCGTCTCTTGGTTCATGATTTTTTTCCTAAATATCCATGTTTCCACAGATAAAATGGGCTATACAAGCTACTTACAAACAATTGCATCTCGCAAGCGACTACTAAATCATGTTTTAAATTAGCTCGATACTTGAGTAGGTGTGTAAGAATTTTCCGCAAATCATTGATCATATAAGCCACTAGGTAAAATGGTTTATACCAAGGGTTGATACTCACCATCCGTGTGACGTAGCGGCTCAGTCCAATGCCCCGGAAAAAAGGGATTAAATATGCTTTTTGTAAGCGGGAACTGGGGATTTGATGGTAAATTTCCATGTCTGGGTTATACCAAATCTCCCATCCGTGTTTTTGGATGTGGGATAACATTTCTAAGTCTTCGCTGGTTAGCATATTGCCGGGGACTCTACCCGTGAGAATTAGCTGTGCGGGGATACTGTCTAACCAGGCCTGTCGGCGAACCACCAGTCCCGCACTGGGGGGAAGTAATTTTGTTTTGGCTGCGTATTGGAGTGGGGAGTCTCCCCGTTCTGTAATTGCTAGGAAGGGAGCAAGACGCTGAAAGTTTTTAGGGGGGGTTATTTCCCAAGCGGGGTGAATTTGGCTACCATAAGCTCCCGCATTGGGGTGCTGTTGAGCAAAGGCGTAGGCTGCCGCTACCCAGGTGGTTGTTGGGTAGTTATCATCGTCTAGAAAACCAATCAACTCCCCTTGAGATTCTGCCACCGCTCTTTGTCTGGCATACCCTGCTCCCTGTTTTTCTTCAAAGTAGTACTTTAAGGGGTAGGGACATTGCCAATTTTGTTGAATTGATTGAATTAGGTTAGCCGTGTTATCCGTGCTGTTGTTATCAACAACTATAATTTCCCAACTGATATTTTGGGTGTTAATTTGATTTCGCAGTCTTTTGAGTAGTTCAGGGAGACGGTGTTCACCGTTGTAGGTGGGAATGGCGACGGTGAAATCAAGGCGATCGCTCATAGAAGGCATGGTGGTCTCAATACGGTTCGGATAAGATCAATCATTGATATTATTCCCAGCAATGAAACAAAATAATCAACCTTGTAGCGATTACCAAAATAGGGATTTCCGTTTAACCGAACCGTATTGACAGTAGTCTTAACTACTCTAGCTTAGTTCAATAGTAAGTAACCGAGCAGAAATATTTACAAACTAATATCTAGTCTGATCTAGACTGGATAAAGGATTTCAGCCCAGAGTTTGTGTAATTAATTCTGCTCAAGTACTTATAATCACTGACAGGGTGATGAAAGGGCTAAGAGGGTGCTTGAAAAGTTTTGAGGGATCAAATTTTATGCCAGTCATCTCACCAAATTATCAGCGCCGAGGTAGCCCCTAGATTTATCTATGGGGGTAAGGCGGGGGCTTTCTTTATCGCCGTCCATGTGTTATGATTTTTAACAAGCAACATTTGTTGCATTGAGTTTCGACCGAGACTGTTGGCTGAAAGTGCTACAAAATCGGTTAAACAATTTTAGATGCAAGGATTTTAGATTTTAGATTAGGGGGAGTGAGGGTGAAAAACTAAAGCCCAACACCTAGTCTACAAGTCATCAATCCAAAATCCAAAATCTAAAATCTAAAATCTAAAATTTGGTCTTGAGTAGAAAATGTTCCTTTGTGGTTTAAATCAAGCAGCTAGAAACCTAGCTGGGGATGGAGCAATCCCGATCAGCCCAGCAACCCCAATAATATCTTGAACAATATTTCAAGCTGATCTGGCACTATGTACAGGTTTAAATCCTCATAAATCAAATTCTCTTGCTGCTCCAGAAAACCAAATTTCCAGATATTACCAATTGTTACTGCACCATAAATCTTGGTTGGTTCTGACTTATTGATTTGTGCTAATGCTATCAACTCTACAGCTAATTGAGTAAAACCTCTGGTCAAGTCAGCATTTTTGGCTTCCACTACTAACAGTTCTTTGCTGTTTTTGATGTAGTAGTCTAATGTCCCCTTTAAGTATTCACCAGCATTCAGCGGATACTCGATGTTTAGCTTAGTTTGGTAATAATCGCACACTTCAAATAATATGGGAGCGATTACTGCTTGTTTTCTCGCATCTTCTGTCAACAAACTAGTCAGCCGAAGGTTTCTGTTGATAGTTGTACTTAACTGCTCAAAGCTACTTGGGAGGTTATCGACAACAGGTAAGTCTAATTTCTGACTAGTATAATTGTAGTTAAGCTCTTTCAATATCTCTTCTATTGGAAAAGACATTTGGAAGTAATTACTAAAACTGTAGCTTTGTCCTGGTTGTAATATTTTCGACATATCATGACTCCTCAAGAGTAGATTTCAGATGAACGGACAAGTTATCTGGCTACTGGCAGTGGCAATTTCCGGTGTGTCCTCCATTATGGGGGCAGTCAACTTTGTCACGACTATTGTCAAAATGCGGGCCCCTGGCATGGGCTTCTTCCTCATGCCCTTGTTTGTCTGCCTATCTAGGCTATACCTAAACAGGTTGATTGTGATCTATATGCCAGATGGTTGGGTGGGATATGGATATGGATATGGTCTGATAGGTCGGATGGGTCGGTTCGGTGGTAAGAATAGAGGTGGGAGTCGGGGGACGAATGGGACAAGGGGTTGTTTGAGGTAATATCCTTTATGCCCTGTGAGGTCAGCTCCTGTAAGGTTAGCTCCGGCGAGGTTAGCCTTTTCGAGGTCAATTCCTGTAAGGTTAGCTCCGGCGAGGTTAGCCTTTTCGAGGTTAGCATTCACCAGATGCCAATTACCTTCAAAATCAACACCACTGAGGTTACATCTAGGACATTGTTTAGTTCTCAAAAGCTGTTCTAAATCACTCTGTTTAAAAGCATAACTAGGACTTAGAGTTGCAGAAAGAATAACAACAACAGCTAAGGTTAAATTTTGATAGAATAGGCGATTCATAGAAACATCCAGTAAGTGGGAAACGAGAGAGTCTTTAGACCTGAGTTACTGACCGAATTTTAGATTTTAGATTTTGGATTTTGGATTAGAAATTCTTGCATCCGAAATCTAAAAAGGTCTCAAGCCCCCAATAATCTACAATCTAAAATTTAGTCACTCAACATCAAGAACTTCTTACCTTGCTTAAGTCTCGAGATCTTAATACTGATTAGACAGCTAGGGTCTGAGGGCGGCTATATCTTGTTTCCATTTCCCGAATGGCACATCTAGTTTTTCCAATACCGATAGTACTTCTAGCATTTTCTGTGTAACAACGGATTTCAGGCTTGACTATCGGTTAGGCTATCTAAATTTTCTTACTTATCGCCTCTATCTTTATCCAATAAGTACATTAAATTTACTTATGCTCGCTCCCTTGTTTCAGCCTGATGACGTAACTCACGAGAGTATGCTTGACTATCAGTAATATCAGGAAGTGAATTAATCACACCTTCATTTTCCCAATATTTAACAAGTTCTGCTCCAGTTTTGGGGAGATTATCTGCAACTTTTCTTGTAAATAAAATACGTAAAATATATTCGGATAACGGTACATTGAGTTGAGAAGCTTCGGTGTGAAGTTCTTTTTCTAGTTCTGGTGGTAGATTCAGGTTAATACTCATAAGAAAACTTGGTAAGTGGGAAACGAGTGCGGCTTCAGAGAAAGAGAGGGAAACTTCCAGCGATCCCAAAATTCATGAAGAATTATGGACTCCTCTTGGAGCAATGATCCCAATGTCATGAAACCCTAAATTGATAATTGTTGCAGACCACCCTAAAGATTGCTAATTTCAACAAAATATTCTATAATAAATAAATTCTAAATTTTATTAATGTAAATAAGGAGGTTAAGGCAATGACGGAAAAACTTAGCATGTCCTCCCTCTATGATAAACTCTCTCAATTAGGTTTTAATCAAGACTATATAGAGAATAATGCTCTACCTAGCTGGTGGAGTGATGAACTTAATGATAAGCCTACGGCTGTCTTGGAAGGTGCTGGTTATATTTCTGAGAACTTTAACCTAGAATTAAAATCCTTGTTAAGAGAGGAAAGTATCAGGTTTAATCCTCCACCAAAAACAAAATTTAAAGGTCAACATAGTAGCGATACAGATTACTTTAATGCTGCTAGGGCTTTAGCAAGCAGGGTAGCAGAATTGATTGCCTGTAGTACAGTAGATATTGATTTTATTCCTTTACCTACAGATGTTAAAGAAATCAGGGCAGAAATCTTAGTTAATAGCCCAAAGATTAACTTAGATTCATTACTTCAATACTGCTGGGATAAGGGGATAGTAGTTGGTTATTTTAACAATTTCCCTGAAAAAATAAAAAAATTTGCAGGATTTGTTCAGAGGCAAGCATCTAGCCCAGTTATAATCCTTAGTTCATCTCGCAAGGAATCTGGGATATTAACTTTTGATTTAGCACATGAATTAGGACACTTAGCATTAGGACACCTAGAGGAAGGAATTTTAATTGATGAAAAGATTCTATCTGATAATGAAAGTAGACCTGAGTCTAGTAATGATGCTGAAGAGAATGAAGCAAATAAATTCGCTGCTGACTTATTATTAGGTAACTGTGTTGAGGATTTAGCTAATAAAACAATGAACTCTGTTCAGCATTTGGTCAATTGGGCTAACAAAAAAGTCAAGGAAAATCCTACTGTTGGACTTGATTCAGTTATACTTAATTATGCTTGGCATAGTGGCGATTGGGGACGCTCTCATAGTGCTTTAAAACAATTGAGTTTAGATATTAGCAATGATCAGCAGACTATTAATAGCTATTTAGCTGATAGATTAAACTGGGATAATTTCAATGATGAGACTTATGAATATTTAGAAAAAGCTTTAGGAGTTTAATCTTGCTAGGTTTATTTTGCTGTTTAGATAACGACATCATTCTTAAGCTAGTCACGTATAAACTCCTAGAGCCTACTATTCAAAACTTAGGTATTTCTGATAAAACACAAGTTAAAATACTTGATAGTTTTAAATATAAGTTTAGCAAGCCAATAAACAGAAATAGAGGAAATAGAGCAAATGACATTTCTAGGTATGATATAGAAAAAGCTTTGGAAATTGCTGGTATTTATGGCTGTATATCTGAATCTGATATTGATATTAATGTTTATACTCAACTATTAGAATATAACAAAACTATTAATAACTGTAACAACACTATAGATAAAGGAGAAGCTATTTTAATAAGCTATGCTTACTGTCTTAATCAACAAGGGAATAATATTTATTTATTAACAGGAGATAAAAGATGTTTGTTAGCCTTAGCAAATTCTGGATTTACTGAGATTGTTAAGCATCTTGAAGGGAAAGTTTGGTGTTTAGAGCAGCTAATTTTAAAGGATATTGAAATGCTTGGGTTCGATATAGTCCAGGCTAAAATTTACACAGCAACTGACTGTGATATGAATATAAAATTTATCTTTGGATACAGTACTGAGTCTCCAGAATATAGAGTTAAAGAAGACTTAATAAAAGAAATTACTGATTTAAGGCAGAAAACTGATGGACTACTCTACCCATACCCTTGGTATAATTATAATAACCGTACTGCTTAATTATTAGAAGGGTGTTCTCAAAGCATCCCGAAGGGCGATCGCTCTCAACCGCCTAAAACCTACCAACAGGGGCAGACTTTTCCCTAAGGCTACTCTGCCTCCGCCAGTAAATAGATATGTTTAACGTTTTGCGGAAGTCCCCACCCTCAGCGTAGCAGGGTGGGGATAGGGAGCAGGCAACGACAAAGCAGCACACCTGAGCAACATCAACCACAGGTTGATGGGCGAATGGTGTGTATGAGGAGTAGACTATGGTAAATTGATGTTCAAAATCCCTGCACTTTGGTAGAAAATCGTCGGGTAAATTTGAAAAACCAACACTCGAAGTCCCCATCTTAGGGACTGTGTGTCACCTAGATTCGATTTGTGGAGTTTTTCAGCAGACCCTATCTAGACTGGATAAAAGATTCCAGCCCAGAGTTTGTGTAATTAATTCTGCTCAAGTACTTATTGGGTGTTGGTTGTTCTCCAGATCTCCCCTAATCTAAAATCCAAAATCCAAAATCCAAAATTCTTTGACTCCAAGTGTAGTGCAACGCGATTTTCAAACAATTATTTCAGAGATTGGAAAACCCGGACATTCTCCCAAACCCCGTGGAAATTCACTTGGGAGGGTTACTGGTCAAACTCAACCAAAACGGTCTAAGCATCCTGTTGTGAAGAAGCAGTCAAAACTAACACCTCATAAACAAAAAGCCGCGTAAATTTTCTTAGGCTTTAGGCGTTTAACTCTGTTTTACTCAGTTTGGAAAATAACTGGGGTAATTTATGATGTGTAGTTTTTGCTTCGCGATTATCAGACGCGAACCACTTTTTTTAGTCCAAAGTCCAATTTTTTAGAAGCGTGTTTTTTGACAGTGGGATAAGTAGGACGTGGGGGAGTAACAATTTTAGATTTTGGATTTTGGATTTTAGATTGGGATCTGCGGGTTGGTAGTCAGGGTTGGATGTTAGTTTTTCTACCAATCTCCTCCTAATCCAAAATCTAAAATCTAAAATCTAAAATCCAAAATTGGTGGACGACTATCATGTAGTGCTGCATAAACGCTCGGCCATTGCCGCCGAAACACTGGGCTTTGGGACAAGCTCACAAACGATGGAATGCTTGGGCTGGAACAATTTTAGATTTTGGATTTTAGATTTTGGATTTCGTTGAGGGATTAATCCGTTCGGGAGCAAATACTGCCTTCCCTCTCCATTATTTCCTCTTTTTTCCCCTAATCTAAAATCCAAAATCCAAAATCTAAAATTGGTAGATTGCTTGCCGGAATTCTTCTAGTTGAGTTGAGTCAGACATTTTTATTACCAACCATAAGTCCGAATATTATTAAAATTAATTGTATCAATACCTACTTTTTGCAGATAATTAGCTAATTTGAAATCATCTGTAAGCACTAAATATTTA
>Ga0116227_10017435_pt1 | contig 10027 bp, 8 predicted proteins | sample S1TSphgellanicum_FD_89693 | JGI IMG/M metagenome (GOLD analysis project Ga0116227, IMG submission 89693) | Host-associated microbial communities from peat moss isolated from Minnesota, USA - S1T2_Fb - Sphagnum magellanicum MG | ecosystem: Host-associated > Plants > Peat moss > Unclassified...
CCAAAAAATTAAAAAAAAACACTAAAAAGAAACCGTGAATCAAAAGCAATCTCCCTTCTGTGATCTACTAATCTCTCCTCAGAAAAAAAAAAAAAAAAAACCTTAAAAAAACGAAAGCAAGCAACAAACATACTTGCACTAATACTAACTACATTGAAAACCCTGAAATAAAAAAACAGAGCTGCAGTAAACAAGAGAGGCAAATTTTGACCATTCCAATTTGACATACCTTCTTGGTGATCAATTTCTTCAACAAAATCTCAAAAAACCATTGTACCTAGTAGCATTCGAGAAATCTGGTTACTACCACTCTGGAAGGAAAAAAGGAAACAAGTCTTTTTAGAAAATTCCTTTCATAAAAACATCTTCCACTCTACCAATTGATTTGAAGGAATTTCAAACTCAAAAGGAATTCAAGCATGTATGTGAGGAAGGCTATGGATCAAATTACATGACAAATGTGAATATACTAGGATTGACTTAGCTTTAAGACATAGTCTTATTAAAATCTTCATCTTTTTTTTCTTTTTTTTTTTTTGACAAGGTTTTACATTTGAACAAAGAATTGATTGGGGTGGGATGTTTAAGTTGGATGTTGACCTAGACATATGAAATGGATGGCATGCAAATTTTAATCAAATGCAAACGAAATTTTGAGATTAGATCAAAATCAATTCTAAACATCATATGAATTATATGAATTTATTATAATAAAAAAATATTGAAAATTTTAAAATTAAATATCTAGTCCAAGATCATGCCAACATAACCATAGACAAATTGAATAAATGATTTGAAATTTTTAATTATTTATTCAATCACACCTTTTGGTGGCTCCTCTCATTGCATTTTTTTGAACCCCGCCCCCCCCCCCCTCAAGGTGTTGGTTCCCATATCCTATTAAAACTATGCATTTCATCCATAAAACAACAATGAGAAATGAGAATTTGAAAATATAAAAACATGATATTTCAGATAGCATAGCATCAAAGGATGCACATTTTTGCTTGTGAAGAATGGATTGAATTTCAAAAAAGAAATTTCAATGTTAAGGATCTTAAAGTTCAACATAAAATTGCATCCCATTTTGCAAAGTAACTTATCATTGCATTGAATTGACATTTGGCATTTCATAAGTTACATGCCCATTCCCTCCTATCTTCAAATATCATAACAAAGGTTGAACCATGAGGTGCATTCCCCATATGTGGAATGAAAACCCCAATTGATTGCTTGTTTTGTTGTAGAGAACATATTATGTAGACTAATATTTGGTTAGTTGGGTGTTGTAATTTCACACCCAATTAAAACAACCTTCTTAAAGAATGCACAACACACCCAATTAGGCCTTGAGGATCTCAAAATAGATGTTGACCATGATTTTTTCTTGAATCTTTCCATAGTGCCAAATTTGAAGCTTGTGTCAACTAACTTAATTGCAATATGTATTTTTATAGTTTTCAACTAATTAACAAAGTTACTCATCAACTAGTTTTGCATTTTTTGATTTACTACTAATAACCTAGAACATGGTTTCAACTTGTGAACCCCATCAATCTTCATTGCCACTGTCAATTTGCAATTAGATCTTAAGCAATTGATATACTCTCTACAATATTTTAAGCTGACTAATGTCATTGTAATTTAAAAACTTCAAAATCCACATGAAAAAAATGTTGTCCCATCAACATGATGTGCATAATGATCAAGTGAGGACTTTTGAAGCTTACTAGGAAATCCTAGTCTAGGAACATAACTAAAAGAAAGTGTAGTAGTAAACACAATGATCAAAATGTTCATCTCTAATGAATAGACTATTGGAAAAGCATGAAAGATACAACAAATAGTGTTTTATTGCATATTTGTGAATTGTTTTACATACATCTCTCAAAAGCTTAGAATCAGAGTCTTTATATTATACCAAAACATATTTCCTTCAATATAATGGAAGTAGTCACTAGTTGTATACTATCAAGAATATTAATAATGTACTAATGTTTCATATCCTTAACATTACCGCTAGTTCATTAATATTCCACACATCAATGAAAAAATAATGTTTTGGTTTTTTAAGGTTTGTTTCAACAATCTTTTAAGACTTCTTATAGAAAGTCTCAATTCACTATGTGTTTACAAACATTTTGGATGTTGTATGGTCCTTTGAAATCATTGTTTCTTTTTGGCTCCCAAGTTGGTTCTTGTCTTCTATATAATGCTAGTTTCTTTGATAATACTTGTGATTATTCTTTTCTTGTCCTTTTTTTCTTTCAAACTCATCTTGCACTTTTCCATTTTGTTGTTTTATTGAAATATGTTGACTTTCCTTGGGTGTTTCAGGTTGCTTTGCATAGTTCGTTCTATAGATTTGAGGTTCATCATGATGTTGATTATTTTGATGAAATTGCCATGAGGTAAGCATGTCCTTCATTTTAGGTTCCTTTGAATTAAAGTTATGTTTGGTAGCATATGTATATCCATGTGAGCTAAACTTAGCTTTATCATTTTTTGGATATACTTCGTTTTTTTTTGTGTGAGCATATTGGTTCATTAACTTTGAACTTCTTATGGTAGGGACCATATGATCTCCCATTTTGGAGATGAGGAAACCAAGGGTATGGGTGCATGGACAATTCACTATCTTGGTGAGGGGTGTACATGTTGAATATTGATGAGTACCTTGGAAGTCCATGCCATGTATGCTTGAATTTTAGATAATCATTTTTTTGGTTCAAATTAAAATGGAATTATGCCAAGGGCCTTCATACACTATATGTGTATGTTTCAAGGAAGACTTTTGGTCAATATATCAACTACCATATTTGTGGTACGAACATAAGCGAATGTGATTTATTTAACTAAAATTTGTAGATCATGGGTGAAATGATATTGTTTGTCAATATGTTCACTTCTAGAATGAAATTTAGGGTTAGTCATGAAAGTGATGGCATTTTGATTACCAAAGTAATAGTTGTAGGTGTAATATGATAAAAACCTAATTCATAGAATAACTTCTGAATCCAAATGGCTTCAACAATTGCTTTAGATAAAACCATATATTCAAATTATCTATTGGATAAAACAAATGAAATTATTTTTTTGCTTGCCCAAATCACACCATCATCGACTAGCATAAACAAAGTTGATAATTGTGTATCTTTATCAGCCACCCAATCAACATTGCAAAAACCACATAAAATATTGCCATTATTTTGATGTTGGTATCTAATTGAAATATTTAAAGTGGCTTTAATATATTTTGTGATACATTTCAATGTTTGTTAATGAAGTGATTTAGGATTGGATAAAAACTAAACCAAATAATTGATTATGTAAATATAATCAAATTGTGTGCTCACACTATTGTGCATTAAGCTGCCTATTGTTTGAACATATGGAATTAATGTTATTTGTTGTTTGTCTTTTTGATTTTTAAGTGCATCATCATTTAATAATATTGTACCTACCTCAAGAGGTGTGAAAACTAGGTTATATTTCCCCATATTGTACCATTTAAACACACCTTGTAAATAAGTTTCTTGTTGATCATGAACCATTGTTGTGTTCACTTAGTATGGTGTGAATTCCCACACATGAATGAATATCACCTTCACAGGTCATGTTGAATTCCTTTCCAAGAATTATTTTAAATTCATATGTTAACTTGAGTTTGGGAGTCATCACTTGAATTTGGGAATCATCTACATATAGGTGGTCAAAATTATGAAATCCACATTTTCATAAAATTACATATCTAAATACCATCAACTACGCTCAAACCTCCAATGGTTAAAAGTCAATGTGACCATTAATTGTACACCAATTATTTTTTAGACATGAAAAAACCTTAAGGGTTATACTATCTTTTGGCATATTAAAGTATTCCAATTCTTCACCTTGGGCTTTTACATCAAGCAAGGCATACAAGACAAGAAAAAGAAGAGGAAGAAGGAGAGAATAACTTTTATTGAAGGTGTTCTAAAGGCCTTTGAATTCCCCACATAAGAGGTGATGGGATAAGGGCTTGGAACACCATCAATGCAAAATTGGCCAAAATTTAAATAAAAATGACTTGATATTATAAATGAGTTTTAAATGTTACCTACAAATGTAACAACCTAGCAGAATTTTTTTCTGGTTGGGGGAGGGCATGTTATTTATAATAATATTACTTTCCATAAATGCCCATTGAAATCAACCATTTGAAAAAATCATTCATAATTTCAAAATACCATATATTGAATGCCATAACATCAATTTTGTGTAAATTTAAAAAAAACTCAAACTCCAAAATTACAAAAACACAAGATTTGTAATATTGGAATTAAAGTAGTGAGATGGGAGATGAGCGAGATGGAAATGTTCCATTTTGCTTGGTAGTGCACCTCATCGGGTAACTTGCTTCTCCATAAACATGCAATTCACATGCATGCCTTCCCATGCTCGTGCTCAAATTCCAAGTTTGCCATGCCAGTCGAGAAACTAATTTCATCCAACGTTTAAACCCCCAATAAAACACCTAAACAAAAGGAAATTTTCATTGACCAAACGAATGGCCTTTAACACAGTAATGATGTAGGAATTTATACGGTAGTAAAATGTAAAAACAAAAAATGCAAATGTAGTAAGTAAGGTGAATGAAGCAGGAGCAATAGTAGATGCAACAACCAAGTGCATATAGATCAAACAAGTAAACAAGAAGGAAGAATAATAATAATAACAATTTTGCAGATTGTAGGAGAAGGGGTGATGGTGGCTTAAGTAGTGAAAGGAGAAAAAGAGTGCATGAAAGACGCACAAGCAAGAGGAGAGAAATGGAAGGTAAAATGGAACAGTTTGGGTTCAACACGAATGGTGTGTCATGCCCACCATCACTGTTACACTCTTGCAACAATTGGGCTCGCCATCATTAACACGTTCTTGCAACAACAAGAAAATTCATTTTATTTTATTTTATGTTTTTATATTTTTTAAAAATTTAAGGGTTGCTTGGGCTTTTGTGTCCTAGTGTTTTGGGTGTAGCCCTTTATTTTGTATGGCTCCTTTTTGCATCCTTCGTCAATTCAAGATGCCCCTTGTCCACATTGTTTTGGCCTTTACAGTCTAGGTGACCTTTCAAAGCATGTCAAGAGTGCTCACCTTCATGCTAGCCTTGACTCCCATGCTAGCTAGATTGTTTTGTCTTCATAAGTGTCCTCCTTTCCTATGCTACACCTTGGTTCTATCCCCCTTGTTTCTTGGGGTTGGTTTCAAGCTTAGTCTAACTTCATTTTTGGGTTATTTGACACTCATTTCACATGCTTTTAATTATTTCATAAGAACCCTTGAATCATCCAAGACGAGGTCAAACAAGTTTTTCATTTACCCCTTGACCAAATTGTTCGAGATTTGATGGACGAATAAACATGGTTCTTTTTTCTCCTATTGCCATGATGGTGTTTGCACTATACTCAAAGAGGTTGTGAGGATAACAAGAGGCTTCTGCCCACCTTAAGAGGTTTATGGCGGGCGACTAGTCTTTTCTTCAAGAAGAATCCTTTCATGCCTCACGTGCTCCCCATTCCCACCACTCATTGGATGATTTGTTGACCACTTGTCTAACTTTGGGTAGATCCAGAAAGTATAATTGTGTTGCTAAAGTTTTTCAGCCCATGACACCAACTATTCCCTCAAAGGACACTATTACAACTCTGTGTCAACTACATTCCCTTCCTTCAGAACATGTCCTTCCATTTACTTTTGATTTTCAACCTAAGCACATTTTTGTCTTGGATAGGACTTTGTTTGTTCAAGCCTTAACCATTGCTCCCCATTTATTTTTGGGTGGGCTATCTAGGATGGTTTATGAGCATCTCTCAAGATGCTTCATACTAAGAAACCCATCCTCAAGGTTTTCAAAATTATTCCAAATTGTTGCTATTGCTCCCCAAGGTGATATCCCTAAGTTAGTGGCCCTAGTGCTAGGGGCTAGCAGATTATTGGTAATGGCAAAAGACACTGGAAGTCTTTGTCCTATTATTGTAGGCAAGGCATTTCTTCCACTTATTAGTTGTTCCATTATCTTATAACTTTGGGGGTCACTTCAAGAACACCTATCCCTTCATTAGTTCAAAGTATTGACCTTTAGAGGTTGTGAAACCATCATTTTTGGCATTAGAGCCCTCTTCGACCTACAATTTAATTGGGTTGTGATGCAAATCAATGTCGAAAACATTTTTAATAATGTTTTTCAAGTTGTTATTTTTAGAAAATTACAAGATGCTAAGGGACATTTAGTGAACATTATCCCCTTTACCATGTTATTTTATGGTGTTCATTATTTTTTATACTACCAACATGGGCAGCATGAAGAGGGGGTTGCCATTATTGAGTTTTCTTTAAGCACAAAGTAGTGTGATCCCCCTAGCAAGTCCTTTATTTGTCTTGGTTCATTATCAAACACTTAGGTAAAGACCATTGTGCGAACCTTTAATTGTGTCTTTCCATCCTTAGTGGATGATACACACATCATGGGCCCTAGAACGAAATTGTCCCTACCTTTGACCACCTTTTGACCTAGTTAGCCCTAGTTGGGCTTAGGGTTAAGGTGTCAAAGTGCAAGTTTTGGAGCCCATCAAGGATCTCTTCAAACATAGAAATTATTTAAGGTTGCACTTTGGTCACATATGGTTTACACAATTTGGGTGTGCTAATGGGTTCCTAAGACTTTGTCATTCATTTTTTGGATGAGGTTTTATTTTTAAACAGGGCGCATACTAATGATCCTCCTCTCTTGGGGAACACACAAATTGCATTGGGCAAATGTTTGTTTTCATTTGACACTTGTTGACTTTTTATTTCATTAAGACAATACCTCCTTCCTTTTTGTCTCTTTTAGTGAGTTTTGATAAGCGAGTTATGTAGGTATGTGAGGACATTATAGGTCTAAGGTCATGGGAGTCTATTCAAGGCCCTTTAGCGTGGTGTCAAGCTTGACTACCAATTTCCTTTGGTGGTATAAGCATTTTATTTATGGAAGATTGTGCCCCATCTACTTTTCTAAGGAGTTGGGTTTTGGTGGCTCCATATTTGTGTTCCAAGTTTCATATTTTCAATAAACCCATTTTGAAGGAATATGTTTTTCAAGTTGGGTGGGGGGCCCACACCTCTTTTAGTTATGTTTTTGTGTAGCTTAGGATAGCCTTCCTCCCATAGCTATAGAGATGCACCTTTCTTTTGAGAGTTTGGCAATTAGCACCCCGTGTTTGTAAACATTTTTATGGCCATCCATCACAACACATCTTTTAGGTTTATTTTGGAAAATGACCCCATTTCCTTAGCATTTAGAACATGCATTCATTTTTTCTTTGAGTAAAGGGGTGAGGTTATGGCTGATTGCTAAACCATCTATTTGTTCATTCCACATCACACATTTTACTTTCACTTTTAGCATTGCATTTTCGTCTCAGTTTGATTCAGCCCTTGGCATCCAATCTTCTCACATGTGAAAGTGGACATGGGTTACATGCATTTGGCATTCATCTAGATGTTGTCCATTTGAGGATCAACAAATAGCCACACTTGACACCATTAGAGATGTCATGTATGCCTTCGTTCGAAAGAGTGGACATGTTGTATACAAAGAACGATGGTGCATGAGTTTCATTATGAGCTGATTTTTACATGACTCATGAGGACCAAGTTTTTATTGTCAATGTGGTGATTACTGACCCAACACAAGAGACGATGGTTATGAGTGTCATTAGTCGACCAACAAGTGCAAGTGCAAAACTTAATGCAACTATTAAAATCCGAAAATGTAGAAGGCTTCATGAAAAACATCACTGTATTTTGATGGCCATGGGGGTGCATGATGCACCCAGGTGTGATATGGATCATTTCATTAGGGAGTATGCTTGTTTTTTTCATGATAGATAATCAAGATATCGTTTAGTCTTGTCTATTTACATATAGTTTTTCAAGCAACATGTTAATTTTACTTTTGAACATGTTTTAACCTTTGGTATAGAAAGGAAGATTGCATTACCAGGAGATGCTTGTTCTAGACCTCCTATTGCTATTGTTATACAATTTGCATGCGGGTAACATTAGAAGGGTTGTGGGTGAGATAGCTTCCTTCCACCAGAGGGATTAGCTCTCTCCTTTCTTTGGTTCTTGTAGGCAACTTTTGGCCTTTTTTGGCCTTTCCTTTTGTCTTTTGTGTGATGGTTCCAGGCATTGGGTTTCATTCGATTTTTCGCTCCCCCCGATATTGGAGTTCATTACAAAGACTTCAATCATTATGTACAACGATGACATAATGGTTCTCCTGTGGCATTTTCTGCCTCTTTTTAGTTCCCATATTACAAGGCAGAATCGAGGGGTCTTGTCGGGTCTACCAAACCTAACCTGGGCAGCTGCCAAGAACTGTGTGTCGTCCGCATTCGAGCTTTGGCAAGCTCCGCTCTGGTCTTCTTTGTTTATTGTGCGTATTTGTGTCTCATTCATGTTTGTGTTAATAATAATAATAAGTCTAAAGTTTTCTTCCATGTGACTGATGCAGAGAATATCTTCCAGGTGAGCAGCTATCCAGGGAACTTTTTTCCTTCTTTTTTTCGTTTTTTTCCAATGGCATGGTGACGTTGTGGAAGATGGAGGAGGGCTAAGCATCAGCAAGTTAATTGAGTGGAAGAAGAAGAGGAAGCCAATTTCTCAGGTGCTTCAATTGCAACTCCATTTCTCCCGTTTTTATTTTTCTTTTATTTTCTCTTTTTTTCCCCACTTTTTGGGAAACGGCAGTGATTTCTTTTCATTTTTGCTTTTGATAATCTGCTCTTAAGGAGGTGATAACAACCCTCACGTAGTCTACTTTCTTATTTTTCTTTTCTAGTCACACCTTCCTCTTCTGTATCGATATGTGCAAAATCCGAGAGAGATTGCTTTGTAATATATATGGCAACAACGTTGAAGAGGTCTCCAGTGATGAAGTTCAAAGCTAGTGGCTTGTGATACCGTCGCACAATTTTCAATTCCTATCTCAAAGCTACAGTTCGGCACCAACGCTTTTGACAAGGTCGCAACAATGTTATGGAGAGGCAGAGCTCAATTTCAACTTGTACATCCGTTGGACTCATATACGTGGTTGGATTTGCAGAACAGCGCTGCTTCGGTTTAAACATTGCGCATGGTGCCCACAACAACAATGGTTCTGGTCACGCAGCCAGCCAAGGGAAGCGTGGTCGTCTTGCTTCTCCCACCTTGCTATATTCCTGTCGAAATCGCGATACCTGGTGTGCCTGTTTTCCTTGGTCAATCTATCTTTCCGGAAATGCTCTCGACAAAGTGCAGTCCTAGAACTCGATGACGGCGCACAACTACCGGACTTCTAAGCTTTCAAACAAGAAGAAAACCTGTTGGAACCAAGAAATGACAAGGGAACTACAGAACGCCGAGGATTTCAATCAAGAAATCGATCTTTCCCGGCTCGGTGATGCAGTTCAGGGAACACATGTCGAATGTGGAGTGCAGGACGGAAGGAATATATAACTAGTTAAGGAGAGGGGAAGAAGAAGATTCACAATGGCGACAGGTGACGTGAAAGGAAACCTGGAGCGCATGCGTGTGCAGCTACGTTCGATCGCTTATCCGCATGCCATTGACATCCAGGGGTGCTCATTCTCTCTTCCTCTTGCAAAACCTGCTTCATTGTCTCATCTCATCTGCTGCCATGCATGATATTGTCGTCGTCTACATTCTGGATGTGCCTGCACATCTTGAACAACACTAGTGTCCAAGACTCCACGCATCAGAGTGAGTTGCAATTTCAAAGCAATTTTGAGGTTGTGTTCTTCTTCTTCTTCTGCTGGAACTCGTGAAGCTGAGAGATTGAGAGCATTCTTTGGAGCGAAAAGTGCTAAAGAAAGTGTGATGCCTTTGGAGCGTTCCTCCTCTAGTTTTCTTCTCAGCTGAGATCCCCCTCCCCCCCCCCCCCCCCCCCCCCCCCCCCCCCCCCCCCCCCCCCCCCCCTCCCCCCCTTCCCCCTTCTCCTACG
>Ga0116227_10017436_pt1 | contig 10027 bp, 12 predicted proteins | sample S1TSphgellanicum_FD_89693 | JGI IMG/M metagenome (GOLD analysis project Ga0116227, IMG submission 89693) | Host-associated microbial communities from peat moss isolated from Minnesota, USA - S1T2_Fb - Sphagnum magellanicum MG | ecosystem: Host-associated > Plants > Peat moss > Unclassified...
ATTGAAAGGAAACTAAAACATGATGCTCACAACATGAAACATAACATCAAAAACTCGTCAAGGTTCTTGTCACATCAAAGACACAAACTTGTGCAATGAAAAAATAAAATCAAACCATCAACACCAAGGTATTTATCCAAGAGACCAAAACCAAAAATAACTAAACTAATATAAGTAAAGAAAGTAATTCACCTTGTGAAAGTAACCAAACTACTTTCCTATTTTAGTAACTAATGAAAACTTAACTAGTTGAGCTTGAATTCTCAACACTTCCCCTCAAGTTCAAATCCACTTCTAGTACACTAAGCATTTTTCTAAGCTTCTTTAGCTTGTCTATACCTAAAGCTTTTGTGAAAATGTCAACAACCTGATCCTTAATACTGACATCAATAAGGTTAATTTTTCATGTTAAATTTTTTTTTCTAATAAAATGATAGTGTACTTCAATGTGTCTTATCCTAGCATGATAGACTAGGTTATTAGCAAGTAGTATGCTACTGATATTATTACAATAAATGACACCATGAACATCTACTAAATGTCCCAAATTTGAAAGTAGTTTTTGTAACCAAATTATTTCATATGCAATAATTGTTGCACCTCTATACTCTACTTCTATGCTTGATACTATAACTGTTGGTTGTTTTTTGTTATTCCAACTAACAACACCACTTCCAAAAGAAAACATGAAACCATTGGTTAATTTCCTATTTGAAACATTATCAGCCCAATTAGCATCCGTGTATCCATGTATTTATAACTAGCTTTTGGCTTCATAAAAAATTCCACATTACAAAGTATGTTTTATAAACCTCAATATGTGCTACACTACATCCAAATGTGGTTTTCATGGTGTTTACATGAATTAATTCGTCATTTCAACTTCATAACTCAAATCTAACCTTGTGATGGTCATGTAAATCAAACTCCCCACTATGCATTTGTACATAGTGGTATTTTCCACAAGGTCATTTCATTTGCATTTAACTTCATATCGTGTTCCAATGGAATTGAAATGGGTTTGCAACCCGTCATCCCATATGTGGACAATTTGTTCAAGGCATATTGCTTTTGTAATAACCATATCCCTTTAAGGGACTAGATTACTTCAATGCCAAAGAAGTAACATAACTCTCTTAAATCTTTCATCTCAAATTTTTGCTTCAAAAACTTCTTCAAATCAGAGATGTTTGCATCATTATAATTATCTCCTATGACACTTAGGTCATCAACATAGATGACTATGACTACAATCTCACAACCTATCTTTTTCACATAAAGTGAAAATTTTGCATTGGATGTTTGAATCCGCTTGTGACAAAATACTAACCTATCTTGTTTGACCAAGTTCTAGGTGTTTGCTTCAAGCCATACAAAGCTTTTCTCAACCTACAAACCAATTTAAGATGTGTTTGATCCACATAACCTATTAGTTGTCCCATGTACACTTCTTCCTACAAGTTTCCATGAAGAAATGCATTTTTCACATCCATTTGATGTAAAGACCATTTATTTATTGTTGCCATAGTAATGATTGTTCTTAAGGTCATTATTTTTGCAACTGTACTATAAGTCTCTTCATAGTCTATGCCATAAGTTTGGGCATAACCTTTGGGAACCAATCTTGTTTTATATATACTCATAGATCCATTTGCATTAAGCTTGATTTTGTACACCCATTTGCACCCAATTGTTTTCTTGTCCTTTGGTAAAGCTACTAACTCTCAAATAGCATTAGCATCCAACGCCACCATCTCTTCATCCATGGCATTGTCCCATTTAGGGTTTCCGACCGTTTGTTCAAAACACATGGGTTCAACCTCTTATATAATTTTCACCATGTATGCATAATAATGAACTATAAAGCCATCATATGTGAGTATTTGTACAAGGTACTTGATTCATGTGTTTTTTCGTACTCCATTGTTGTTGTCAGGTGTTTGCAAAGTTTTTTTAGCCATCGGAGTTCTAAGAATAATAACTAAAAGGACTCTTGACTTTTCATTCACATTTTTCTTTAAATCATTTAATTCACCATCTACATGAAAAGTTTTAAATGATGTTTGAGAACTACCATGTACAATGTTTGAAGATCTTAATCTTCCTTTCCATGGAGTGCTATTGGACCCATTAATTGAAGACTCTTGTGGTCTAATAATTAATTGTGATTATTGTTCCACATTTGATGAAACATCACCATTTTTAGCCTCTCCATCTTTTATTATCTTCATTGGTGAGTACCAATTAGCCATCTCATTAAACACAACATCTCTACTCACTTGCAACTTCCGAGTGAAAAGGTTGAAACATCTATATCCCTTTTGTTTTAAGGATTATTCAATGAAGATAAACTTCTCATCTTTTGGGTTTAGTTTTGATCTCTTCTCATCAAAAACATGCACATATGCAATGTAACCAAACATTCTAAAGTGTGAGACATTTGGTTTCTTGCTCATGAATTTTTCTTTAGGTGTCATGCCATGAATTGCTACTATGGGTGTTTAATTCATGATATAGATTACAGTTGCTATTGTTTTTGCCCAAAAATAATCTAGCAAATTTTTTTCATTCCACATGGCACGTGTTATTTCTGCAATGTGCATGTTCTTCCTTTCAACAACTCCATTCTGTTGTGGGGAATAATTACATGAATACTTCCTTTGAATTCCTTGTTCTTTCAAGTATTCATTGAATTCATTTGAAAAATACTCTCCCTCTCCATTGGACCTTAAACATTTGATGCTCACACCCTTCTCCTTTTCCACCATTGCTTTGAAACTCAAAAAGTGTTGAAGCATTTCACCTTTGTGTTTCATGAAGTAGACTCACACCTTTTTTATGTGGTCATCAATGAAATTCACGTGATACCTATGTCCTCCAATGGATTCCGTCTTCATTGTCCACACATTTGAATGGATCATTTCCAAAGGTTTGGAATTTACATGAGTTGTTTGAGTTGGGAATGGATGCTTAGCTTGCTTTCCCAATTGGCATGTTTCAGAAACTTTTGGCATCACCTCTTTTGTTCCAAATTTGGGGAGACCTCCAACAAGATTTGTTTTTCCATTAACTTAAGATGTTGGAGATTAACATGGCCAATCTGCTTCTGCCAAATTCCAATGTCTCTAGTTCTTTTTCCATGTGTGAATAACATGGAATTCACCTTGGGCATGTTCACATCCAAAGTGAACATTCATCCATTCCTTTTCTCTTTTGTAATCAATTTGCCTTGGTTTTTCATGTTTTCTACAAAGTAAACATTAGGGTTGAATGTCACTTGTAAACCTTGTTCCACCATTTGGTCCATCGAGACAATTTTTTTTTTAATGGTTGGAATATAAAGTACATCTTTCAAATACTTTGTTTACCCATCTTGCATGGACAATGGTACCTTGCCAATTTGTGTGATGGGATGTGTAATGTCATCATTAATTTCCACAAACCCCAATGTTTTCAAATCCCTTGTGTTTTTTAACCTCTCTGTGACTAATCCTGTGGTTTGAAGCTCTAGAATCCACATACCAAACACCATTAGTTGATACACTTCCTATCACTACATTACAACCAATTACTCATCACCTTGATTAGTAGTTGATGCATAATTCTTTTGTTGTAGTTTTTCATTCTGTGTATCATGCTCCTTTTGATAACAATTTTTTGCCATGTGCTTAAGTTTATCGCAGTAGTAGCAATTTGAATCGTTGTTTGGTTGTTGACCTCAATGACTTCCACCATGGCTTTTATGACTTCCTTTTCTTCTAAAGTTTTCTCATCCACTTCCATGAAGCTAACTTTCATGTTGATGATGTTCACCATGCAAGCTTATGTGTTGATTTCGATATGAAGTTCTACCACCTCTACTTTTACCTCTACTTTTATTAATATTTGAGTAGAAGGCACTTTCTTATGATCTTCCACTAAATGAAGTACCAACAATTCTCATCTCTTCATTTATAAATAGGGTTATTAATTGTTGAAAATTGGAAAATGTTTTTCAAACTATAATTCAAGGTCACAACAATTAGATCTTCATCATTTACAAGGGCTCCTATAGATGCAAGAGCATTTACAAGGTTTTTCACCTTTGTAGAATAATCATTAATGTTCATTTTGTTTTTTTGTAGATTATACAACTTTTGCTAAAATTACATTTTGCAAGCTTATGTATTAGTGCTATAAATCTTCACCAATGTATCTCAAGCTTGCTTGAATGATTTTTCATCTTAAATACACACAATCATGGAATTAGACACATTCATAAAAAACCAATATAAAACTTTCTTAGCTTTCTCATGTTAAGTTTTGTTGGCTTGAATTTCTTATTGTGTGGGGTTTTTTGGGAGAGGAGGTTTTTTCTTATCATCAACTATGAACTCCCAATAGCTTTTCCCCATCAAAAAATTCATATACCTAAATTTCCACACTTGGAAATTGTTCTTGTTTAATTTTTTTGTTGTAATTTGAGAAAAAACATCCACCATCCCTTAAGGCAACATTTAATGTCTTCTTGGGGTTTCATAAACAATTTGTTTCAAAAAATGATTTTTTCCCTTCCTTGGGTTTCTAGGGTTTAGGCTAGGGTTTTCCTTCCTTAGGTTTTTAGGATTAAGGTTGAATAAGATGAACCTTGCATACGTACATATGTTTTGAATATTATATGAAGTTCTATATTATACATAGGTTTGAAATATATGTACAAATTTCATATAATATTTTGTATGGTATTAAGTACATGATTACATACCAAAATTTTATGTGAAGGTCTTGATAATATATTTGTGCTTTACAATCTTCAAAGTTCAAACTCCTTCCTTTAAGTTCTCCCAAATTATATTTGCTCCATTTCAAAATTTGTTTTGATGTCTTCTTGATGTAAATTTCTATCACCAATAACTTTGCAAAGTTACACCGCTCACACATGAACTTGAATCAATATGAGATTTTGGTACAACATGAAAAACTATGTTTACTATTATCTCTCAAAATTTCAGCTTATTTTACTTCATAAAATGAAAGATCTTGCTACTTCCTTGAAACCATTTCAAACTGGGACCTAAACACAAAGTGACTTACAACTCCCTCTCAACAACTCCAAACCCTTTGAGATTTTCAAAGACACATAACATATATGTCTTTCAAATTTTCTCGAAATTTCAGCTCTATTAATGATGATCACATAAAGTTATCACTTTAACAAAAAACTAATTTCAAAATTAAGACTGAAATTTTAGATATTTCAATCTTTTTCAATACATATCCAAATGGCATGAAATGTTTCCCAAAAATGTAATCTTTTATGATTTATAAAATCCCAAATCTATAGATCCAAAAACGTTCAAATAAAAAAGATGTGACCAAAAAACTAGATCTGACATATAGTCTTCAAAAGTTCATAGCTCTCACAAAATGAATTCCTTTCTTTTAAAATTTTGAGAATAAAAACATCTTATAAGTTTTTATAATCCCTTTAATTTTCACTTCAAGATCTTTTCATAGTAGATCTAGGTCTAGATTTAAAGATTTGACTTTCATAACCTTTGATACATTGATCTCCTCTCATCTTTTTTCTTTTCTTTTTTTTCTTTTCACATTTTTTCCTTTCCTTTCTTCTTTTTTGCACTTGAAAAATTCCTATAATATTACTAGAGATTCTCAAACTCTAGTTTTAGAGAATTTTTAGTTCTAGATCTCTTTCAACTTTCTCACCAAACAACCTAAACTTTAATACCATGTTAACAAATAGGAGATCTAGTCAAGTGCAAATATAAATTTTTATTGAAAGGAAATAACAACGTGATGCTCACAACATGGAACATAACATTAAAAACCCCTCAAGGTTCTTATCACATCAAAGACACAAATTTGTGCAATGAAGATAAGAGAATCAAACCATCAACACCAAGGTATTTAATTAAGAAACCAAACTAATCTAAGTAAAAAAAATAGTTCGCCTTGTGAAAGTAAATTACTTTCCTACTCTAGTCACTAATGAAAACTTAATTAGTTAAGCTTGAATTTTCAACATTCTACCCCTTTAACAAGGATTATCCTTAACTTACAGGAGTCATGAATGGTCTTACTGGTGCAACAGTAAGAGTAGGCCATGCTGGCAGCAACAGTGACGGGCAATGTATTGGAAGCAAGACTAAATGGTCGTGATGGTGGCTAAATCAACATTGAGAAGGGAAAGCATAGAGGGAAAGGTGGTGGATCTCTAAACAATAACAACAATAATGGAACATTTGATTTTTTTAATCAACAAAATAAGGGCCCTCAAACCACAAGATTGAGGAACCAAAAGGTTGCATTTGGAATATTGAGGCATGCCCGAGGACAAGGAGCACCATCAAAATTAGCGATGAATAGTGAGGTGGTGACTTGTGGTGTTTTTATAAATAGAAAGTAACCTTATAGAAATATAATCAACCTTATTTTGTCACTAATTATGAGCATGCAAAGTTTTTAAGAATCAAATCTTACGATGAAGATGATGTACATAAAAGCATCAAATACAATGTATGGGCTAGCACTCCCGCTAGGAATAAAATATTAAATGTAATATTCTTGGAAGCTTAGAACAAGTTGGCTAATGGGAAATTCGGGAGCTGTCATGTCTTTCTCTTCTTTTCAATAAGTTCATTTTTGGGTGGCGACACATATGTATGAGGTGACATCTCTATATTCATGAGTCTTATTGTTCTATATGCAACATCTAGCAAAAACAATCAAAGCACTTACCAAGAAGGATGAAAATAATGCAAAAGAAGATGAGGAGGATAATGATGATGAAGAAGTGGCAAGAAATGTCCACCATATTTTCTTGCAATATGTGTGTTCTAGTTATGATTTAGTTACATCTTTAGGTAGTTTAGAAGTGGTTTTGTTCTAGCTTGAATTTAGATATGTTGAATGAAATTTCTAGTTATTAGTTACTGAAATGCTAAAGTAAGGTAGCAATTTGTTGGCTTTACTTGCACAAAAGATGTTACTCATTGGTGCAAGATTGGGCATGATTTTTTTGGCTCAAATTTGACTCAATATGTGAGTGACATCTAGAGTATTATATGTGCATATGATGGATGGGCATGTTTTATAGAAGTGCATTCATTTAGATGAGTAGTTTTAGATGTGGTAAGGGAAGTTTTTTTGTTTGAAGTTTGACCCACCATAAAGGTTAAGGTTGTTATGCAATGAACTTCTTGTTACTTTTGCTCTAGTTTCATGGATGATGCTAAAATATGTGTTTTTGAATTGAAAGTGGAAGAGGGTATAGTCTAGATTTCAATAGTTTGAGATGTCTTTTGAGTGGTTTAGTCATGTTGATTACATAATTCATTGGTTTTTTTTTTCCACCCAGTGAATGTTTCTTCCTCCAAAATGTCTTTCTTTCTACTACAATTTGTATACTTGCTTCTTCCTTGGGATATCTAACCACATGCCTAAAGATTTCTGTGACTGTGCACATGTTCTGTTGGTGGGAATAGGTATTCTAATGATTCAGAGATTGCGTGTTTTGAGATTAGTTTGCACAAGGGTGTTAGGTATGTACTGAAGTTGTAACTAGAAAAAAAAATTGTCTAAGAAGGATGAAATTGATGATGAAGATGACAATTATGAGGATGAAAGTGGTGGTGAAGCAATATGGCACTGCTTTTGTGTTTTCAATTTATATATTTTAAGTCTTAGTCTTGGATTTAAAATATCCATTTCTTCATTGATTATGATTTGGAAGATACAAGTCATATGGATATGTGGTTTCCAATATGTTATATTTTGCCAAATAAGTTATCAGAAAGGAAAATTATGTCTTCAAAGTTTTTATTAAATTGAAACAAAGGTTGCTTACCAAAGAAAAAAATATGTTTGGTTTTTCTATCTTTGGAATCTTCAAAAAAAAATTATTGCAAGGGATTTCAAAGTTGATTTGGTCCTAATGGGTTGTTGTCAATTGTCTTTCAGCTTTTGCAATCCTAGTTTTAGTTTTATGAGTGAAGTTGGGAAAAGTAAATAACTAATCTTGGATGTGAAAAATATTTTTTAGTGCCACATATTGAGCATGGGTGGAGCTGCTTTTAGAGATGTGCATTGCATGCATATTATAGAATGGATGAACCTCGAGAAGTGAAATCAAGTATCATCAACCAAATAGGTTTAAAAAAAAACCGGGGAGGAAATAAACTTTTATAATTGGCAATTAGCCTCCAAACATGAGGACAACTCCCATCTGCAACAAAATATGAAAGGTGTCCATAATGTTGTTGGCATTGAACTCCTTGAAGTTCTAAAAATAATCCCCACCTTGCAATAGAAAAGCTTTTCCATGGGTAGTGTGTCCTAGCTTCTTTCCCAAACTCTTGGCTTGTCTAGCACACACCAATGGAGGGAAGCTCTTTAATGTGTTTAGAATACCTTCTAATGCCTGTGGTTTGGGGTATGTTGGTTGTTGTAGAGTTATATTGGATTTCCAATTGTCCAAAAACCAATAGCACTTAATAGTGACTCCTCCATTTTCACTTGCTATTATTGTTGCTAATGCACTTTTCTTCTTCATTGGTTCTGTCGCATGCACCACCTTCACATCCTTATTACATACTAAAGAACTCCCCTTCGACATTTTTACAGTTGGAATACTTGTGGCAACTAATGACAAGATAAAATTGTTTAATGAAAGCTATTGTGTTAATTTCAAAGAGGAGGAATAGGTCTTCTCCAACCTTGATGTGCACAATCCCTAGCTTGCTACCACTACTAATGCCATTTTACACATTGTGGCAAAGTGCAGAAAGTTTTTTGATGCATATTTCTATCAAAAATGAAATATATTTAGGATGAGAAAAATAAAAAAATCACAATAATATGTCAATTGGTGCACTGCTTTTCCAGACATAACTCTTAAAGTGACACCAAAAATGAACACAAAAAACAGGGAAAAAACAAAGAAATTACAACTAATTAGGGATGGAGATGGAAACAAATATGTTAAATTGCCAGACACCCAAGGCACATTCCTATGTTTCAATACATTTATCCTTGCACTCAATAGAGGAGCAACGATAACTGTCTTGCAAAATCGATAACCTTAGATTTCTTTGTCTGCACAAGAAATCAACACATGATACAACATCCCAACCTTCTTCTTGTTCTTCAGTATAAAAACCGTTGATTCTTAGAAGTAAAAAGAAAAATCCAATCTTTTTAACTATAATCCAGTTTTTTTATACAATTTCATAGATATGTGTATAGGCATTATGTAACCCTAAAACAAAACTTGACATACATAAGCTATTGTTTGTGGAAGAGGGTTGATGTGAATGATCTTATTGTAGTTCTTCCATGTGAAGAAGCTCCTACATTATGTGCATGCATTTTACAGCTAACCATCTCAATGTGTTTATTTTTGGAGTTTTCTCTACAACCTTAGCAATATGTATATAGGCATTTTGTAGCCTTAAAAATAGTTGAACTTGACAAGTGGAAGCTTTTGTTTGTTGAAGATGGTTGATGTGAGTGATCATATTGCATTTGAATCTACCATTTGAAGAAGCTTGTACATTGTATATAGGCATTCTATAGCCTTATTTGAATTGATTGCACACTTAAAAAAGGCTAGTAAGTATGTGAATATGAAGACAACTTTGGATACATGTTTTAGTCTCCCAGCCAAGGATCCGAGGTGGTAATGTCTGATATGTATACAATAGTTCAAAAGTGCTACATCATTTCATTCAAGAGCTTTTCCTTAATAGTTTGGTTCTCATTGTTTACATCTTAATGAAAAGGATTTTGATGATTTGATCTATATTAACATGATATGGTAATCAATTTTCTTTTTTTTTGTTTTCATGAAATAATGACCACCATGCCTCATTTTGATGATATTATTTGTGATATATTTCATGTTGATTCTTTGTTGCCCAGCAAATTCAGCAACAATGAAGTAAGAGAAGAAACAAACTCGATGCAAAATAAGAAAGAACAAAGCTGCTTCTAAGCTTGGTACACATCCATCCCTTGCATGTGCCTATCA
>Ga0116227_10017437_pt1 | contig 10027 bp, 10 predicted proteins | sample S1TSphgellanicum_FD_89693 | JGI IMG/M metagenome (GOLD analysis project Ga0116227, IMG submission 89693) | Host-associated microbial communities from peat moss isolated from Minnesota, USA - S1T2_Fb - Sphagnum magellanicum MG | ecosystem: Host-associated > Plants > Peat moss > Unclassified...
CCTCGGCGACCTTGAGTCCGATCTTGCCGGCCTCGCGGATGTGGCGGGCCACTTCGCCGACGTGGAGCAGCGCCTTCGTGGGAATGCAGCCCCAGTTCAAGCACACGCCGCCGACTTCGTCGCGGTCGAAGCACACCACGTTCTTCCCGAGCTGTCCGAGCCGGATCGCGGCGTGATAGCCGCCGGGGCCGGCCCCGATCACGATTGCGTCAACATCAATATCTGGCAAGGGAAGCTTTCTATTTTACGAGTGGTCTGGTGGTGATTCTGCGGTCCGCGTGCTAAGACCGCCGACCGGGTGCCGATGTTTTCGAGCGGAGCCATCCAATTGGCTGCCGAAAAGCAGTCCAATGCGCGAGATGGGGTGGCCCGCGGCGATGCCGTCGATCGACCGCGACAGCATCGTGCCGATCTACCAGCAGATCTACGAGGAACTGCGCGAGGCGATCCTCACGGGAACGCTTCCCGAGCTCACGCGCCTCCCGCCGGAACGGACGCTCGCTGAAAAGCTGAACGTCAACCGGAGCACCGTCGTGCATGCGTACCGGGAGCTCGTGACCGACGGCCTCATCGAGCAGCGCGTCGGCTCCGGCTCGCGCGTCGCGCGGTCGGCCGGGCATCCGCCGCGCACCGCCGACGTCCCGTGGTGGGTCACGTTGCCGCCCTGGCGCGTCGGTTCGTTTCCGCAAGTTCTCGGCGAGCTCGCGGCGACGTTTCACGGCGAGCGGATCTCGTTCGTCCAAGGTGTGCCGCCCGTCGATCCGTCGCCGCTCGGAGAACTCGCGCAATCGTTCGCGCGCGTTGCGAACGATCCGGCGTACGTGCTCACCTACGGCGATTCCGAAGGCCACGCACCGCTGCGCGAAGCGATTGCGGCGCGCATGCGCAGCCGCGGCTGCGAGACCGTCGCGCGCGACGTCCTCGTACTCACGGGATCCACGCAAGGCATCACACTCGTCGCGCAGTCGCTCGCGGAGCCCGGCGACGAAATCATCGTCGAAGCGCCGACCTACCCCGGTGCCTTGCAGATCTTCCAGATCGCCGGCCTGCGAGCGATTCCGGTTGCCGTCGACGATGAGGGCATGCGGGTCGATCACGTCGAGGCGATCCTGCGGACGCGGCGCCCGCGCTTCATCTACACGATGCCCTCGCTTCACAACCCCACGGGCGTGACGATGAACGACGATCGGCGCGAACGGCTCGTGACGCTCGCACAGCGCGCGCGGGTCCCGATCGTGGAAGACGATCCGTATGGCGAGCTCGTCGACCATCCGAGCGGACCGCTCGCGGCGCGCTCCTCGGATTACGTCGTGTATCTCAGCACGTTCTCGAAGACGATCGCCCCGTCGCTACGCCTCGGCTGGATTACCGCGCCTCGTCCGATCTTCGAGCGCTTGCTGCTACGCAAGCAATCCTACGACATGGCGACGAGTCTCTACGTGCAGGCCGGCGTGTGCGACTATCTCGCGAACGCCTACGACGCGCACTTGCCGCGCCTGCGCGAGGAACTCGCGGTTCGGCGAACGATCGCGCGCGACGCCATCGCGGAGTACTGGCCGAAGACGATGCGCCTCGCGAAGGGCGGCGGCGGATTTTACCTGTGGCTTACGGCTCCGCGGGAGATGCGCGCACGCGCGTTGCTCGACGCGGCCGAACGGAACGGCGCGACGTTTCTTTTCGGCGAGGCGTTTTACGCCGCGTCCGGTGGAGACCACAACTTCCGTCTTGCGATCACCGCCGTTTCGCGCGAGCAACTCGTCGAGGGTATCCGCCGCATCGGTTCCGCGATCACGACGGTGGGTGCGCGATAGTCCGACCGGTTCCGAATCCGATCGCAGATCGGCTGCTGCCGTGGTTCGAACGCCACGGCCGTAGCGGGCTTCCGTGGCGCACCGATCGCGCGCCGTATCGCATCGCGGTCAGCGAGTTCATGCTGCAACAGACGCAAGTCGATCGCGTCGTTCCGATCTTCGAGCGCTTCGTACGCGCGTGGCCGGATTTTGCCGCGCTTGCCGCGGCATCGCAAGCGGACGTGGTGCGTGCGTGGAAGGGCCTCGGCTACAATTCACGCGCGGTACGCCTTCACAAGCTCGCGCAAGCCGTTTGCGCATCGCACGGCGGGGAGCTTCCGAGCGACGAGGCGACGCTGCTGACTTTGCCGGGCATCGGCCCGTATACGGCGCGCGCGATCGCCGCGTTCGCGTTCGATGCGGACGTCGCGGCGATCGATACGAACGTGCGCCGCATCGTGCATCGCACGCAGCTCGGCCTCGAATGGCCGCCGCTCGCCGGCCCGGCCGCGCTCGATGCCTTGGCCGCGGAGCTCGTGCCGCACGAGCGTGGATACGCGTTCAACTCGGCCCTGATGGATCTCGGGGCGACGCTTTGCACCGCGCGCGCGCCGAAGTGTCTGCTGTGCCCGCTCGCGGCGTCGTGCGCAGCCGCGCCGATCGATGCGGCGACCCTCGCGGAACGCGCTGCCGCGCACGCGCGCCCGCGCTCACCGCAAGAACGGCTCCGCTTCGAGCAGACCACCCGCTACGTCCGCGGCCGCGTGATCGACCGTCTCCGCGAACTGCCGGCGGACGAACGAATCTCGTTTCTCGACCTCTACGCGCAACTCGCGCCGGCGCTCGCGCATCACGACGCGAGCTCGCTTGAAGTGGTGCTTGCGGGTCTCGAACGCGACGGGGTCGTGGAACGTACGCCGGACGGTGCGCGACTCGCGACATAATCGGCAGGTTTCCTGAGTCGCCGCATCCTACGAACAGGCAGGCCTCCGCCGCTCGCGCACGGGTGCCGACGCACGACCCGCTCTTCACCGAGGTCTTTCATGTCGTTGGTTGACCGCGCCCGTAACATCATCACGAAGCCGGTTGCGGAGTGGCCCGTCATTGCGGCCGAACCCGCAACGGTCGGCAGCCTGTATACGGGCTACATCATCCCGCTCGCGCTGATCGGCACGGTCTGCGGCTTGGCCGCGAGCTTGTTTATCTACCACAGTTTCGTTCTCGCTCTCATCGGCGCTGTGGTGGGCTTCGTGCTCCAGATGATCATCGTGTTCGTCGCGGCGCTCGTCGCGCAGGCCCTGGCGCCAAACTTCGGCGGTGCGAACGATCGCATCGCCGCGTTGAAGTGGATCGCGTACGCTTCGACACCGGGATGGATCGCGGGGATCTTTCTTTTGATCCCGATTCTCGGCGGTTTTATCGTCTTGCTCGCCGACTTGTTTGGCCTGTACTTACTCTTCACAGGTGCGACCCCGATGATGCGCGTTCCGAAGGAACGTTCCGTCGGCTACATCGTGATCGTGATCGTGGCGCTCATCGTGCTCGAGATCCTAATCACGATCGTCGTCGGCCTCGCCACGGCGCCCTTCATGCTCGCCTCGGGAGCGTTCAAGTCCATGACGTCGCCGTAACGACGCCTTATCCCATCCAGCTCGGAAGGTCGCTGTAGCGTTGCTCTTTCCACGGGTCCGCGTCGTTGTGGTAGCCGCGCTTCTCCCAAAAACCGGGCTTGTCGTCCGCCGAGAATTCGATCTTGTTGATCCACTTCGCGGACTTCCAGAAATAGAGTTTCGGAACGAGCATGCGCACCGGGCCGCCGTGGATCGGCTCGAGTGCGCTGCCGTCGAACTCCCACGCAACGAGCACCTCGTCGCCGAGCATCGCGTCGAGCGGAAGGTTCGTCGTATACGCGTTGTCCGCGTGTTGGATCACGAACTTCGCTTCCGGCATCGGTTGCGCGCGTTCGACGAGGCGCTTGAACGGCGTGCCGCGCCAGATCGTATCTTTCTTGCTCCAGCGCGTAACGCAGTGAATGTCGCCGCGCCACTCGACGCTCGGTTCGGCGCGTAGCTCGTCGAGGCTGAGCTGGTATGGGTTCTCCACGAGCCCGTAAAAGCTGAGGCGCCACGTTTGCGGGTCGAAGCGCGGCACGTCGCCCACGTGAAGGACCGGAAATCGGTCGGTGACCGTCTGCCCCGGCGGGACGGTCGGGTCTTTACTCTTGAAGAACGGCATCGTGAGCGAAACGATTCGACCTCGAGCGGCGGCGTCCGTGCCGCAGATCCCGTTCCCCACGAAGAAGGTGACGCGCGCGGTCGCGGAACGCGAGCTCGCGCTCCTCGAGCAAGCGTATCCGCAGGCCGTGACGGCCCTCGACTACGACTCGCCGTTCACGCTCCTGATCGCGGTGATCTTGAGCGCGCAGTGCACCGACGCGCGCGTGAATCTGACGACGCCCGCACTCTTCGCGGCGTATCCGACGCCGGCCGCGCTCGGCGCGGCGAAACAAGAAGACGTGGAGGCCATCGTTAAGTCGTGCGGCTTCTTCCGAATGAAAGCGAAAAATATCATCGCGGCTGCGAAGGCAATCGCGGAATCCGAAGCAGGCGACGTGCCGCACGAGCGCGAGGCGCTCGAAGCGCTTCCCGGCGTCGGCCGTAAGACGGCGAACGTCGTCCTCTCGGTCGCGTTCGAAGAGGCCGCGTTCGCCGTGGACACGCACGTGTTCCGCGTGTCGCATCGGCTCGGCCTCACGCTCGGCAAAACGCCGCGCGCGGTGGAGGACGACGTGGTGAAGCTCGTACCGCCGGAAAAACTCCGGCACGCGCACCACTGGCTGATCTTGCACGGCCGCGCGATTTGCAAGGCGCCGACACCGCTCTGCGATCGTTGCCCGGTGAACGAGATCTGTCCGAGCGAGCCGATCGTCGCGAAAACGCTGCAGAAGAAGGCGCGCGCAAAAACGCGCACCTCGCTCGCCGCGCTCAAACAGAAGCAATCGGCGAGAAAGAAGAGCGCGCCGAAAAAGCGAGCGCCTAAAGCGAAATAGGTCCGAGCCCGTCGAGGTGTGCCGGTCGCGGAAGCGCAGCGTCCTCCGTGATCGTTTTGAGCAGCACGTTCGGCGTGAGCGCGTCGCCGTAGCCCTCATCCGTCGAGAGCTTCGAGAGGTTGATGAGGGCCTGCTCGCCGCCCGCTCCATCGAATTGATATTCGCCGTCGAGCCCGAGCCCTTTGACGATCACGAGTTGCCGAGGCTCGTCGATATCGAGGCTCACGCGCTTCTCGCCGAAACGAAGCCGGACGCGCAGCGGCTTCTCGAGACGCACGAACGTCATCCCGTTCTTGCCGAGGATCGAGTTCAGCCGCCGGGAGCCGACCTGCAATGCGTCCGAGAACGCCGCGAGCGAGCCGGCCGCGTCGGCCTCGGGCGTCGCGGCGGTTGCCGGCGTCGCGGAGTCGATTGCGGCGCCCACGTCCTTACGGGCGCGGATGCGCATCGCCATCGCGACGATCGGGTTGGGATTGAGGTCTTCGTTCTCCGGGGGCATCCGACGATGTTCGCGACCCTCGGCTCGGGTCGCTGCTAATACACGCTTTGGCCGGCCTAACTTTATGCTGAGGAAGGCCTGGCCGTCCGCCCGGTTCGAACGCACCGGAGATGAGCGTCGAGCGCAATTCCCTGTCCATCAATACGGACAACCGCGCCGTCTCCGTGAAGAACCGTGGGCGCTATGCCGCGCGGATCCCCGATACGCCCGAGCGGCGCAAGCTGGAAGAGCAGCGCAGTATCCGCGACGTCGTATTCGGTGCGCAAGACGGCGTTCTGACGACGCTCGGCATCGTCACCGGCATCAGCAGCGCCACGGTCGACCGCGGCACGATCCTCATCACGGGCTTTCTCTCGATGCTGGTCGGCGCGATCTCAATGGGGGTCGGCGAATACTTAGGTGGTAAAGCGGAACGCGAGGTCGTGCAGAACGCGATCGATCGCGAACAACGCGAGATGTTCGAAGAGCCCGCCGAAGAGTTTGCCGAGCAGGTCGCCTACTATCGCCTTAAGGGCTTTACCGACGCCGAGGCGCTCATGATCGTCGAGCGCCTCGAGAAGAACCCCGAGATCTGGCTGCACGAGATGGTCCGCGATGAATTCGGTATCGATCTGCGCGAGGCCGAAGGTGGCGGCTTTCGTTCCACGATCGCTATGATGTGCTCGTTTGCGATCGGCGCCGCGCTACCAGTGATCCCCTACGCAGTACCCGGACTCTCGATCGCAAACGCTATGTTCGTCGGCCTCGTTTTGGCCGTGCTCGCGCTTTTCGGAATCGGCTCGTATGCCGGCCGCCTCGGCGGCAGAAATCCGTTCGCAAAGGGCTTCGAGATCGTCGCGTTCGGCGCGGTGGTGTTCGCGATCTCGTGGGCTGCCGGACACTACGTGCCCGCGTTCTTCGGCCACACGCCCGTAAGCGTCGGTGGATAGGTGACGGCGACGTGAAACGGTGCTCATGCTGCACAGTTTACGTCGCCCCACTACCCGAACGTAATTGGGGAAACCCCTACTTTTTGCCGACCAGGCTACGCGCGATCACGAGCCGCTGAATCTGTTGGGTGCCTTCGTAGATCTGCGTGATCTTCGCGTCGCGCATCATCCGCTCGACCGGATACTCGGTGCTGTAGCCGAAGCCGCCGAGAATCTGCACGGCGTCGGTCGTGACCTTCATCGCGGTGTCGCCCGCCTTGAGCTTCGCGAGCGCCGCCCATAGGGTGAGGTCGGGCGAACTCTCGTCGCACTTGCGCGCGGCTTCGTAGAGAAGGAGGCGCGAGGCTTCGACCTCGACGCGCATGTCGGCGAGCATGAACTGGATGCCCTGCTGTTGCCCGATCGGCTTGCCGAACGCCATGCGCTCGCGCGCGTAGTTGGCCGCGTAGTCGAGCGCGCCCTGAGCGATTCCGAGCGCCTGTGCCGCGATGCCGGGACGCGACTTGTCGAGCACCTTCATCGCCGTCTTGAAGCCCGTGCCTTCCGGCCCGAGCATGTTGGCGGCGGGGACCTCGCAGTTCTCGAAGATCAGCTCGCACGTCGGCGACCCGCGGATGCCCATTTTCTTCTCGAGCTTGCCGACCTTGAAGCCCGGGAACGTCTTCTCGACCACGAACGCGCTGATGCCGTTCGGGCCTTTTTCGGGGTCGGTCACGGCGAAGACGGTGATGACATCGGCGACGCTGCCCTGCGTGATCCAGACCTTGTTGCCGTTGAGGACGTAGGTGTCGCCCTTTTTCTCGGCGCGCGTGCGCATGGAGCCCGCCGCGTCGGAACCGCTCCCCGCTTCCGAAAGCGCGTAGGCCGCGATGTACTCGCCCGACGAGATCTTGGGCAGGTAGCGCCTCTTTTGCTCGTCGTTGCCGGCGATGATGATCGCGAGCGCGCCGAGCTCCTGGACGGCGATCATGAGGCCGCTCGAGGCGCACGCCTTCGAGACTTCCTCGACGACCTTCACGTACGTCAGGAACGAGCCGCCCACGCCGCCGTATTCCGCCGGAAACGGGACGCCGAGGAGGTCGTTTTCGGCGAAGAGCTTGTAGATGTCGCGGGCGAACTCGCCCTTCTCGTCGATTTCGGCCGCGCGCGGCGCGACGCGCTCGCGGACGAGGTCGCGGACGACCTCGAGGATCATGGCCTCGTCTTCGGCTGATGGTCCGCTGGGTGGCGGTGCTATTGCCATTCGTTCGTGCTCCAGGCTTCGTTCGGGAAGCGTTTCTTTCGGCGTCCCGACGTCGTTTGCTTTGAGGCCAATAAAAAACGAGCGCTCCGGAATCCGGTCGCGCTCGCTTTTGTTAAAAAGACGTAACGATTACTGAGAGAGGAGAAGGATTTACTTCTTCTTCTTCGCGACCGCTTTCTTCTTTGCTTTCTTCATTGCCATTGTAGTAACTCACCCCCAATCGCCTCAAATGAATTCATTTGCCCGGTTCCGAGGCGGAGCCGGTAGCATACATTCAACGCACGTCGCCGCCGTTGAGTTCCGTGTTCTTAGTACGATAGCGGTCCTCTTCCTCGAACCGTTGAAAACAGCGCGACCGATGACGATCATCGAGACGGTCGAACTCAAGAAAGTCTTTCGCTCGGTCGTCCGTCGCCCGGGTATTGGCGGCGCGTTCGCCGCGCTGTTCTCGCGCGAGTACCAAGAGAAGGTCGCGGTCGAGAACGTCAACCTGTCCCTGCAGGAAGGCGAGATCGTCGGCTACCTCGGCCCGAACGGCGCGGGCAAATCGACGACGATCAAAATGCTCACGGGTATCCTCGTACCGACGTCCGGAAGCGTTCGCGTCGCGGGTATCGTGCCGTGGAAGCAGCGTCAACAGAACGGCCAGAACATCGGCGTCGTGTTCGGCCAGCGCAGTCAACTCTATTGGGATCTGCCGCTGCGCGAATCGTTCGAACTCTTGCGCGCGATCTACGACGTGCCGCACGACCGCTTCACGCAGAACATGCGTCACTTCAACGAGATTCTCGATCTCGATCGATTCATGGAGACGCCGGTTCGGCAGCTCTCGCTCGGCGAGCGGATGCGTGGCGATTTTGCTGCCGCGATGCTGCACGATCCGAAGATCGTGTTTCTCGACGAGCCGACGATCGGGCTCGACGTCGTCGCGAAGGAAGCGATTCGCGAGTTCGTCGCGACGATGAATCGCGAACGCGGAACGACCGTGATTCTCACCACGCACGATCTCGCGGACGTCGAACGGCTCGCGCCGCGCGTCGTGCTGATCGACGAAGGGACCGTGATCTACGACGGCCGGCTCTCCGCGCTGCGCGAAGAGTACGGAACCTATCGAACCCTGGTCGTGACGCTCGCCGAAAACTACCCCGACGTCGAGATCGAGGGCGCGTCGGTTCGCGAGCGGGATGGCAACATCGCGCGCCTGCGTTTCAACCGGCACGAGATCGCGGCCGAGACCCTGATCCGCCGCGTGCTCGATACGTACCGGATCACGGACCTCGCGATCGAGGAACCCGACATCGATTCGATCGTACGCCGTATTTACACGGAAGGCTACCGCGCGCAGCCGGTCCCGATCGGCGGCTGATGGCACTCGCGGTTCGGCGTCGCTTTCGTTTCGAACCGTATCTCGAATTCGGGAAGAAGGCGATCGCGCGCGAGGCGACCTACCGCTTCGACGTTTTCACGAGCATCGGCTCGTTCGTGCTTCGGATCTACTTGCTCCGGATGGTCTGGGTGGCGCTCTACGCCCACAACGCCGCGCCCCGTGGTCTGCCGTTGCATGCGATCTTGACGTATTCGGCGGTGGCGCTCCTCATGGGCCTCGTACTCGACGTCGATCAGGTGAGCTCGCTCTACGATAAACTCCACGACGGTAGCATCGTGAGCGACTTCATGCGGCCGATTTTCGTGCCGCTCTACTTCTTCGCGGACGGTACGGGCGAGGTTCTCTTTCACGCCGCCCTCGTGCTGCCGGCGCTCGCCCTCGCGTTGCTCATCGTGCATATCGATGTGCCGTCGGCCGCGACGCTCGCGACATTCGCACTCAGTTTCGTGCTCGGCTATTTCGTCGGATTCTGTATCAACTTCATCTTGAATTGCGTGGCGTTCTGGACGCTTGAAATCAGCGCCGTCCAACTGATCGTCACGTTCCTCACCGATCTTCTCGGCGGCGAACTCGTGCCGCTCGTGTTCTTTCCGCTCGCGTTTCAGCACGTGCTCTTCGCCTTACCGTTCGCGGCGATGTTCTCGACACCGCTCCTGATTTACGTAGGCGAGATCGGGCCCGAGCGCTACATATCCGCTCTCGGTATCCAAGCGGCGTGGCTCGTGGGGCTCGCGCTCGTGTGCGTCGTGCTTTGGCGCGCGGGGTCGCGGCGCATCGTCGTGCAGGGCGGTTAGGTGAGCACGCGTCGCATTCGCGCGGTCTACGGCCAGCATTGGCGCATCAATCTCCTGACCGCACTCGAGTATAGAGAGAACTTCTTGTTGTGGTCGGCATTCACCGTCGTCTATCACGGGACCGCGATCGCGACGCTGTGGGTCGTCTTGCACACGTTCCCATCGATGAACGGCTGGGATTTCAAGGACATGGCGTTCTTGTACGGTCTTTGGATGCTCGCTCACGCCCTGCACGACACGGTATTTTTCGGGATCGCGAACGTGCCGGAATACATTCGCGACGGCGAGTTCGACCGGCTACTCGTGCGGCCGCTGGATACGCTCTTCGCGGTCATC
>Ga0116227_10017438_pt1 | contig 10026 bp, 11 predicted proteins | sample S1TSphgellanicum_FD_89693 | JGI IMG/M metagenome (GOLD analysis project Ga0116227, IMG submission 89693) | Host-associated microbial communities from peat moss isolated from Minnesota, USA - S1T2_Fb - Sphagnum magellanicum MG | ecosystem: Host-associated > Plants > Peat moss > Unclassified...
TACTAAAATATTGATTGTCTGTTGTGTTGTGCAATATATTCAGCGAGTCCTTTTCTGCAAATCCATAATCATAGAACTTGACATTATCTGGATTTATATCCAAAATCATTTCTGACTTTTCATAATCATCTTGTAAAGAATCAGATTTATACTTTAGTTCATAAATAAATCTGTGAGTTTGAGAGAAAAGTATTCCAGTTGTAAATACTAGAAAGAGTAAGAATTTAAATTTCATTATTTAGTTTTTTTGATAAATCTATTTTTCGGGAAGTGGAGAAACCTCAAACTCATTCCTCAAAAGCGCCAATTGCAAATCATTCTGCAAATCCTGAGAGAATGTTTTTATTGGTAACATTAGCTTTTTAATTTTCTCCAAAGATTGAATCTGATGATACAATTCATAAAACCCAAAACCAGCCAGTTTTCCATTCTCTAAAATGAGAAAAGACTTTTCGCCCAAAGTTCTTCCGGATGAGGTCCAGATCTCGTTTCTTTTTTTAAGGTTGATTTTCTGCGTGAATTCCTCAAGATTTTCTTTCAGCTCCGGTTTTGATTTGATATAATTAATGGCCTTCAAACCTTGCGTAAAACTTTTGAACCTTAACATTGGTTTCTCTTCCTGCTCTTTCTTGATTTTCTCAAGAATATATTTGTTCTTTCTGTAAAACAAACCGAATGGCAAAGGTTGTCTTTTGCTGATGCCTTTGTTTTGCATCATTAGTTTAGCAATCAGGTCTGTTCCTGTCAATTCATAAGATGTCAACTCTGCGTCTTCCTGGATGCTTTTATATTTTTTGGAATCAGATTCAAGGATCTTTTTTGCAGATTTGTAAAGATCTTCTACAACATCAGAATAGATAATTATTCCATCAGAATTCTGGAAATATAAAATTCCGCGTTCGTTGGGCAAGTCTTCTGTCAACAACTGGATCTTGCTGAGGTAACTTTTTGCATGATTTTCTTCCTGTTGAGATTGGATAATTTCGTTGTTTTTATCCTTAATCATCAATAATTTAAAAAGATCCAAAGTTGCTCTAGCATCACCACTTGCTCGGTGAGCTTCTGTGAGTGGAATTCCAATGGATTTACAAAGTTTACTTAGAGAATAACTTTTCTCTTCAGGGATCAGTTTTTTAGCTAATGGAATTGTGTCTAAAGTGTTGATTTTGAAATCATAACCAAGTCGTTTGAACGATTGGCGAAGCATTCTGTAATCGAAGTCTATATTGTGGCCAACCAAGGTAGAATCCTGTGTAATTTCTACCACCCGTTTTGCAATCTCGTGAAATTTTGGAGCTGTCAAAACCATTTTTGCTGAGATTCCCGTCAGCTTTTGAACAAAAGTCGAGATCTCGTCTTCCGGATTCACGAGCGAGATAAACTGGTCTGTAATCTCGTGACCGTCAAAACGATAGATTGCAATTTCTATGATACTTTCTTTCCGGAAAGGAGCGCCGTTACTTTCTATGTCTATTACTGAATACATTTAAGTTCTTAATTCTGAAAAGTTAAAAAATATGAAAGTTTCCTTTTTCTACATAAAATAATATGCACTGTTAGAATCAATAAGATAAATATCTTTTTGAATATCATTACTATCCGTGATTCTATGTTTGATTTTCAAGTTATTATTTATTATTCTGTCTTTTGCAGACAACCCCGTCCCGATACCACCTCCTAAAAAGAAAGCCCCGATCATAAATGCTATTGAAAAATAAACTTGTTTTTTGATATGTACTTTCAATTCTACTTTAGTTGCATTTGGATTCCTTTTTAGAAAAGATTTATAAATCATCGAATTACGAACCTAGTTTTTATGACTATTATTCGCGAGAAAATTGTTGTACAAAATTAAAATAAGAATAAGTACTAAAACGGTTGCTAAAATAATTGGCTGAGATGTAAGTTCAGCGAGAGGACTTATTAAAATATCCATTATTGAGGAATATTTCAAAAAAATAACTCCCAACATATAAAAAAATACACCATCTCTTAAAATCCCTAAAATGATTAAGTACAAATAGCCTAAAGGAAGCAGCGTCTGTAGTTTTTCAATAAATTTATAATCCATTAAATTATGATATTATCTTTTTTTGCTGAACATTCCCAAAATGAACTTCGCTCCTTCTCTTGCAAGGGTCGTCATAAAGGTTTTTCCTGCTCGGCTTTGTATGACTTGCTCGAACATTCCTGGTTCTTCTTTTGGTTGAGCAGAACTTCCTCTTGTTGGCGTTGGGATTTCTGTTTGAGTAGAGTCCTGGATTCTTTTATTCAGGATTTCGTAAGCACTTTCTTTATCTACAGTTTGTTCGTATTTTCTTACCAAAGCAGAATTTCTTGTCAAATCATCAATTTCTGAAGAAGTCAAAATATCCATTCTGCTTTCAGGAGAAATTAGGTAAGTCTGTACCAGTGGCGTAGGAATTCCTTTTTCATCAAGTGCTGTTACAAAAGCCTCTCCAATTCCTAGATTCTGTATCAATTCGCTGGCTTTGTAAAATTCTGTCGTTGGATAATTCTCCACCGCTTTATCTATTTCTTTTTTATCTTTTCCGGTGAATCCTCTTAAGGCGTGCTGAATTTTAAGACCAAGTTGACTCAGTATATTTTCAGGGACATCACCTGGAATCTGAGTTATAAAATAAATCCCGATTCCTTTTGATCTAATTAATTTTACCATCGTTTCGATCTGAGAAAGCAAAGTTTTGGAAGCTTCTTTGAATAACAAATGTGCTTCGTCTATGAATAAAACCAATTTAGGTTTTCCACTGTCACCTTCTTCAGGAAACGTCATATAAATCTCTGCAAAAAGAGACAAAATAAAGGTTGAAAAAAGATTCGGTTTGCTTTGGATGTCGTCTACACGGAAAATATTTACAACGCCTTTTCCATCTCTGGTCTGTAAAAGATCTTCAACATCAAAACTAGGTTCTCCGAAAAATGCAGTTGCTCCCTGCTGTTCCATTGCAACAATAGAACGTAGAATTGTGCCCAAAGAAGCTGGTGCGATGGAGCCATAATTATCTGCCAATTCTTTTTTTCCAATAGGATTATCGGTTACATATTGAAGAACTTTTTTTAAATCCTGAAGATCAACCAAAGGCAAAACTTTGTCATCACAATATTTGAATACGATGGACATAATACTCTGCTGGGTATCATTAAGGCCAAGAATCTTACTCAATAATATCGGACCGAATTCCAAAACCGTTGCTCTCAGTTTCACACCTTTTGCGCCGGAAATTGTCATCAGTTCCACAGGGAAACTTTGTGGAGAATAAGGCAGTCCTGTTTTAGCGTAACGTTCTTTTATGTTGTCATTTTCTGTTCCCGGTTCTGCTATACCGGATAAATCCCCTTTGATATCCATTACCAAGGTTGGAATTCCTGCGTGGGACAATTGCTCTACAAAAACTTGGAGTGTTTTGGTTTTTCCGGTTCCTGTTGCACCGGCAATTAAGCCGTGCCTGTTAACGGTTTTTAGAGGGATAGAAACATTGACTTCTGTAACTATTTCGCCATCCAGCATTCCTTTTCCAAGGATAATGTGGTCGCCTTTCGGATTATATTTTGCGTTGAGATCGGTTATGAATTTTTCTTTATCAGCCATCGTTTGGTTTTTCAATCCTTAAATTTAAAAATAATTTTCAGATAAGGTTTTAAAACTTTAATGAATTGTCCAGTATTAGCAAATTTTTGTTTGATATAAATTATCTTTGTCATCAAATGTTTTTGTATGCGCGCTTACAACACAAAAAACTTCCTGAAGATACTCATCAGTCTTCATAAAACGGATACGCTGAGTATCCTTTTCCCAACGATGCTGCTGGTAGGAGCCTATTCTTACGGGATGTATTTTTTCGAAGTGGAATATCTGCATCTTAATTCAAAATCACCGGTCAGCAACATTGGGATGATTCATTCTTTATTAGGTTTTGTATTGTCTCTGCTTTTGGTTTTCAGAACAAATACGGCATACGACCGCTGGTGGGAAGGGCGCAAACTTTGGGGAAAACTAGTGAATGATAGTAGGAATTTTATGATCAAGATCAACAGTATTCTTGATGAAAAAGACTTTAAAAGTAGAAATCAAATCGCAAAGTATCTTAAGTTTTTCCCTCATTTTTTATCGAGTCACCTTTCGAAAGAATCTACAGGATTGGTTCTGGACAAAGACTTTACAGACCTGAAAAAAGAACTTAAACATCATCCGCCATCAGAATTGGTTTTTCTACTAACGAAGAAGCTTTTTCATCTTAAAAAAGAAGGAAAAATTTCCGAAACCGAAATGCTTTTTCTGGATACACAATTATCTGGATTTATGGATGTATGTGGTGGGTGCGAAAGAATTAAAAATACACCAATTCCTTATTCTTACTCATCTTTCATTAAGAAATTTATAGTTTTTTATGTTATGGCGCTTCCCGTTGCCAATGTTGTGAACCTTGGCTTTCTTATGATTCCCATTACAATGTTTGTCTACTATGTATTGATGAGTCTGGAACTGATTGCAGAAGAAATAGAGGATCCTTTTAACAACGATGAAAATGATATTCCTATGGAATCTATCGCACAGAATATCGAAAGAAATATCGACTTAATTTTAAATAAAGCCTGATCGTGACAAAAAAATTGAAACTCGAAGAGTTAGGACGTATTGATGTAGAAACGTTCAAGAAAACAGAAAAAATTCCACTTGTAATTATTCTTGATAGTGTAAGAAGTATGCACAATGTAGGTGCAATCTTCAGAACTGGAGATGCTTTCCTGATAGAGAAAGTCGTGCTTTGCGGAATAACGCCACAGCCACCTCACAGAGAAATTCATAAAGCGGCTCTCGGTGCAACAGAAAGTGTAGACTGGATCTATGAAAAGGATATTAATGCGGCTATAGAAAATCTTAAGAAAGAAAACTTCAGCATTATCGGGATCGAACAAACAACAAATAGTCATTTGATTTCTGACTTCCACATCGATGCTGAAAAGAAATATGCTTTGATCCTCGGAAATGAAGTAGACGGCATCAGTGATGAGGCCTTGCCTGATATTGATGTTTTTCTGGAAATTCCTCAGCTTGGAACGAAGCATTCACTTAATGTAAGTGTCTGTGGAGGAATTGTAATCTGGGAGTTTGCGAAAAACCTCAGCATTAGAAAATAAAAAACTGCAAACACAATAAAGTGCTGCAGTTTGAAATAAATCTAATAAAAAGTAAAAATGAAAGGCGACAAAGATATATTTTTTATTTAATATAAAGCAATAGTTTTTGAGAAATTTCATAAAAATTTTTAAAATCTTTTGTGACTAAGGAATTTTTGTAAATTAGCATAATGTTTATAAGAGACTACATTTCTAAAGATTACCCTGCTTTCGGCAACAGAGATTCCATAGAAGAGGCTTCTGAGGTTGCAAAAGAGTTTGGGTATTCCCACGTTTTCATCGTAAGCAAAGGGGTTTTTCTGGGAGGCTTAAGCCAGTCTTTTTTGGAAGATAGCCCTGAAGGGAAACTGGATAGTCTTAATATTCATTTTGAGAGATTTGCCATTATAGAAGACAGCAGTCTGTTGGACAGTATCAAACTCTTCCACACTTTCAATGCTAATGTGATTCCTGTTATTTCTGAGGAAGAAAAATATCTGGGTTATATTTCCTGTGATGATATCTTCAATGAGTTTTCAAAATATCCTTTGTTTTCAGAAAACGGGGCAATCTTAACGATTCAGACCAATGGTTTACATTATTCTATGACGGAGATTTCTCAAATCGTAGAAAGCAATAATGCGAAAATTTATGGAACTTTCATCAGCGCTATTAAAGAAGACAGTATTGAAATTACACTCAAGATCAGTAATGAAAATCTAAGTTCCATAGACGAGACTTTCGAAAGATATGGTTATACGGTTGTAACTAAACATTATGACGATGAGAAAGAAGAATTGTTGAAAGATCGTTTCGGGTTTTTTCAGAAATTTTTGGAGATTTAAATTATGAAAGCAGCTATTTACTCCCAAAAAAAAGATCTGGATACGTTTTTGTATCTCAACAAGTTCATTTCTGAATTAGCGCTCAGAGATGTCTCAGTGGTTCTTCATTCAGAAATGGCTGAAAAATTAAATTTCTCTAAGGAATTCGAAAAATTTTCTTGTAAAGAAGAACTCAAAAATAAAAATGTCAATATCGTTTTCAGCTTCGGAGGAGACGGAACTATTTTGAATGCCCTGACTTTCATCCAGGATCTGGAAATTCCCATTATAGGAGTTAATACCGGACGATTGGGGTTTTTGGCAAATTTCAGAAAAGATCAGATCTTTGATGAACTGGACTCTATCATTCTTGAAAAAAATTATAATATCAGCGAGCGTTCTGTTATCAAAATTTCGACGGACAGCAACTCTGAGATAGATTTTCCTTTTGCCCTTAATGATGTGAGTCTTTCCCGAAAGGAAACAACCTCAATGATCACAGTAGAATCTTATATTAATGGCGAATTTCTGAATGTGTTTTGGGGTGATGGATTGATCGTTTCTACACCAACAGGGTCTACGGCATATTCTTTAAGTTGTGGAGGTCCAATTATTTCTCCGGCAAATGACAATTTTGTTATTACTCCAATTGCACCTCATAACCTCAACGTGCGTCCATTAATCGTAAAAGACGATGCGAAAATTAAACTGATTGTCAAAAGCCGTGTTCCGGAATATACTTTGGCTTTAGATTCTCGGTTGTATCATATGGAGGTAGGGAGCGAGACCATTATTGAGAAGGCTGATTTTTCACTGTTTCTGATCAAACCGAAAAACTTTAGTTTCTACGAAACCATTCGTCAGAAATTACTTTGGGGAAATGACAAAAGGAATTAAGAAATAAAATATTGGTCGCAACATAAGACTTTAAAATTGAAATTTTAAATTGTTAATAAATTTGTAACTTTACCGTTCAAAAAAATCTTAAAAATATAATAAAAATGAGCAGAAAATTTCCGGCAGGAGTTGCCACTGGTTCTTTAGTAACAGAAATATTCGATTATGCCAAAGAGAAGCAATTTGCACTTCCGGCAGCTAACGTAATAGGGTCTAGTAATATCAATGCAACTTTAGAAACTGCTGCGAAACTGAATGCACCTGTAATTATCCAATTCTCTAATGGAGGATCTATCTTCAATGCAGGGAAAGGTTTGAGTAATGAAAATCAAAAAGCTGCGGTTCTGGGAGCAGTTGCTGGCGCAAAACATATTCACACTTTGGCAGAAGCTTACGGAGCTACTGTAATTTTGCATACAGATCATTGTGCAAAAAAATTATTACCTTGGGTGGATGGTCTTTTGGATGCAAGTGAAGAGTTCTACAAACAAACAGGTAAGTCTCTTTATTCGTCTCATATGTTAGATTTTTCAGAAGAACCGATTGAAGAAAATCTTGAGGTTTCTGCAAAATATTTCGAGAGAATGAACAAAATGGGAATGACTCTTGAAATCGAATTAGGAGTAACAGGAGGAGAAGAAGACGGTGTTGACAACTCTGATGTTGACAGCTCAAAACTATACACGCAGCCAGAAGAAGTAGCTCACGCTTACGAAGTTTTGAAAGCAGTTTCTGACAACTTTACGATTGCAGCAGCTTTTGGAAACGTTCACGGTGTTTACAAACCAGGTAACGTAAAATTGACTCCGAAAATTCTTGATAATTCTCAGAAATATGTTCAGCAAAAATTTGGAACAGCAGATAAACCTGTGAATTTTGTATTCCACGGCGGCTCTGGTTCCACATTAATGGAAATTCGTGAAGCGATTAGCTATGGTGTAGTAAAAATGAACATCGATACAGATTTGCAATTCGGTTACACAGAAGGTATCAGAGATTATATGACAGAGAAAATTGAATATCTTCGTCATCAAATCGGAAACCCGACCGGAGCTGATGCGCCGAATAAGAAATTCTACGATCCAAGAGTTTGGGTAAGAAAAGGAGAAGAAACTTATATTAAGAGATTGACTAAGGCTTTCGAAGATCTGAACAATATTAATACACTTTAAAATTTAAAATAATATCAAAAGATGCGGAAAATCTCTTTCTGCATCTTTCTTGTTTTTTAATAATACGCTTATGGCATTTGATTGGTTTAAAAGGAAAACACAAAACATTACCACGTCTACAGAAGACAAAAAGGACGTTCCAAAAGGACTTTGGCACAAAACGCCAACTGGGAAAATCATAGAATTCGAAGAACTAAAATCTAATAATTTTGTTTCTCCGGAAGATGGTTTCCACGTAAGAATCGGAAGTAGAGAATATTTCGATATACTTTTTGATGATCAGAAATTCAAGGAATTGGATGCTGATGTAGAAAGTATTGATATTCTTAAATTCAAGGATACAAAATCTTACACAGATCGTCTGAAAGAAGTGAAATCCAAAACCAAACTGACAGATTCTATCCGTAATGCAACTGGAAAAGTGAACGGTGTGGAAATGGTGGTTTCTTGTATGGATTTTGCTTTCATTGGCGGGTCTTTAGGTTCTGTAATGGGAGAAAAAATCCGCAGAGCAATAGACTTTTGTATCAAAAACAAATTGCCGTATATGATCATCTGCCAATCTGGTGGTGCGAGAATGCAGGAAGCTGCTTATTCATTGATGCAATTGGCGAAAGTTCAGGCAAAATTAGTTCAGCTTTCTGATGCTGGTTTACCATACATCGCATATTTGACAGATCCAACTTTTGGTGGGATTACGGCTTCTTTTGCAATGACTGCTGACCTTATTGTTGCTGAGCCAAGTGCATTGATCGGATTTGCAGGACCACGAGTTATCCGTGAAACTATTGGTAAAGATTTGCCGGAAGGTTTCCAGACATCGGAGTTTTTGCAGGAAAAAGGCTTTGTTGATTTCATTGTTAAAAGAACAGAGATCAAGCAGCAGGTTTCCAGAGCGGTGAAACTTTTGATCCACGAATATCATTAATTAAGTTATTAAACTAAATATACACTCTCTCTCTCAAATCTGAGAGAGTTTTTTATGAGATTTATAGGAATATTTTTCAGAGCTTTAAAATCATTGACCTTTGGTAAATTATTAAAGGTTTTTTCCATTGGAATAATGCATCCTCTTTTTGCATTCTTATATACTTATGCAAGTTTAAAAGCCTTCAAAACGGCAAAGGAATTATATCCTGAAACCAATTCTAATAATGGAGAAGGAAATGCTTTCCGACACGCTTATTGGTGTTGCCTGATAATGATGTACTTCTGCAAAGTCTCATCACCAGAAAAATCTTTGAAATGGTGTAAAAAACTGACGGATATGCACGAAGATCTTTTCCCGAACAAACCTTTGGAAACTAAAATGGATCTTCATAATAATCAGGTTGGAATGGATTATTTTATGAGTCTTTTGCCAGGTGTTCATCGTCAATTCTTTGAAAGCAGTTTTTTCATCGAAGAATTGCAGAAAAAGACAAAGGTAGGAGTCTTGATAAAATCTACAGATGAAGATATAGAGAAAAATGTCTTGATCTATTTAGAATAAAAAATGACACTCAATCGAGTGTCATTTTTCCTAAATAATTTGAAGTGATATTACTTCTTAATGAATTTTTTGGTGGTTGTTTTTCCGTTTTCGAAAGTAATTTTGATGAAATAATTTCCTTTTGTCAAACGAGAAATATCAACGGTTGTATCTTTTGTTTCTAAGATTGTCTGTCCTGTTATAGAAAGAACTTCTACAGATTTCAAAGCACTTTCGGTATTTATCTTAAAGAATTTATCTGCGGGGTTTGGTCCAAATGAAAAATCAGTCTTGCCAAAATCATTTACAGCCAAAGTATTGTTAGATTTATTTACACATCTTACAGGGTAGCCGAAACTTTTTGCATCACCTCCAAAACCGTTTGTACTGCTTGTAGCAACACCTAAATATACATAACGGTAAAAATTGGGACTTGTAATTGCAGATGCGGATCTTGTCCATAGATATGCTCTTGTTCCTTCGAAGGAAAAGACTGTCTCTTTGCGCGCACCAGCTCCGGCAA
>Ga0116227_10017439_pt1 | contig 10026 bp, 7 predicted proteins | sample S1TSphgellanicum_FD_89693 | JGI IMG/M metagenome (GOLD analysis project Ga0116227, IMG submission 89693) | Host-associated microbial communities from peat moss isolated from Minnesota, USA - S1T2_Fb - Sphagnum magellanicum MG | ecosystem: Host-associated > Plants > Peat moss > Unclassified...
CATGCGCTCGTCCATCGAGAGCGACGCGATCGCCTCGCCCGCGTACTCCAGCACGTAGCCCGTGCCGCCCTTGAAGCCGAGCGTCGCGATCACGTGCAGCGCGAGATCCTTCGCGGTTGCACCGCGCTGCAAGCGTCCGGTCACGTTCACGCGCATCACCTTCGGGCGCTGCAAGACCAGACACGCGGCCAGCATCGCGCCGCCTTGAGCCGTCGACCCCACGCCGAGCGCGAACGCGCCGAACGCACCGAGCGTACACGTGTGGCTATCCCCGCACGCAAGGGTCATGCCCGGTTCAACGTAGCCGCGTTCCGGCGCCACCACGTGACAGATGCCGTTCTGCCCCATGTCGTAGAGCACGATTCCGTGGCGCTTGGCCCAATCGCGCAAGACCTTCGCCTGGATCGCGGTCTCGGTGTCCTTCGCGGGCGAGACGTGGTCGTTGATCGCGACGATGCGATTCGGATCGAATAGTTTATCGCCGTACTTGCGCTGTATTTCGAGCGCGCCTTGCGGCGTCGTGATCTCGTGCGCGACGACGCGGTCGACGAACACGAGCGCGTTATCGCCCGGCAACGACTCGACGACGTGCGCGTTCCAGACCTTCTCAAACAGTGACTGGGGCATTTTCTCCCTCGTTCATGGCGCCGCGCATACCGCTGACCCGAAGATGGTCGATCCGGATCGACCGGTTGAGGCCCGCGATCACGGCGCGCAGCGACGCGCGCACGATGTTGGGATCGCGCCCCACGCCGTAGTGCGCTTTGCCCGCGACCACGACTTCGACGTACGCGACCGCCGCGGCGTCCGCGCCGCTGCCGACCGCGTGCTCGTGATAATCGCGCACGGAAAGTTCGACCACGAGATCGCGCCGCAGCGCCTCGACCAGCGCGTCGATCGGGCCGTTGCCTTGACCCCAGATCGTGCGCACGCCGCCGCGCTCGCCGATCGTCGCTTCGATCGTCGCGCGACCGTTCCCATCGTCGGCGACGTGATAGTCCAGCAGTCGCAGCGGCGCGCCGTTCGCGAGATATTCGCGGTCGAAGAGTTCGAGGATTTCGGACGGCTCCGTCTCGGTGCCGGTCGATTCGGAGTGTACCTGAACGGTTTTTCCGAACTCGATCTGCATCGCGCGCGGCAGATCGAAGCCGAAATCGTGGAGCATCACGTAGGCCACGCCGCCCTTGCCGGACTGGCTGTTGATACGGATCACCGCTTCGTACGTGCGGCCGAGGTCTTCGGGATCGAGCGGGAGGTACGGCACCTCCCACACGACGTCGCCGCGGGCTTCCCGCGCGGCGAAGCCCTTCTTGATCGCATCTTGATGCGACCCGGAGAACGCCGTGAAGACGAGATCGCCGCCGTACGGATGACGTTCGTGCACCGGTAAACGATTGCAATACTCGACCGTCTGCACGATCTCCGGAACGTTGGAAAGATCGAGCGCGGGATCGACGCCCTGCGAGAACATGTTGAGCGCGAGCGTCACGATGTCGACGTTGCCCGTCCGCTCGCCGTTTCCGAAGAGCGTGCCCTCGATGCGGTCGGCGCCGGCCATCAGCGCGAACTCCGCGGCCGCGACGGCGGTACCGCGATCGTTATGCGGATGCACCGAAAGCAAGTACGCATCGCGCGCTGCGACGTTGCGGTGGAACCATTCGATTTGGTCGGCGTACACGTTGGGCGTCGCCATCTCCACGGTGGCCGGCAAGTTGAGGATCATCTTGCGCGCGGGCGTCGGTTCCCAGACGGCCATGACCGCCTCACACACGTCCTTTGCGAAGTCGAGTTCGGTGCCGGTGAACGATTCGGGCGAATATTCGAGCCGGACGTCCGTGCCGCGGTGACGCGCGGCCAGCATCTTGATGCGTTGCGTGGCGCGAACCGCGATCTCGCGGATGCCGGGACGCTCCATATTGAAGACGACGCGCCGCTGCAGCGCCGAGGTCGAATTGTAGACGTGGACGATCGCGCGCGGGACGCCGGCGATCGCTTCGAAGGTCCGGTCGATCAGCTCATCCCGCGCCTGGGTCAGGACCTGAATCGTGACGTCGTCCGGGATCAGATTCTCATCGACGAGCTGCCGCACGAAATCGAAATCCGGCGCCGAGGCCGACGGGAAGCCCACTTCGATCTCTTTGAAGCCGAGGCGCACCAGCAGATCGAACATGCGCCGCTTGCGCTGCGGGCCCATCGGTTCGATGAGCGCCTGGTTGCCGTCGCGGAGGTCGACGCTGCACCACAGCGGCGCCCGGTCGATTACGCGCGCGGGCCAGCTCCGATCGGGCAGCGCGATCGGGGCGAAAGGGCGATACTTGTGGACCGGCATCGATGCCATGGTGGAAACCCCGTCCGGAATGAGACGAGGGGCCGTCGCTTTCGCGGCGGCCCCTCGTGAGTGCGGAGCAAACGGCGTCGGCGACTACGCGAGAGGCGTACCGCTAAGGAGAATCTCGAGCGCGATCGCGCGCACGTCACCGTTCATATGCTCGGACCTTAACACGGCGACGGAAAGAGCGTCAAGCACGGCACCCCGCCGGATTTTCATCATGCGAATGAAATCGTGCTTCGCTTGGCCGGATGGTTGACTTCCGCGCCGGCCACACGTACAAATAGGGCATATGTTCCGCGCAATTCTCGTCGTCGTCGTTAGCCTTCTTAGCCAACCTTTGGTTCGGCGCCGGTAGCTATCGCGTAAACGAAGAAACGACGCGAAGCCCCCCGCCGAACCGGCGGGGGGCTTTTTTAATGCTCGAGGACACCCCCAATGGGCCGGCGAGTGCCGGCCCGGGGGCCGTCGGGGGGCCGTGCCGCCCCGACTTCCAAAAAAGGAGCCCACCTGTGTCTGAGTCCGCCGCTTCAACCGGCGCACAACTCGTCCTCGATATCCTCACCGATGAAGGAGTCGAGGTGGTTTTCGGTTATCCCGGAGGGGCGATCATGCCGCTCTACGATGCCATGGTCGGGCATCCGATGCGCCATATCCTCACGCGCCACGAGGCGGCCGCCGCCTTCGCCGCCGGGGGCTACGCGCGTTCGAGCGGACGGGTCGGCGTCTGCATGGCGACCTCGGGCCCCGGAGCCACGAACCTGGTCACGGGCATCCTCGATTCCCAGATGGATTCGATCCCGATCGTTGCGATCACGGGTCAGGTGCGCAGCGAACTGATGGGCACGGACGGCTTCCAAGAAGCGGACGTGACGTCCATCATGGGGCCCGTCACCAAACGCAGCGTCTGCGTCCGGCGCGTCGAAGATCTCGAGCGCACGCTGCGGGCCGCGTTTCGCGTGGCGCGCGGGCCGCGGCCGGGCCCGGTCCTCGTCGACATCCCCTCGGACATCCTCAAGGCCGCCGTTCCGCGGATGGACTTTTTCGCGGCCCGGCCGATCGCGACGTCGCCGGAACGGCCCGACGACGAGGCGATCGAAGCGGCGCTCGACCTGTTGCGCGATGCCAAGCGCCCGGTGATCGTCGCGGGCGGCGGGGTCCGGAGCGCCAACGCCGTCCACCTGTTCCGCGAGTTCGTGGGCATGCTCGACGTGCCGCACACCGCCACGATCAACGGCCTCGGCTGCGCGACCCCAGGCGATCCGAATTTTCTCGGGATGCTGGGAATGCACGGCTGGAAGGCCGCCAATCTCGCGGTCAACGGCGCGGACGTCCTCTTCGCGCTGGGCATGCGCTTCGACGACCGCGTCACCGGCAAGCCCGACCGCTTCGCGCGCGGCGCGCAGATCGTGCACGCCGACGTTGACGCCTCCGAGTTCGGAAAAATCATCCCGGTCACGGTGGCGCTTCGCGGCGATCTCCGCGCGACGCTGACGGCGCTCGTGCGCGGGGCGGCCCGCCGGGAGATGCCCCATTTCACGGGTTGGACTGCCGAGGCGAAATCCTTCGGGGGCCCGCTGCCCGCGGACCGCGCGCCGCACGGCGAACTCTCGGCGACCGACGCCCTCGATGCGTTCTTCGCCGTCGCGCCGGCCGACATGATCGTCGCGACGGATGTGGGCCAGCACCAGATGTGGGCCGCGCAACGTCAGCGCGCGACCCATCCGCGCAACTTCGTCACCTCGGCGGGTCTCGGCTCGATGGGCTTCGGCCTCCCGGCCGCCATCGGCGCGCAGATGGCGCACCCCGATCGCACCGTCGTCGCGATCTGCGGTGACGGCGGCTTCCAAATGTCGATCGCCGAACTCGCGACGCTCAAGCGCTTCGCTTTACCGGTGAAGATTCTGCTGATCGACAATCAGCGGCTCGGCATGGTTCGGCAGTGGCAAGAGCTCTTCTACGATCGCCGCTATTCGCATACGGATCTCTCGGACAACCCGGATTTCGTCGCGGTCGCGCGCGGCTACGGGTTGCGCGCCGAACGCGTCGAGGACGCGGGCGAACTGCGCGACGCACTCGAGCGCTTCTTCCGCGCGAAGGAACCGTCGCTGCTGCACTGCGCGTGCTTCCCGGCGGAAAACGTCTGGCCGCTCATTCCGCCGGGCGCCACGGTGCACGACGCGATGGACGGCGCGCCCCACGCGATTCCGGCCTAACGTGACCCTCTCGCTCGTGATGCACGACTGGCGGTTACTCGAACGGATCGTCGGGCTCACCAATCGACTCGGCTGCGCGTACACGAGCGTGAACGTACGTGCCGGCGACGCCCACTATCACGCCACCATCGAGTTTGCGGGACCTCCGGACGCACTGCGCCGGCTCGACGCGCAACTCACCCGACTGCTCAACGACGACAAGGAGATGTCCCGATGAACGCCATGTACGACCGCGACGCCGACCCGAAGAAGCTGGCCGGCAAGACGATTGCGATCGTCGGTTACGGCAGCCAAGGCCGCGCGCACGCGCGCAACCTGCGCGATAGCGGTCTCGACGTGATCGCCGCCCTGCGCGACGGCTCGCCCTCCCGCAGCCTCGCCGCCGAAGACGGCGTTCCGTACGACAGCGTGGAGCACGCGGTCGCACGCGCCGACGTCGTGATGATCCTCGCGCCCGACGAAGAACAGCCGGCGCTCTTCATGCGCGCGATCGCGCCGCATCTGCGTCCGGGCGCGTACCTCGCGTTCGCACATGGGTTCGCGATCCACTTCGGCACGATCGTGGCACCTGCGAACGTCAACGTCTTCATGTGCGCGCCCAAGGGACCGGGGCGTCTGGTCCGCACGGAATTCGAAGCGGGCCGCGGCGTCCCGTGTTTGATCTGCGTCGCGCAGGATCCCGCGGGCGACACGCGCGAGGTCGCGCTCGCGTATGCGGCGGCCATCGGCGGCGGCCGTGCCGGCGTGCTCGAAAGCACGTTCAAGGAAGAGGCCGAAACCGATCTCTTCGGCGAGCAGGCCGTCCTTTGCGGCGGGTTGACGCGCCTGGTCACCGCCGGATTCGAGACGCTGACCGAAGCCGGCTACGCGCCGGAGATGGCGTATTTCGAGTGCCTCCACGAGGTGAAGCTGATCGTGGACTTGATGTACGAGCGCGGCATCGAAGGCATGCGCGACGCCATCAGCAACACGGCGAAATACGGCGACTATTCGCGCGGCGACCGGATCGTCACGGACGAAACGAAACGCGAGATGAAGAAGATCCTAGGCGAGATCCAATCCGGTCAGTTCGCACAGGAGTGGGTTGCGGAACACGCCGCCGGCAAACCACGGTTTAGCGAATACCGCAAGAAGTACGCCGCGCACCCGATCGAGGCGGTCGGCAAGAAGCTGCGCTCGCTGATGCCGTGGATGCGCGCTGCCGGCACCAAGCCCGAACCCGCGGAAACGGCGGGGACGGCGGATCATGGGTTTCGGATGATGTAGGCCCGCGATGCTGAGGAGGCGTAGCATGGAGCATGAGATCGTTCGTTCTAACGTTCCTCGCTTCGCTATTCGCTGCCGCCTCCTCCGCGTCGGCGGCCACGCTGACGCCGGACGACTCGTATAAGCTCGTCTCGCTCGGAGAACCCGCGTTCTCGCCGGACGGGACGAAGATCGTCGCAGTGGAGCATCGCGTCGATCTCGCGAAGGACGGTCGCCCGAGCGAACTCGTCCTCATCGATATCGCGAGTAAGAGCCGGCGCACGTTGACCTTCGGGCGCAGCGGGGTCGATGCGCCGCAGTGGTCGCCTTCCGGCGATGCCATCGCGTTCATCGCGGACGACCATGAGAAACACGGTCAGGTGTTCGTCATGCCGCTCGGCGGCGGCGATCCGCGCGCCGTAACGAAGGCGGAGGGCGGCGTTCAGCAGTTTGCCTGGCGGCCGGACGGCGACGCGATCGCGTACGTCACGAGCGATCCCGACCCTCGCAAGGCGGAGATCGAGAAGCATCACGACCTCTTCGATCTCGGCAACGACGACTACATGGAGCGCTCGTACACGCCGCCGTCGCACATTTGGCTCGTCTCGCGCGCCGGAGAGAACGCGCACCGGCTGACGTCCGGCACGTGGAGCGCCGCCACCGCATACCCGCCTTCGCCGCCGGCCTCGCCGCTTTCGTGGTCCCCGGACGGCAAGTCGCTGCTCTTCACGCGCGTGCCGGACACGCGTGACGGCGATGCGTATCGATCCGAAATCGTCAAGCTCGACGTCGCGACGCGCAAGCTCACGCCGCTGACCGGTCATTCGAAATTTGAGGGCTTCGCGAGCTACTCGCCAGACGGATCGAACGTTGCGTACCTCTATAGTCGCGACGGCGACCCCAACAACGAGAACGACGTGTTCGTCACGAGTTCGGCAGGCGGACCCGGCATCGACGTCTCGCGCACGCTCGATCGCGCGATCTTCCGCGCGCAGTGGTTCCCCGACGGCAAGTCGCTGCTCGTGGGCGCGCACGACGGGACGCGCACGGCGCTGTGGCGCTTACGTCTCGACGGCACGTTCGAGCGCATCGACACGGCAGACACGAATCCGGCGTGGTTCTTCTGGCTGGACACGGCGATCTCGCGCGACGGCGCGATCGCCTTCCCCGGTTCGACGGCCGCCCGGCCGACCGAACTCTACACGATCGCGGCTCCCGGCGCCGCGCCGGAGCGGATCAGCGATCTCAACGGCACGGTCGCGTCGCGCGAACTGGGCAACGCGGCGGAGGTCACCTGGGACAACGACGGGTTCCACGAGGACGGCGTGCTGGTCTACCCGCCGCACTACGTGCCCGGCAAGCGCTATCCGCTCGTTCTCGTCGTGCATGGTGGACCGCAGGCCTCGTCGGACCGCTCGTTCGATTTTTTGGGCCAGCTGCTCGCGGCCCGCGGCTGGCTCGTCTTCGAGCCGAATTATCGCGGCAGCGACAATCTCGGAAATGCGTACGAACGCGCGATTTACATGGACGCGGGCGCGGGACCCGGTCGAGACGTGATGGCAGGCGTCGCCGCCGTCGAGAAGCTCGGCATCGTCGACTCGTCCCGGATCGCCGTCAGCGGCTGGAGTTACGGCGGCTACATGACGTCGTGGCTGATGACGCACTACCACATCTGGCGCACCGCGATCTCCGGAGCGGCGGTCAACAACTGGCTCGACATGTACGATCTGGGCGACGGCAACGTCCAAATCGCCTTCAGCTTTCGCGGATCGCCGTGGACCGGTAACAACCTGCGCGACTATGCGGCGCAGAGTCCGATCACGTATGCCGCGCAGACCCGTTGCCCCGTCCTCGTGCTCTCCGACATCGGCGACGTGCGCGTGCCCGTCGCGCAATCGTTCGAAATGTACCACGCCCTTGCGGACAACCACATCCCGGTGCGTTTCGTCGGCATCCCGGTCGACGGGCATTTCCCCGGGGACCCGGTCCGGAGACGCGACGTGTACGCGCTCTGGGGTACGTGGCTGGCGGACCATCTCAAGTAGCCCGGCAACGAAAAAAGGAGGCGGCTTAGTTGGTCCCGTCTCTCTCGAGCGCCCTCTTGAGCTTCAGGCGTCGAGCCTCGATGTCTTCGAGCTGTTCGGGCGTGAAAGAGATGTGCGCGCCGGTGGAAGAATACGGAAGCTTTCTTTCAAGCGCTCGCTCCTGAAGATCGATCTCTTCCCACATGGCGTTTTTCTCTTCCGCCGTCAGCATGACACCGTCTCCTCGATGAACGCGGGCGCAAACGTGCCGCACGCAGCAATAGCCCAATTGAGAAACTCAGAATTACGATAGATGTCGCAAAGGTCCTCGTCGCTGTCGAACGCGACGACTCCGAGAGGTGGCGGACGCCGTTCGTTGAGCGGATACTTCTTCGGGTCCCACGCCTCCATATTCTCGAAAATCGGGACGGCATAAACGCTCTTGAGCGCGGGCCAGACCAGCGCCCGCTCGTAGCGCGTCATCAAGTCGCCGAGCGTCGCACCGCGGCCCACCTCGTCCCGGGGCCAGGCGACGTCCCGCTTGTCAAGGAACGCGCGCGGCGCAACGGCGTTACCGCGATCCAAAACGAGGCGATCGTCCGTATACGTTTCATCGCCGACCATTCGCAACACGCGAAAGGCTTCGGGCGCCGGACCCGAATGGCGGCTCGTGATCGGAGCGACGAGGCAGGCCCGTAGCTTGAAGGCTCTGGCCGGATCCAAACTGCGAATGCGTTCTTTCGCCTCCTCGAGCAACTCGCGCAGATTCTCGTCGATTTTGGGGCGGCGATAGAGAAGGTCGCCGATCCGCGACGAGGCGTGATCGTAAGCTGCATCTTTCGCCCGCTTTAACCGGCCCACGGGCGGATCGAAATCCGTCAACTCGAGGTCGCACGGCAAATTGATGGGTGCGACATCCTCCGTGAAATTAGTCGCCATGGATTGGCTTCCGCTCATCGCCGTCTCGAAGACCCAATACGCGAAGGTGGTCGGCGGCGACGCCAAGAGATCGGGCTTCTTGAAAGTCGGCGGCTTTGCTAATCCGAAGGCGAGAATCGGAATCGGTCCCGGCGCCCAACGCTCCGCATTCCCCTCCTGCATGCGGCGCTCGAGGAGCCGCTCCTCATGGAGCTTTTCATATTTGAAGATCCAGACCGGAAGGTTCGAGGTCAGGCCACCGTCCGCAAAAAGTTCGTCGCTCATGTCCCCGACGCGCACGGGTTCGAAGAAACCCGGTAAGGCCAGGGACGACGTAACGGCTTCAGCCACGGACACGTTCGGCGTCGCGTCGGCGGAGAAGAGGATAAGGCGTTGACTCAGGAGCGCCGTTGCAACGACCTTGAGGTCGGCCGTTTTTGCAGCGTGCGCGCGCGTTCCGATATGACGGAATAGCACGTCCTCGACGCCGTCGGGCAAGGCACCTTGCTCGATCAACTTGCGCCGGAGTACGTCGTTGATGGCCTTGCGTAGCGGCTCGGTACTCAGGAGACCCTTGCCTTTCACCGCGTGCCGCACGAGCCGATATCCCAGATAGAACTTCTTGAGCCGGCCCAGAGCGTTTTTCGAAGGCTTGCCCAGATGGGCGGCGATTTCGACACGCTTCCAATCCGGACCGTACAGCTCCGGGATCGACTTGGCACCGCACAGTTGCAGAATATGACGGAGTTCGCCGTTTTCCTTAACGTGAAAGATTTCATCCGCCGTATAGCCGACGCTCGCGAGCGCCGCGACGATCGCTCCGGCGGACGATCCCGCGTACCCGCGCACGTAGAAGTCTTTCTCGACCGCTTTGAGCGCTCCGATGTGTGCGAAGCCGCGCGCACCGCCACCCGCAAACACGACGAAGGCGAGTCGGCGAGGCGAGCGCTTTGGCATCTCCCGTTCTTTGAAGTCGGGGCGGCACAGCCCCCCGACCGCCCCCGGGCGCCCTTTCAATCCTCGCGCCGGCCCGCCTCGCACGCTTCCGCCGCCTTAGCGAATGAGGATGATGCGATCCGCCTGGAACACGCCCTCGGCGAAGACGCCGTCAACGCGGACGAGCATGTGCGGCTGGATCGTGAGACCCGTCGGACGGATGATCGTGCCTTGATGCAGCAACACCGCGACCTCGTGGCCGTGGATGCCGAGCGTCATGTTGAAGTGATCGAAGTTGAGCACGAAGCCGCGCAGGCGGCCCGGGCGCTGGAAGGTCGGATCCTCCTGGGCGATTTGA
>Ga0116227_10017442_pt1 | contig 10025 bp, 9 predicted proteins | sample S1TSphgellanicum_FD_89693 | JGI IMG/M metagenome (GOLD analysis project Ga0116227, IMG submission 89693) | Host-associated microbial communities from peat moss isolated from Minnesota, USA - S1T2_Fb - Sphagnum magellanicum MG | ecosystem: Host-associated > Plants > Peat moss > Unclassified...
GATGTAAATACTTATCTCATTCTCATCGCCATTGCTCAACCTTTCGGGCGATATGCGTTTTACAAAAACTCCTTTAGGCAGGCGATAAAGCAGTATTACATCAATTATAAACAACAGGATTGCCAGCCAGAAAAACACTACAGGAACATCGCCCAACCACGGAAAAAAGAAGGAAAGCATAAAAAGTACTACCGCGCAGCCTAAAACCATAAACAGGCGGTTGCCCAGAAATAAATTTTTATAGAAATTATTAAATAACTGCTTCAAAACTTTAGCGTGGTACTTCTATTTTTTGTATAATCTGTGCTACAACTTCATCGGGGGTCACGCCTTCCATTTCCTTATCGGGCGTAAGCATTATGCGGTGCCTTAATCCTGCCGGGGCTCCCCAAATAATATCTTCAGGGGTAACAAAATCCCGCCCGTTCATGGCTGCCAGCGCCTTGGCGCTATTTACAATTGCTAATGAAGCACGCGGTGAACCACCCAAAAAAAGTGATTTATTACTGCGCGTTTCATGGATTATCTTCGCGACAAATTCCAATAACTTAGGTTCAACATGGAGGCCCCTTACCTGTTCGCGGGCAGCCAATATGTCTTCTGCTGATAGTACCGGGGCTATCTCGGCCAATTGGTCGCCCGTTTTTTGCTGGTGCTGCCGGGTGATGATAGCTACTTCTTCTTCAAGCGAAGGGTATTTAATCTCTATCTTGAACAAAAAGCGGTCGAGCTGTGCTTCGGGCAAACGATAGGTACCTTCATGTTCAACCGGGTTTTGGGTAGCCAATACAATAAACGGCTCCTGCATTTTATGGCTGTGCCCATCAATGGTTACCTGGCGCTCTTCCATCACCTCGAACAGTGCCGACTGCGTTTTGGCGGGAGCACGGTTTATTTCATCTATCAGAATAATATTGCCGAATATCGGGCCCTGCTTAAACTCAAATTCAACCGTTTTGGGGTTGAACACCGATGTGCCTAACACATCTGAAGGCATGAGGTCGGGCGTGAATTGTATGCGCGAAAATTTGGCATTGATACTTTTGGCTATCAATTTGGCAGTGAGGGTTTTGGCTATACCGGGTACGCCCTCTATTAATATATGGCCATCGGCCAATACGCCGGCAATCAGCAGATCAATAACATCCTGCTGCCCCACCACCATTTTGGCAATAGTGCTTTTAATTTGTTCAACCGCGTGGCTAAGCTTGCTCAAATCGGTGCGCTGCTCAAAAAGCTGTTGTTCTTCCTGCGGTTCTTGATGTTCCTGTGGCTCTTGCTGCCCCTGTTCTTCCATTTCTTCCATAATTACCTGGCTTGGGTATAAAATTGTTCTATGTTTCGGTTCAAATCAATTAATTCCGCATCGTTTATGTGCGATCCTATCCTCGCGTTTATTATTTGTGCCACAAGCGTTTTTATTAATTCGGGCCTGGCACCACTTTTCTGCGCCAGCGAGTCCATAAACTCCTTATCAAATAAATTAGTGCGCAGATGGTATGTCGTACGGATATGCTCTAAGAAATACTCCACCTTTTTTTGGGCGATATTACTGTTGTTACGCTGCTTATAATATACCTGCCCAACTATACCTGCAAATTCAACGCTGCTGTTTTTCAATGGTTCAATAACCGGGATAATACGCTGACGGCGTTTCATTTCATATAGCACAAATGCAAGCAGCGTAAAAAAAGCTATGTAAAAGGCCCAGCGCAGATCACCGCTGTTTAAAAATACGCGCATGAACGATTCGCTGCCTGACCTGCCTTGAGTGTAGTATTCGTCCCATACAATATTTTTACTATTGCTTACGAATGACAGGGCTATGGACGAATATGCCGAACCCATATCCTGCATCAAACTATAATTGGTAAACATCCTGGGGTTGGCGTTAAGAAACAACGTTCCCTTGCCCATTTTAAATTTCAGGTAAGTAGCGTCCTTAAATTCATTTTCTCCCAATACAACCGCTTTTGATTGATCGAACCATCCAAAAAAAACATTACTGCTTTGCTTGTCAACGTCGTACAGGGTATCTTTTAGCGCCGGGTTTACAAAACTTATTCTTGTGACTACTTTTGGCGGTAACTGCGAAGTTGCTACTCCCAGCGTATCGTATAGCTCATGCCCAAAGTATGATGCCGCTATAAATACGTCGTTCCCTTTTTGTATGTATTTGCTTAGCTGCTCGTAATCGTATTTATTTAAGTTAACTACATCGGCAATTATAATATAAGTGCTGTTTTGTATATGCTCGTCATTTATCACGTTATAAACAGGCTCGCGGAATGATTTAACTTCCGCTCCGGGAAAAATATCAGTTATCCGGTTGCGCAGCAAATAAGTGCCGAACGGAATTTTATTAGTATCGCATAAAGTAACATCCCAATTAATGGCTTTGGGCCTGTTGTATTGCGCTACTAAGTACACTACCAGCAATGCCGAGGCTATGATCACGTATATCTTCAGATCCTTCATTTCAGTGTTGTATTAAATTCATGAAATAAAGTATTGATATTTTGGAATGAAGGCCCGTCGACAGGGAAATCACCATACCACACGTATTCAAACTGGCGGGTAAGTATGCTGAAAGATTGCCGCTTTCCGGCGTCAGTTAATTCGTTTATATATATTGAATTCGTTTTATCGGCTTGCCAGTGTATTAAATTCGCATCATTAAGCCGTTTAAGCGTATTTAAATAAAGCAAGCGTATGGCCAAACGGTAATTGCGCTGTCCGAGCGCTTTTTCTATCTCCTCCTCAAAAGTTATCTGGTGAATATTTTCTAACGATTCGCTATAAGGCAGCTCAATACTTTTGGGTGTACGGTTAAATATATTTGCCATATTCATACCTGCTATTTTAATGATAGCATAAATTAACAACCCCAGTACAATAGCTAATACTACGTATTTCATAAAATCAAAAGAAGGCATCCGGCCAGGCTGCGATGGAGTTGGCTGCCCACTGAATAATTTATTAATCTCCTCCCATACCCATATCCAAAACCGCTGCCACAGGTTTAAACCGGCATTCTTTTTAACCTTCTGTTCCTCGTAATTATATTGGGTGCTATCCTGGTATTTACTCATGGCAGCCACATTATAATGGCGCACGTTTACCTTTGAGCTATCATATACAGTATGATATACCTTTACTGAAGGCTGTGTCTTTTTGGTAAACTTTAATGTAGGCTGTGCTTTTTTAGTAACCTTTAAAACAGGCTTCGCGGGTGCGGAAAGCAATAAACAGCAAAAAAGTAATAGCTTATACATGGTTAATACTCTTCTGTTAATTGCCCGGCGGTGTCGGGTTGGTTTTTGCCAATCATTTCAATACGTTCAAATAACCTGCCCTGATCGGCTTCTTCATTATAACTAAAATAGGTAAGGGTAATTACAATAAGCGGCAGGATGTATAAAAACTGAAAAACGTGGGTAATAATTGCGGTTGCGTAAAGAGTTATGTCGTTGCTTTTAAAATTAGTTAAAAACTTTGTACCCCATACAATTAGCCCAACCGGAATACCTACAGACAGCATTGCAGCCAGTATAATTAGTTCTGATACGATAATAATTCCTAATGTTTGCCACCACCTGTTTTTCATCAGTACAAAGCTGCGGCTAAACGCATAACCCAAGGTTGAATTTTCAATCACCATAATGGGAATAGTTATAGAAACCACTATGGCAAAATATATACCCGGTATAAGAAAAAACAATGTGCCTGCACATATCAATGCCAGCAGCGCTAAATAACTGCCGGCTACCCTAAAAAAATAATATTTTACGTATGACCATACCTCATCTACCCCTCCAGGCTCATTTCCTTTATCTTTATAAACAGCTATATAGCAGGTTGCCGTAAGTATAATTACGACATGACTAACCAGACTAAACCCCAAAGACAAAAAGTAAGTGTAACCAAACCGCGATTCGCCCATTGCCACACGCTGGGCAGTTTGGTTAACATTAAAAAGTGATATTGCCAGGCCCGCAACCCAAAAAAAACCGCAAATAATAATATATGAGCGCATTAAAGGTTTCCAATTCCGTTTAAAAAACAGGATGCTATCTTCAATTAATTCTCCAAACGCGCGGGGTTTAGCCAGTTCTATCTTATCCTGCATGGTTGTTGGTTTCTTTGTTTATAGTTCGGTTTAAATAAATAGGGTATAATATCACATACCAAATAATGAATGACAACGACGCCCCGAGTATGGTTATGCTTAGCCAAAGCGGCATTTCGGTATGGCGGGTAACAAAACTTTCGAATATGGCGGCAACTACAATAATAGGTAAAACGCCAATGGTTATCTTCATGCCATCGAGCGCACCTTTTTTTATAGAAGCCATACGTGTATATGTTTTTGGAAATATGATACTGCTGCCAAAAACGAGGCCGGCACCACCTGCAATAATTATTGACGATATTTCGAGGGTACCATGTATAAACACTACCAATACGGATTGCATGCCCATGCCTTTACTTATAAAAAGATATTCGAAAGACCCAAGCATAATACCATTTTGAAATAACAACGCTAATGTGCCCAATGAAAAAATAGCGCCTAACAGGTAGTTTAAAACCGTTACGTACAGGTTATTTGATACTATTGCAATAAACATGGCAAATGAATCGCCCTGCTTATATACGCCGAACGGATCGCCTTTGGCAATGTTGGCGTTGGTCATGTTTACATAGTCATCACCCATAATTAGCCGCACAAAATTGTTGTCGTACTTAGCAGATATGATACCGATAAAAAAAAACACCATTGAAAAGATAAACGAGTACAGCAATTGCCTGTGGTATGTTTTAAATAATAACGGCAGTTCATATTTCCAGAAACGGAATATGCGGTTAGTATTTTCTTTTTTATTGCGATAGATGGATTGATGAAAACCTGCCGCGAGGCCATTTAAATAGGTTGTTGTTTTTGATTGTGGAAAGAAGGTTTTGGCGTAGGCAAGGTCATCGGTAATATTGATAAAGCGTTCGGCCAACTCATCAGGGTCTTGCGTGGGCTTGCTTTCATATTGCTTCCATCGTTCAGAATTTTGCTTAATAAACAGTGACTCACGCATACCAGGGTTCAGGCCAATTTTTTCTGTTAAAATAATAACATTTTTTTAATCGGCGCATAAAATAATCTGCCCATCAAAATATATATTTGTTTACATGCAAACCGTTAAAATAACCACATCACAAAACATTGACATTGATTACCAATTAGCCAGCCTTGGCGACCGCGTGCTGGCGCGATTAATAGATTATGGAGTGTTTATAGGATTTTACCTGGCTGTACTTATACTTTTGGGCGTAGTTGGCGGTTTTATAAACTATTATAATGGCAGTGGCCAAAATATTGGCATGCTTATTCTATTTGGGGCCTGGTTTTTACTGTGCCTGCTGTATGACCTTATATCAGAGATATTTTTTAACGGGCAAAGCATTGGCAAGCGGGCCATGAAAATAAAGGTAATAAGCCTTAACGGTGCCCGGCCGCGGGTTGGCCAGTATTTGCTACGCTGGTTTTTCAGGATAATTGATTTTACCGTTACAGCCGGCAGCGCTGCCATCATAACCGTGGCAGTAACTGATAAAAAACAACGCATTGGCGATATTGTGGCTGATACGGCTGTGGTAAACCTATCACCTAAAAGCAGTATTAATGAGTTGGCAATGGCACCACCCCCAGCCGGTTATGTACCACAATTTACCCAGGTAACTTTGTTAAACGATAGCGATATAGTGCTGATACACGACGTGATCAGGAACTATATTATAACGCGCAACAAAATGCTGGTATATAAACTGGCCCTGAAGCTCAAATCGTACCTTAATGTATCCTACCCGAGTGAAATAAACGACTACCAATTTTTAAAAATAGTGATAGACGATTATAATTGCCTGGCCGCTAAAGGCGAAAGCTGATCTGTTTATCCTCTGCTGTTCATCACTGATAGTATGTTACCGGCAGGGTCTTTAAACCAGGCCTGGGTAATAATATCTTTATAGCGCATTATTCCTTTTGCATCGGTTTTAAGCTCCTCCATATCATAATGCTCAAACTGTACGCCCTTTGCAGTTAGTTCGTCTACGGCTTTTTCTACATCATCAACCGGGAAGTTTAGTACGGTAAAAGTGGCCGGCTCGTGGTTTGGTTTTGGATAGATGATAGGGTTATTGCCGTTGCCATTGATATGCAGCGCGAGAATCATACCATCCATTTCTTCGCTTATTTCAATACCTAAAGTTTTACCGTAAAATTCCTTGGCTTTCGATAGGTCATTTACCGAATAGCTGCCAAATGCCTTTGAGTTTGTAAGCATGACTTCTGTTATTTAAATGTTTAAAATAGGTTCAATACAAACTTATGAAACAAATATACGGCCAAAGAGGGGCATAAAAGACAATTCTCAGGGGGAGTTGGGACGGATATTATGATATATATCGAACGCCGAATGTTGAACGCTGAATTTCGAAGGCAATAATATTAATCCTTAAGAGCAGGACGACAAATCCATAGTATTGGAATAAGCATAATGACAGCCATAGGTAATATGCGGAGGTAAAGCAAAACCTCGAAAAAATGACTGGTTATAATATCGCGGCCAATAAGCGGTGAGAAATTAAAAGCTATGATGACAAATATCGCCCAATAAAAAAAGTTCATTCTTTGGCGAATAACTTCCCAATTGGTGACAAAATACCATGATAGATAGATAAACGCGGGAGTTATGTATACAAAAGCGTATTGCTGCTGGTGCGGGAATATAAGCGGGACCAGTATAAATATGTAACTCATTTCCCAAAACCGGCGAAGCTGGTTCTGGATATTTTTGAACGGTAATGAATGCAGAAATACCAGCGTAAGCAGCACAAACGATAGCCTGATGATATTCAAGATCAGGGAAACCTGCGGGAAGGCGAGATCGGCAAAATTACGTTTGAAGGTTAGAACGCCTGTTGTTTTGGTAAGATATACGGGTATTAACGCCACAAGGCTGCTCGGGCCATCTTCAGCTTCAATTGTCCACTCCTTGTTTAGCGGGTTTATAATAGCGAACCAATCATGAACAAGACTTAAATTTTTATCCCAACCTAAATAAAGTGCAGGTACAAACAGGTAGATAACATAAAAAACGCAGGTAAGCAAGGCTGCTTTAAACTTGCCGCGATAAAATAAATATACCACAAATGCCAATGGCAGCAGCTTTATATTGATGGCCAATGCCAGTAATGCCGCGCCCCATATCCACTTTCCATTGTTTATAAGCTGCATACTTTCCAATGTTGCCCAGAGCAGGAAAATGGTCATCTGTACATAACCGATATCAACCAATATAAACCTGATGGATAAGAACACTGTTGTCAAAAGCCATACTATTTTTTGTTTAGCAGTTAATGCCGAAACATTGAAATAACCGCTTGCCAAAACCCAGATACGGTATAAAAGCACATAGGAAATAAGTATCCAAATTACCTGTGGTATAATTACAGGCAAGCTTGAAAACGGCGATAATAACAACGCGAATAACGGGCTGTAATAGTATTGCAGGTTTTGAACAAAGGGCGGGTGGTAAATATTTTGGCCATGAATGAGCTTGCCACCCGCGTACACAAATACCTGGAAATCGTGCCCCTCATGGGCACATTTAAAAGCGTAGTAAACCGCTAAAATGCAAACCAGTACCTTTATGTATTTCGCGTATGCTTTATTCACCCTTACTGCGTATAAGTTATTTGCCAAATGGCGGCCTGCCGGTTAGTTGGTGATATAATGGTAGATTTTCATACGGTTTTGAAGGCACGTGAAAACTAGTGCCATAGTAAACATGCAGATGTAGTTCGGGCCTGCCGTTACGTATAATAATGATGTCGGGCAGTTGTTTTAGACTGTCGAAAAACGGGCCCGCGTCGCCGCTTACACTTGTAGGGCTGGACTGGTCTATCACTATTGCGTCTTTACCTAAGAGCTTATTAGGATCGATAAGAAAAGCGATGTTACGCGGGTCATTGTTGAAGCAAACAATATCTTTTTTGCCTTTAAGCGCCCAATCAACCTTACCGTTGAGCCACCAGCGGGTAGTACCCGCGAAAATATTGGGGTTGTTCATCCAGCCTTCTTTTTCAAAGCGGGTTGCGATGTCGTCGTAATCAATACCTTGTATGGTAGGGTCTATTTCTTTAGCTTTTGCTTCAGGCGTTTTATCGGCCAATTGCACTGCTGCTTTGGGCCCGTATGTTTGCCAGAAGCCGGTGACCTCATGTAAGGTAAGCACTCCAATAGTTATTACGGTAAAGCACGCTGAAAATATTAGCCATCGGCGTGTGCGCGTTGCTTTTTGTGGGTCGTTAAGATGCTGATCGATAGAATAACCCAGTGGCATAAACAGCATTAAATAGCCGGGGGCCTGCCAATGAAAATGGTATTGCAGATCGGACCACAAAGTCACAGTTGTAAAAAACACCAAAGGCAAAATCGATGTCCAGAATAAGAAACTATATGACTGCGACTGGTTGCGCATCTTGAACGATTTAACCAACTGCACGATTAGCGGCACCCAAAACCAGGGTAACAGCCATAGGGACTGACCTATCACACTTCGTAGAAACCAATCGGGATGCAGCCCACCAGTTGAGCCTGCCCGCGAGCCCTGGAATACGAATGACACCCAGTTATTTTCGGCATTCCAGTATAATACAGGGAACGCTAAAATAAACGAAATAAGTACTGCCATGTAAGGGCCGGGATGGCGCAGCCAGTGCCGTTGATTTTTATTAGCAGCTATAAATATGAATGAGCCTACGAACAGGAATATCACATGATACTTACTCAATGTTGCCAGGCCCATGCAAATACCTATGATGAACCAAAGCAGGTAAGCACGGCCGGGACTTATTTGTGTACGGCCCTCGTTAGTAATGCTTAAAACTTCAACTATAAAATAAACGCTGATGAGCCAGAAGAACATTAAAGGCGCATCGGGCTGGAACCAACAGGCGATAGGTATGGTGAATACAGCGCTTAAATTCATTACCAATACCGCCCAAAAACCTGCACTGGCATTAAATAGCTTTTTGGTAACTAAAAACAATAACCAGCTTGTACCTGCGAACAACAATACTGATGGAAAACGCAGGCCAAGATTGGTTAAGCCCAATAGTTTTATACTTAATCCACCCAGCCAAAAAAACAATGGGGGTTGATCGAAATAACTTAAGTCAAGATGCAGCGCACCCCGAAAATAGTAGGCTTCGCCAATACCCAAACCTGTGTAGGCAGCTACCAGCAGGCGGATAACAAAAGTGATTACAATTAAAAGTATGGTGTAAAATGCGGCGTTGCTTTCAGTTATTTTCTTCATTATCAATAAACTAAGTCGCGATGGACAGGGGTAGTAAAATTTTTCAAAAGTATCACATATTATTCAGGTTTGGCATAGGCGGATGAAAAATATGCCCATTTCGAATAGTTTACTACGGATACTTTCAAATTTCGGCAAATAAATTGGGAAAATGGTGACAGTGTTTTGTCAGTAACCTCACCCTAAATCCCTCTCCAAAGCAGAGGGACTTGAGCTACATTAATATTACATCGCCACCCACTTCCCAAAAGGAATTTTACTGATCAACCAAACCAATAATAACGACGAGCTGAAAACCAATAAAGCGGTAAGCGGTATGCTGATGATGGGCGTGCAAAGCTTGTAATTAATGTTTATGCCAATGTCGGGATCATCAAAAATAGTTAGTATAAGGGCGTGGCTTAGATAGATACCAAATGTGTACTTGTCGATAAAATCCCTGGCATTTTTTAAGCGAGGCGGCCATTTTATGGTTACCAAGCGGCCAAGCATAAATGCGCTGCCCGATAAAAGTACGATGGTCGGGCTAATGGGTTCATAGAACACCGTGCTTAGGCTATTCGTCGATATAGAAACTAAGTAGGTGCCAACGACAATAATGACCAAACTCACCCCGAACAATATACTGAACCACCGTACATTCATCCAGGC
>Ga0116227_10017444_pt1 | contig 10024 bp, 8 predicted proteins | sample S1TSphgellanicum_FD_89693 | JGI IMG/M metagenome (GOLD analysis project Ga0116227, IMG submission 89693) | Host-associated microbial communities from peat moss isolated from Minnesota, USA - S1T2_Fb - Sphagnum magellanicum MG | ecosystem: Host-associated > Plants > Peat moss > Unclassified...
ACCAGGGCTATTGCGATGAACCGCATAGGCGGCAAAAGCAATACCGGCGAAGGCGGAGAGGACGAAATGCGTTACCAGGTAATGGAAAACGGCGATTCGATGCGTTCTGCAATTAAGCAGGTGGCATCGGCACGTTTCGGGGTTACCTCTAACTACCTTTCAAACGCTGATGAATTACAGATAAAGATGGCACAGGGTGCAAAACCTGGCGAGGGCGGCCAGCTCCCCGGGCACAAAGTGGATGACTGGATTGCACGCACCCGTCACTCAACCCCTGGCGTAGGCTTGATTTCGCCCCCTCCGCACCACGATATTTATTCTATTGAGGATTTAGCTCAATTAATATTCGACCTTAAAAATGCCAACCGTGCTGCCCGTATCAACGTTAAGCTGGTATCGAAAGCTGGCGTAGGCACAATTGCTGCAGGTGTTGCCAAAGCGCATGCCGACGTGATCCTGATTGCAGGATACGATGGCGGTACCGGTGCTTCGCCGATCAGCTCTATCAAACACGCTGGTTTGCCTTGGGAGCTTGGCTTAACCGAAGCCCACCAGACATTGGTGCGCAACAAATTACGCAGCCGTGTAGTATTGCAAACGGACGGGCAGTTAAAAACCGGTCGTGATTTGGCGATAGCCTGTTTAATGGGTGCTGAAGAATGGGGTGTTGCTACCGCAGCCCTTGTTGCCGGCGGCTGTATCATGATGCGTAAATGCCACCTGAATACCTGCCCTGTCGGTGTCGCAACGCAGGATCCGGAATTGAGGAAACTATTCTCAGGCAAACCTGAGCACGTAGTAAACCTGTTCCGCTTTATGGCCGAAGAACTTCGTGAGATTATGGCAGAGTTAGGCTTCCGTACCGTTAACGAAATGGTTGGCCGTGTACAATTCCTGAAAGTTAAAGATGGTGTTCAAAGCTGGAAAGCTAAGAAAATCGACCTGTCGGGAATGCTACACCCTGTGAATAATCCGAAGGATGTTACCCTGTACAACAGCGAGAAACAAGACCATGGAATGGATGCCATTATCGACTGGAAATTACTGGAAGATGCACAACCTGCATTGGAAGATAAAACACCGGTGTTCGGCACTTATAACGTACACAACATCGATCGTACTATAGGAACCGTTCTTTCGAACGAGATTTCAAAAAAATACGGTTCGGCTGGTTTACCTGATAACACTATCAACTATAAGTTCAAAGGTTCGGCAGGTCAAAGCTTTGGTGCTTTTGCCACAAAAGGTATTTCTTTCGAGCTTGAAGGTGAAGCGAATGACTATGTAGGCAAAGGTTTATCGGGTGCGCAATTAGCCATCTACCCTGCCGAAGTAGCAACGTTTACCCCGGAAGAAAACATCATCATCGGTAACGTGGCGCTTTATGGCGCAACCTCGGGTGAGGTGTTTATCCGCGGTATGGCTGGTGAGCGTTTTGCAGTACGTAACTCTGGTGCTACCACTGTTGTTGAGGGTATCGGCGATCATGGTTGCGAATACATGACCGGTGGCCGTGCTTTGATATTAGGTGAAACAGGCAGAAACTTTGCTGCAGGTATGAGCGGCGGTATTGCATGGGTTTACAATCCGAACAATACATTCGCTGAAAATTGCAATACCGAGATGGTTGACCTTGATCCTTTATCAGTTAAAGATGAGGAGCACATCATCACCTTGCTGCAAAAACATGTGAACCTTACAGGCAGTAAACTGGCGCAAAAAATTCTTTCGGATTGGAAAAAGGCGTCGAAACAATTTGTGAAAGTATATCCGAGAGAGTACAAAAAAGTTTTAGAGAAATTAGAATATCAAACTATCGGCTAATAATGGGAAAAGTTACAGGATTTCAGGAATTTAACCGGGAACTTCCCGAAAAAACACCGGTTGCAGAACGCGTAAAGAATTACAACGAATTTGTTCATTTATATACCGACGAAAAATTAAACCAGCAATCTGCGCGATGCATGAACTGTGGGATCCCTTTTTGTCATTCAGGTTGCCCGCTGGGAAATATCATTCCTGAGTTTAATGATGCCGTTTACCGTAAGGATTGGGAAGAAGCGTACCAGATACTTTCGTCTACCAATAACTTTCCGGAGTTTACCGGCAGGATCTGTCCGGCTCCTTGCGAGTCGGCATGCGTATTAGGTATCAACAAACCACCGGTAGCCATTGAAGAAATTGAAAAGCACATCATTGAAATAGCTTACTCGAAAAATCTGGTTCAACCGGTGGCACCATTGGTAAAAACAGGTAAAAAAGTGTCTGTCGTGGGCTCAGGCCCGGCAGGTTTAGCTGCAGCTGCCCAATTAAGCAAGGCAGGCCACTCCGTTACCGTTTACGAGCGCGACGACCGCGCAGGTGGTTTATTACGTTATGGTATCCCCGATTTCAAACTGGAGAAATGGGTGATCGACCGCCGTATCGAGGTAATGGAAAAAGATGGTATCGTGTTTAAATACAATACCGAAGTGGGTAAAGACATCAGCGCCGACGAGTTAGTACGTAACAGCGATGCGGTAGTACTTGCAGGCGGCTCAACTATTCCGCGTAACCTGCCTATCCCCGGAAGGGAGCTAAAAGGCATCCATTTTGCGATGGACTTTTTAAAGCAGCAAAACAAACGCGTTAGCGAAACATCCTTCCCGCAGGAAGAAATTATCGCTACTGATAAAGACGTAATTGTAATAGGCGGTGGCGATACAGGGTCGGATTGTGTGGGTACTTCAAACCGCCAGGGTGCCAGGTCTATTAAACAATTCGAGGTTATGATGCAGCCGCCGGCAACGCGTACGCAGCACATGCCATGGCCTACCTACCCGATGGTGCTTAAGACTACCAGCAGCCACGAGGAAGGCGTTGAGCGTTTCTGGGGCATCAATACTGAAGAATTCCTTGGTGACGAAGAAGGTAATCTGAGGGCGTTAAAAGTTGTTGACGTAACCTGGGAGCTGGATGTAATGAACAGGCCGATCAAATTTGCTAAAGTTGAAGGTTCTGAACGCGAGATCCCATGTCAGCGTGTATTTTTAGCGATGGGCTTCTTGTTCCCGCAGCATGCCGGCATGGTTGAAAGCCTTGGTGTTGAACTGGACGAGCGTAAAAACGTGAAAGCTAAAGAAGGCGTTTACCGTACAAACGTTGGTAAAGTATTTGCTGCCGGCGATATGCGCCGCGGCCAGTCGCTGGTGGTTTGGGCTATTTCCGAAGGCCGTGAGGCAGCGCGCCGGGTTGACCAGTTCCTGATGGGTCACACCGTTCTGGAAAGCAAAGATGCCGTTAATCAATTTGAGCAAGTATTTTAAGTTAATGATTGAAGACAGGAAACGAGTGATTGGTGTTTCCGTCTCTTTTATTTCACACTGATTATATACAAGATATTAGGATAGATTCAAACCAAAACAATCACACTAATAATTGACCGGGTAGCTGAAAACTATCCGGTTTTTTATTTGACTGGAATTACCCACACAGTTCATATCAGTCTGTTATTTGTAAGTTTATCGGTTGAAACATCGCATGATTTATGACCTTATATTTATTTAATTACATTTGAAAAGCGAAAATTTATATCATGAAAAGAATATTATTTGCCTTGATTTTTCTGTTACCCTTTATAGCCCGTGCGCAATCATCTGCCCCATTCAACTATAAAGCCGAGGACAGGTATTTATATTATAGTGATGTTGTAAAGGTTGATAGCTCGCTTACTGTATCAGATCTGTATAAGGATGCTAAATTATTCTTTAAAAAGTTGGTGCTGATCAATACCAAAATAACGACAGACGACCAGCAGGGAGGTGTAGTAGCGGCTGATATTGAGGAAGAAACTACTTATAAAAGCCAGGGCGTAGGCGATGATCATATGTCGCTCAAATACAGTTTTAAAGTGGAAGTTAAACAGGGGCGTTATCGGTACACTATTGATAATATCACCATTACCACTACCGAAAAAGACAACAAGAAAGTTGTGAATACGCTATATGATATCGACAAAGGAAAAGACAGCGGCGTGCTCGGCATCAACCGTAACAAACGAATCCTCAGATCTATGGATGCATTATTTTTGCGTAAGATAGATGTATTGAAAAAGACGATGAGCAAGCGCTCTGATGATTTTTAAGCAGGTTTATTATTTCGGCAAATGATTAAGAGTCATTAGCGATCAATTAAATTGATTATTTTCGGGCTTAGTTTTAAATATATGGAACCTAAACCCGGTCGATTTATAGACCCTTTAAGCGATTTTGGCTTTAAACACTTATTCGGAAACGAACCGAATAAAGACATTCTGATTGATTTTCTAAACCAATTATTTAAAGGGCAAAAAGAAATTACCGATCTGTCTTACAATCCGACCGAACATGCAGGCGACAGGGAGGATTACAAAAAGATCTTTTTCGATCTGCTTTGCACGGGCGCAAATGGCGAGCAGTTCATCATTGAAATGCAGAGGGCCGAACAACGCAATTTCAGTGACCGCGCGGTTTTTTACACATCGCGTCTCATCAATGAGCAGCTACCCAAAGGCCAGCGTCACTGGAATATCGAACTTAAAGAAGTCTATTTAATTGCTATATTAGAGTTTAATCTGAAACAAAATACAACTGATCGTTATCTCCATAATATCAGCCTTACAAACACAGATACCGGGGATATTTTTTATAATAAACTGGGTTACAAATTTTTGGAATTAACTAAATTTGTAAAAACAGAGGATGAAATAGAAACAGACCTTGACCGATGGTTTTATTTGCTGAAACATATGAGCCATCTGGACAAAGTGCCGTCTTTTTTAAACAAACGCATTTTTCAAAAGCTATTCAATATAGCTGAGGTAAGTAATTTAAGCAGGGAGGAAAAAGCAATGTACGATTCTAATTTAAAAGCTAAATGGGATTATGAAAATTCGATAGCCTATGCAAAGGAATTAGCTGCAGAAGAAGGCAGAAGAGAAGGAAGGGCACGGGGTATTAAAGAAGGTATTGAAGAGGGTATTGAAAAAGGTATCGAAAAAGGTATCGAAAAAGGCATTGAAAAAGGTCGGCATGAAGAGGCTTTGAATATTGCAAGAGAGCTAAAAAAAGAAGGTTCGTCTCTTGAGTTTATTTCAAAAATCACGAAACTTTCAATCGAAGAAATAGGTCTGCTATAATCTTTTATCTATCCATTGCGCTACTTCTTTCACATCGCCTATCATGGCACGCGTTATCATGGCTGGCAAAAACATCCGGATGGAAAAAATGTGCAGGAAACCATCGAAAAAACACTCAGCAGTTTATTAAAAAGTCCTGTTAACGTTAACGGGTGTGGTCGCACAGATGCGCTGGTGCATGCAAGCCAATACTTCTTTCATGCAGATATAGAACAGGAATGGGATTTCGACCTGTTTTTCAGGATCAACAAAATGCTGCCTGATGATATCGCTATATTTGACATTATTCCAATGCAGGGCCTTCCTCATGCACGATTTGACGCCGTGCAAAGGTCATACGATTATTATATTCACACCTATAAAGATCCTTTCCTCAATAATTTCAGTTCGCTGTATACCGGGCTCAATTTAGATCTCGATAAGATGCAGTCAGCTGCTGCCTTGTTGCATTTGTATAACGACTACAGGGGGTTTTGCAAAAGCCCCGACAGACAGGATAGCACGATTTGTAATGTTTCTTCAGCAGCTTTATTTGCAGATAGCAGTGGCGATAGGATAAGGTTCCATATCTCTTCAAACCGTTTTTTGAGCCGGATGGTACGCATAATTGTCGGAAGATTATTAGAGATAGGTTATGGCACGTTGAGCTTAAAAGAGTTTGAAAGTTACCTGATCAATAAAGAAACACCCAAAGTTATCACTCCGGCACACCCACAAGGACTGTATTTGTCTAAAGTCACCTATCCTTACCTTGATCTGCCCGCATCTTCATCGTTTTCGGCCATTATGCAAACCCACCTTAACATACCCTGGGAAGCTGTATAATGCAGGTTGATAATCATTTATAACTAAATAGCTGAAAATTAGCCATAAAAGGGTAATTTTGCTGTCCTTAAATTTAAAAGTAAACGGATGGCGTGGTCAGAAAAACTAAAACTGAATAAACAATTACTAAGATCGGTAGCAGATGCGGGGTATGTATCACCTAAAGATGTTCAGTTAAAAACGTTATCACGCATTATGGGTGGTCAGGATGTCATCGCTGTAGGCCCCGAAGGTTGCGGCAAAACTACGACCTATATTTTAGCGATCTTAAACCGTTTAAAACGCAATATTGAAGGTGTCCCGCTGGTATTGGTCCTGGTGCCTGATAAGGACAAAGTATTAGAAGTAATCGCACAGTTTGAAAAGCTCAACAAGAATCAATCCCTCCTCATAGTAGGCCTATATGCCACCCCGGGAACTGAAAGCCAGATGAACGCCCTCGCCGATGGTGCTGACATCGTAGTTGCAACGCCCGACCGCGCCCGTGCTATTTATTTAAAACTCGGCCTCAATCTTAACAAAATAGAATTACTGGTTGTAGATGATGCCCAGCAAATTGTTAAACAGGGCCTCCAGCTACCTGTTGCCGAGTTGGCAAACAGTATAACCAAATGCCAGCACCTGGTATTTACTGAAGTTATACATGAAAGGTTAAACAAAATGATCGATCCTTTTATGAAGCAGCCTGCCATCGTGGAAATAGAGGAGATTGGGGAGGTCGCTTTGGAAACCCTTCCGCAAGTTTTATATCACGTTCCGAACTTCGGTACGAAATTGAATTTGCTTAACCTGTTTATGCAGGATGAAGACGTATTTACCAAACTGATCATATTTGTAAACACCCGTCAAACTGCCGAAAAAATTTATAGCAGCCTGCAAAACAGGCTCAAAACGATGGTTGCTGTATTAAATTCGTGGACAATTGAAATGGTCGGCTTTTCATCTGTTGAAGATTTTAAGGATGCCCACAAGGCACGGGCGTTGATCGTTATAAATGAAAACAGCGAAAATATTGATCTTTCCGGCATTCCATTTTTGATCCATTTTGAGATGCCTGATCAAAAGGAGACCTTTATTCAGCATATTACACAATCGGCTCAGCCGGTTGATGACGAAACATTTGCCATTACTTTCGCTACCGACCTCGAATTAAGTGATATCAAAAAAGTTGAGCAGGTTACTGGCCAGAAAATTCCTTTCGGTGAACTACCTGATGGTTTAGTGATCGACAAAGACAAAAAAGTAACGGATACCGAAGAAAAAAAGCCAGCTAAAAATAAAACTGCCGAACCTGTAGTCGGCCAGGCTTTTCATGAGAAAAAGGCGAGCAACGCCAAAACATATAACTATAGCTCGTCAACCAAGGCTAAAATGAATAAGAAGAAAAAGCACAGTTGAGGAAGGGGAAAGGAGAAAGGTCAAGGGTGAAAGGTAAAACTGAAAGGCTTTCTTTATGAAAAGGTCCTAATATACAGATCCTCTACCTTAGTTCTAGCCCAGGGCGTTTTACGAAGAAAGGTGAGACTGGATTTGATACTGGGGTTATCCAAAAAACAATTGATCCGGATAAGGTAGCCCAATTCGGGCCAGCCGTAATGAGCCACCAGTTCGTTTAAGATCATTTCAAGGGTTTTTCCGTGAAGTGGATTATTCGGTTGCTGCATCGGTCAAAAATATATAAAAAAAGAACTAAGATGGGTGAGGGCTTCGCCGTTTATAAGATTAATAGATTTCAGGATTATAAAACATCAAATCCTTTAATCCCAAAATCCTATAAATCCTAGTTCAGACAAATTATTCCTTCGCCAAATAATCCTTTAACGAAATTCCTGTTATATGGGTCCAGCCAGCAGCAAAATTCTTCTTGTCGAAATCCGGTTCTGCGGGGAAGGTTTCCAAACCGGCGTGTGTTAGTTTCAACCGGGTTTTGTTTTCACCTTCATCAAACAACAACTCGAACGTAACAAAAGAATCGCCCGGGTACCCATCGTAACGCCAGCTATGGGTAAGCTTCTTGCCTGGTATCACCTCTGTTATCTTACACAGGTGTAAATAGCTTTTTTCTTCGGTACCGCCATAAAATTGAAATTCGAAACCCACTTCCGGTCTGAATTCCGCTAATTTAAAATACCATTGCTCCATTTGATCACGGTCGGTAATCGCCTGCCATACTTTTTCGATGGGAGCATTATAGGTTTGCTCAATTACAAAAGGTGCTGCTTTCATTTTATTGGGTTTTTATTGGTCGTTTCGTTTGCATTTGAAGATTCCTTTTCTAAAAAATCGCCAAGGGCATTTAATTTCTGCGTCCAGAAAACGCGGTATTTCTCTATCCATTGCGACACCTCGATAAACTTTTTAAGATCGACAGCGCAATAGTGTTCCCTCCCTTGCTTGGTAATAACTACCAGGCCGCACTCAGTGAGAATTTTTATCTGTTTAGATATCGCAGGCCTGCTGATAGAAAAATTATCGGCAAGTGCATTTAAATTCATTCGCTTGTCGGCAAGCAAATCAATGATCTCCCTTCGGGTGGGGTCGGCGATAGCCTGGAAAACATCCCTTCGCATTTTATCTTTATTGGTAACCGTTCAGTTACAAATATAAACGAAACCATTCGGTTACGCAAGAGGTGTTTTATTCGAGGCGTATAATTTAGCTACGATTGGAAGATGGAACTGCCGTGTGTGGTCGACACAAGGTCGATCGCTACGCGGGCTTTTCGGATGGGTTTTTTAGTTTGGCTAACAGCTTTTCGACAAGTTTCGCCAAGCGCTCATTCTTTGTTTTTTCCTGTTTTGCGGACAGGATCCACACAACGTATTCCTTTTTATTACTGTAGGACAAACTTTGATAAAATGATAAAGCATTGGGCTCAGCTTCCAGCAACTGCTTTATTTCAGGCGGAAGCTTAACCTGTTTATTGTCGACATCGATATATTCGGCATACTCATTTTTCCTGATCTCATCATTGCGCGATGCCGATATTTTCGATAATCCTTCTTCGCGGAAACGCAAAGCCGTCCAGGTTTCGTTTACCGATACCGAGGTAACAATGCGCAACCCGTATTTCGCGGGCTCATTCCAACTGCCCATCATCTCCAGGTCCGATTTAATACCTGAACTTTTTTTGGGATAGGTGATCCAAAAAATTGTATCCGGTTTCAGTAAAGGGATGATGACTTTCAAACCATCGGCCAAATCTGTGCTATTCAAAACAAATAGCTGGATCCCGTTAAAGTTGCCGTTGGTGCTGAAACTGATTGTTAACCCTTCGGGCAATGGCTCCAATAGTTCCGGGTAACCGGCGGGTGCGTTATAAAACAGCCAACTGGTCTCCGGCTTGATCAATAATTTTTTTGCGATAGCATTCATGGTATTGGATGACAGATAAGATGAACAACCGGTTGTACAGGCTGCTTAACAAAAATAAAAGATTATTTTTCCGAAAAAAGAATAAATTGCGGCCATAAAAACCGCAGATAATGCGGCTTCTCTGCTAAATATGAAATACACAGATATAGATAGCCGGAAAAAAGCTTTTATATTCGAGCTGGATGATGTGCTATATCCCGAAAAGGATTACCTGTTCCAGGTTTATTACCTGTTCGCAAGTCTGCTGGAATATACCGAATTTATAGATGCCAAACAGGTAACCGACCTGCTGGTGAACAGCTATATAACCAATGGAAAAGAAGTTGCATTCGATAAGCTGAAAGAAAAGTTTGATCTTGACGAGAAACACCGCCATAACCTGAATAACCTGCTGCTTACAGCGAAACTTCCTTTAAAATTGCTGCTGTATCAAAATATGCTGAACCTGTTGCAGGAAATTGTGATCGACCGGAAAAAAGTATTTATCGTAACCAACGGCAATCCGCAACAACAGCTCAATAAAATTAAACAGGTGGAATGGCATGGGCTAGAAAATTATTTAATAGCCTACTTCGCTGAAGAAACCATAGAAAAACCGGAACCTGACGTGATTTATGCGCTGATGAAAGAGCACAACCTGGAACGAAGGGATTTGGTAATGATCGAAAA
>Ga0116227_10017447_pt1 | contig 10023 bp, 7 predicted proteins | sample S1TSphgellanicum_FD_89693 | JGI IMG/M metagenome (GOLD analysis project Ga0116227, IMG submission 89693) | Host-associated microbial communities from peat moss isolated from Minnesota, USA - S1T2_Fb - Sphagnum magellanicum MG | ecosystem: Host-associated > Plants > Peat moss > Unclassified...
AATTTCAACGCTTCCTTCTCATTTGTACCCACCAGCAACATTGACAGTAGTGCAGCAGCAAGTGCAGCTGGATTCAAATCCGCCGGCAGCTCTCACAAACCCAACTGGATCAGCTATCTGAAGGAATTATATTCCAGTCAACTGAAGCTAGTGAGATTCCATCTGATGTACGTGATCATGAGTTTGGGTGTTCTCTTGGCTCGATTCTACCATGCAAGCGGAATCTCAGCAAACCGTTCCGAGAAATTCCTAGTCATTGGCTTGGCAATCTTCTTCATCAGCACTGCTGCACACATGTTAGTACCAGTGGTGTACATTTTGTCTCCGGGACGCGACATCAGAGCCAAGCAACGCAAGTCCTTCCTCCGCTACGACGCCAACGGCGTGCCCCAGTTCACACCCGAAGACGGCTTACCAAAGTGGTCGTGGACAGTCCTCCCTTACGAAATCCTGTCCATGCTTACTCTCCTCTTTTGGATTGTTGTGCCTTTTTTTGCAATCACTAATTCTCACTCAAGCAATGGAATTACAGAATCATGGTGCAAACAATCAGCCTGGGAGTTGAAGAGATGTTAAAAAAAAAATATCCAGGCTCTGGATTTGATGCTCCTTACTCATTCATTATATCAATTGAGGCAATAAATTTAAAGCATTTATTTAATGATCTCTACTAGTAACAGCCCCTATTTTTTTGGCTGTGAATTGAATTTTTTTTTTGGAATAGCTAAGTCGGTTCTGTAGGAGTGAGGCTAAGTAATCCCTTGCACTCCACTGACTGGCACCAACTTCCCCCAAAAAAGAACTTTATTAATTATTATTATTGCTTACAGTGTCGATGAGTTGGGTATTATTCTAATAAATTTCTCACTTGCTTTTTGTGTGGCAGTCAAGAGCACAGCTTGCACAAAAGACATTGGAAACTTCTGAGTTTGAAGGCTTGGGTTGGTTTACTTAACAAAAGTTGCTTTGTTGAAGTAAAAGGACATTACTAAATTAGATGTTGACAACTAATCTTAATAGGATTTATCTGTACTTGTATTACTTTTTTTCCACTTTGACTTCTTACTTGTGTGTTACAAAACTGCAAAAACTTAAAACGTTTGTTTGCGCCACAGTGAACCAGTACCCACCCGCCCACCATCCACTGGATGCTTGTTTTTACTCACTTGTGGATGAACATCAACTGAGTTAATATTTGGTTTCACATTGGTAACCCAATTCTGCAGGAAAATAGGTCCCATATATTGGTAGATAGGTAGGAAAATAGGTAACTACTAGGTAAGTAGATGGTTTGCAAAGGTGAGGGCTGCTATCATTACCTACCTATTAACAACCTGCTTCTAATGTTGTTATTAGTAGGTAGTAGGGGGAAAAAAAGCAACTGAGGTGACCACCATGGTTAGCTAGTGAACTGGAACCCAACAGAAGACTGTTTCCTGACCACTTATCATCCATCCTTCGTGGTGTGCTAGTGGGTGCTGCTTGAATGCGGCAGTTACATTTCGCAAGCTTGCCTCATACACGCGTTGGACCTTTATTACCACGCGGAGGGTGATTTCCAATGAAGTCCACGAACACAGTATTGCAGAATTATTTTGATATGGTTAAATAAAGGAAGTGGGTTTCCATGTCTCTGAAAACTTTCACACTGTAGTGGGCACCTTGGCAAACTGCCACCTGGAAGTCCAAAAAATTAGGTGTCTACCAGTGTTGGGCGGGTATCTACTTTCAGAAATACCCTACGGGCAGGGTATGAATCAAAAAAATCATATGTGAAAGCTGGCGGGCCTGGGCATAAATGTATTTTTGACAAATTGAAGCCCGCTGGGCATAGACATAGGACATGTTTTTTTTTCAGATGAGCATGCATAATAGATATGGAAAAGGATGATGCCCATCAGACATAAACCCGGGCATGTGCATTGACAAAATTGGTCATAAGCTCATTGGGCATCAACATGAGACATTTTTTTTTAGACGGGCATGCATAATAGATATGGAAAGCTGAGTGATGCCCACCAAACATAAACCCAACCCAAGCATATGCAAATTGACAAAATTGGTCATAATGGGTAACATTTTCAAACAAAAAAACCAAGTGGATTGATCTAGAGATTACAAATGTGCCTGAGAAACTATCACACACAACTGAAACTGCATGTTTTCTAATGTAATCCTACTACTAACTAGCAAAGATTATAGCATAACATTCCAAAATTGTGGATGCCACAAGAATCGGTTGCCTTTAGTTGCAATCTTAGCAAGTTGACAAGAGATTGGGTGGCAAACATAGAGTGCCCTCTCAAACTTTTAAACACCATACATAGGAGAAAGCAATGACATTCAAGCTCATGCAAATCGATGATGTTGCATTCAATTGATGAACACAATTGCATCAATAGCTGGGAGGGACACAATGAGTAAGTTTGGCATCTACATGCATCAAACGACCGTCATTAGAAGGGTATTAGATAATTGTCCAACCTATTTTTATCACCCTATTATTATTTAATTATTTAATATATACATATCAAAGCCATCTTATATTAATTATAATCTATTATTTCATATTATTACAGACTTCATATTATAATTAAATTGATTATCTGAATAAAATGTACCCTATTTTTAAACTTATAATTTTTACCCAACAACCAATATATTGCACCTTATATTTTTACTCACATATTTTCTAATTTTTTTTATTAGTGTCCCCCCTAGGCATCAATAGCTTAAAATACCATTTGAATCAAGCAACTTTGACCAACAACAAGTTTGCATTCTATTTCACAAAACCTACAATCTAGTCTTGATTTAAAACTAAGACACAACTGGCCACTCTCACCATCAATTTTAACAACTATTAACAGGTGAAATTGCGGCCCCCAATCATTACCCCTCCTCCAAAGGGTAAAGGATGGTAAGTCTACCACTAGTAATTAATAGTTAGGAAGAGACCTATGGAACTATTTAATCTAGAAATTTCTACCCGTTGACAACAACCTTTGTGTTTCCAATACTTAAAAAATTAATTATATACATACCGAAATAACATCCAATATTACATATGTCAAATCCCCTATTGTCTACAAATTAGAAACCCCAATGTTAAAAATAAAAGTTGAAAACACAAAACATTCCACAACAATTGCATTCACATCCTTTAATTGGACAACAATTAACAAATGGGAACAAAAACTGAAAAATAGAAAAATAGTGACTCATGTAAACATTGACACAAAGAGAAACAATAGCCACATGTACTTCGAGCAAGCAATCCAAATGCCATTGGACACATCTACCTTCTAACCTATTGCAAAGCTCTAAAAAAGTTTCATGGAATTTCATAATTTTCCTTTGTTGATCATTGAGCCACTCTAGCCTTAAAGATTAAAGTACCTACAACAACAAACTTAAAGAAACACACATAACATTTAAAGTTAATGTACCTACAGTCAACAAATTAAAACAATAGTGGAAACTAAAACATGGATGTTCATGGGTACCTCTTCATTCCTCATATTTTACACCTTTCAACACTATAGAAAGTTAATCGTTCTTCAAACAAATTGAAATTAGATATGAATTCTTCATAACCTGAAACCATGTTAATTTCAATGTCAATGTATCTTTCAATTGATTTAGGCTAGGGATTTGTGCACCCAAATTTGGGATCATCAAGCCAATTTTTTATGGTTATAACTAATGGGTCTAAATCTCAAATTGGAAGACAACCCACAACAACCACAACAATGCTCTAGATTGTTAATTTCAAGTCGGCAGCATTTCCAACCAATGATAACACCTACCATACTAAAGATTATTTCAATCTCATTTGTGACCCGACAATCCCCATCACTTGACGTGCAAGATATCCAATGTTTGGAAATTGTTGTTGATGTTTTGCCCACCAAATGAGAGGACTAAAGGCATCTATAGGCACTACAATTTTCTTTAAAAGTGAAAATTCAGCTTTGAGAAGCCCCAAGGCAGACTCTTTAGGAAAAGTCAAGTTTTCAAATACACCTAGCTCAAACATAGTAGATGTAACTAAGTTAACAATGAGAAAAGTTGTGGCCAAAATATTATAAACAATCAAAAGTAATGGCAAGAAAATTTCACAATCATAGTCTATAGCAACTTGCATGGCCAATTCAAGGTCAACATAATCTCAAATGAGTTACAAACTTTTTAAATGAAGGTCAAGCATAAGAACCAACATGTTATGAGTGGTGCAAGGTTGAAACAAATGATGCAAATGCCAGAAATGGCTTCAAGACAACAATCACCTCAACTCACATGTGATGCCCAAGGTGCAATAACTTTGAATCAAAGTTTCCAACCTACAATTCAATAAATAAAATCAAACAATTAAATTTTTATTTTTTTATTTGGATGAAAAAATTAAAACTTTAAACAAAACCATGTAATTGTTGGCCCACATATGACTTGCATCACATCTATTACAACAAAATTAATGTTGCACATGGCAACAAAAATGGCATTAGGCAGCAACCAATGCCCATGAAATTGATTCAAACACATTGGCTAACAATTGGAGTTTGAATTTTTAACATTTTGTCAACCATAGCCCATGTCTTTGGAATAGGAATTTTACTCTACAAGGCAATGGTTTGCCTTGAACAACAAAGGTTTATGGTGTCATTGAACTCAAAGGTCTCTTTGAATAGAATCACCTTGGAGGCGAATTTAATCTTAACATGAGTTTTCAATTTTTGAAGGGAATGTTTGGAATTTTTGCAAGCCTTAGCCCACTCCTATCTACCCTTGCCACTTTTTTTAATCCAAGTAATCTTCTAGAGAAAAGACTAAGCATCCTTAATAGAAACCTCCCACATCCCAACACATACCTTGGTGTCATTAGTAACATACTAATAGCATTTAGACATGGCATGCTTGTAACAAACTGTAACAAGGTTGTGACATAGAAAATGGAGTATAAAAAACAATAATGGTCAAGGTTGTTGTGAAGGTACTCAAATTGGCACCTTCATCCTTCACATACATGATCACCTTGTATGTCATGTCTAGTAAGGAAAGGTATTGTTCCATCACATAGTAACATGTTCAACCAAGGCCCCTTCCAAAGTGTGACTAATGTTCCCTCATTTTTTATTCACATTGCAATTGGAATCTGCAAAACCAAAATTGGTGTAAGCAAATGATTATCTACATCACATTAAATTTTATTAAAACAATAAAGACGCCAAAACCAATTGCAAGTACAAGGACATGGCCATCTAAGGGTAAGCTTAGGATTGCCCTATGCAAAGGTTGTTGATTCCATAGGAAGATGGTAAATACACCTTTAATGAGTTTTGTTCATGCTTGTCTTTTTGCACCCTATGTGGTTTTCCTTGTTTTGTTAGGTAGGATTTCCCCCTCGTGTATCCCACACCAATTTCAAACCCACGACCTCTCAAAAAAAAATGAAAATATCTGCCATTAATTTATTCTTGGGTAGAAAGTAAAAGCAAGGCTATGTTATATTTTCTTTATAATTAAGCCATGTTAATCAAACTTAGAATAAAACCACATGGCCTTGCACAAGGTGTTGCATTCACACTTGAACATAATTCATTATGGAATATTTAACACCTTTTTGCATGATTCACAAACTGAGCAAAATGCACAACAATACCCCTTTTCAAACCTACCATTAAAGCATATTACATTCCAAAAAGGTAGGGGAAGGTAAGGACATGCCTAGGAAGGGCCAAAATGAATGAACACTCACTTGTGCACCATGTAGGATGGATGGTATGTCAATGTCAAAAACATTTTTCCATTGTATTTCATTATGAAAAATTGTGTCCATCAAAACCACACTACCTTGCAACTAAAACTCAAAAAACAATTCATATATAACTATTGTGTAACTATCCCTTGGTATCACAACTATTATGCAATTATCCCCCTAGAAGTACAATGTATTAATAAATAAATTGCCATGTCAAAAAATCACTTAGTTGTATTATAGTTGCAAATGAATTGAAAATGGGTATTCTATATGGTAATTTATGCACATCTTATATACATAAGTAGTCAACCATGTTTAACTTTTTCAGGAGTTGAATTGTAGTTGCATGAGGCAATTACTTTAGAATTGTTATAAATGTGTCATTAAAACAACAAGTATGTTACAACTAATGTACAATGTATGTATATGTGATGATACCACGTGTCCACATTTCCACCACTATTAAAGTACTATTGTTCAATTATGTTATGATTATAATACAATTGTTTGTAACTTAATAAAGATACATATTCATATGTAATGTTTTGTAAATAATTATTGTTTCAATAATTTGACTATTAATATGAATAAATAAATTTTATTCATATAATTAATTTTACATTAATTAACAAACTATTATTAATTCTATATTAATTAATTATTTATTTATCCAAACTGAAGATATTTCATAATAAATTATATTGATTATTTAAGATAATTATTGATTCATCAATAATTAACAAATCACTAATTATCTAAGTTAATTAATTCATTAATTAATTGGATACATATAATTAATTAGAAGAGAAACTAAGAGCAATGTGTATATTATATTAAAAATTCAATTCACTGTACAATATATGTTTATTTATATTTTCATGTTTTTACCAAAAGTCATATTTAATATTGAATATTTGGTATTGAGTTATTTTTCAATAATTCATTACATATTAATTATTAATTATTATGTAATTTACTTAATTATTATGAACTAATGAATGAAATTGATAATTAATTATTATGGCTTATAAATAAGTTTGATTCATATAATTAGTTCATTAATTAATTAAGATAACTAATATATTTTTCAAAACTTCAAATGATAAGTGATTAATTATATGATTTTGATAATTAATCATGTGATAATAAATTATTTGAACTCAAATAATTAATTATTTGATACTAATTATCTTAATTCATGAACTAACTAATTATTTGAATTAAACTAATTAGTGTAAATAGCTAACTCACCAAGTAATGAATTCAAATAATTAATCCAATTAGTTAATTATCATGTATTTAATTCAAAATTTTATGTTTTAGATCATTATTTTTCATAAAATTATCAATTATTTTGCTAATTAAATATTTGAAAAAATAATTAATTCAAATCACTATTTCAAATAACTCAGTATTAAATAATTTATTTACATATTTAATTGTCATATAATCATTAATTTAATTGTATAACTTACATAATGAAAAACAAGCACAAAGCATGTGAGAAAATCTTTCTATAGTTGCAACTTCAATTGTAGCTCAATTTGCAACTAAGGAAGAACTGAAAGATTAAACCCGTATGCTTTGTTTTTGAATCTTATGTTGGAAACTATATAAAGAAAGCTTCTTTTCTTATGTTTTCACATTCAAATACATATGCCATTTTGGGATGAACTCAAAAAAGTTTAACTTTAAAGGCAAAACACAAAATACAAAAAAAATAAAAATTGTTGGTTATTTTTTAATTCACTTAGTCTTGAGTTTTCTTGCCTACTTACCTACTTTTCTACCTACTTACATGTAGGTAGGTAAATATGTAGGTATGTAGGTTTTAAAACCTACCAACCTACCTACCTATGGTTATGTATGACCTATCTAGCTAGATATTTATTTTTACAATTAATATGCCATGACCCAATTTTTGATCATGCCATGTGTTACAATCTTGAACCATCATTAACAATCATAATGGATGATGGAGATGAATATTTCGAAGAAAACAATGTTTATGTCCAAAAATCTTCATAATGCCGCATGTCATATTTTAATAAATTAATGACAATTAATGACATGAGCATAACATCATGGGTTTAGTTATTATGAAGTTGCATAGTAGTTGAAAATGAATTGTTTTGATAAAGTTACAATGAGTTACACTATATATATAGTGAGTTGCAACTTTGTAACTCATGCAATTTGTCCATTAGCACTCACAACGTATAAATACAATGAGTTGCAAGTGATAATTGCAACTCAAAAATTGAATTGCAAGGCCAGTTGTTGCAAGCCCCTTTTTCTCATAGTGATTTGCATCCCCATAATTAACCCTAGTGGTTAACTATTTCATAAGTTCAATGCACACGTATCTACATACCCAAAAATCACCAAATGCCTTACCTACATGCGTAATAATCATTCACATTACCTATTTATTTACCTATGAAACTTATCGAATTACATAGGTAGTTTACCTAGGTAGTGTGCAATGAAAGTGGGAGTGTTTATAGGATAGGTTACCAATGTGGAAACTCAATAACTTTTTGACAACTTTGTTTAACATATTGCTCTCTCATTAATTCAAAGATAGCATGGGTTAAAAGTTGTATTTTCATGTTTTCTTTCTTTTACTTTCTAGCAATCCCTAACATTCAATAATAAATATTGTTGCAATTCAACCTTTCTAATGAGGTATTATTTACATTGAAAAATTTATTACATCATTATTGCAATTTGGTGTTTCCTACCAAATATGTATCTATCAAAAGTTCATTACCTATCAAATTATGTTATCCAAAAACCAATTTTTTAAATAATTAGTGTATAAGGGTTGATTATCATCATTAATGGGACACCAAGTAATGATGTTATCGTATACCACTATGCAATGACACCACAAGTGGGTGCCCCGTTATCATTAGTATATGGTCCTTCGATATTAGTTATTTAATACATATACGAAACATAATGGATTTCAAGTGGATGGCAAGTCACACAATCCTCAAGGTGGCTTGTTACAAAGTAGTGTTATAACCATCATGAAAATACGTTGTATAGTACATTGTATAGTGGCCAATTTTTTTGTCTAAATAAAGTAATCTAATAAAAAATAGAAAGTCATGTTGTTAACCATGCATTAAGTATAGATTTGACCTTTGTAAATGTTAAATCATAATCTATGTAAGTGTTAATTTATTAGTTATTAGTTACCTTGTTAATTATAGTTAATGTTACATATTTTGGATTAATGTTAACCATGTATTAAGTACAAATTTGATTTTTCTAAGTGTTAAGTAATTCATTAATTTTTAAAATTTTAGTTAGTGGTCCATATTTGAATTAATTCCCGTTTAATGTAAGGTAACTATTTGAATTACTAATAAGAACCACCTAGCCTATATAAGGAGGTGAGTTTGAATATATTGTCATTTTTATTCATTTGTAATACATGCATGAGAATTTCTCTTATTAACTTTTGAATTTGAATTTATGCATTGCATTTAGTTTGAACATACATGCATAGGAAATAATGAGGTTCTTATGTACATATATTTTTAGAAATATATATTCTGTTTATTAACACATGCATTAATATTGGTTGTAAATTTCAAGTCCACAGTACTATTGAGAGGTGGTTTTTGATGGCCAACATGAATTAACACCCACCAACACACCAATTGGTAGTTTTGTCCATTGCATGGGGTGGATTTTTTTTCTAGTGGTTAAATTTGCATTGACCACTATTCAATTGCATGTAGGGTGAAAGTATGATTGGGTGGTACCACAAGGAATGTCACACCTTCATTTTTCAAAATCCATCAAACTTTTTTAAAATATAGGAAACACATAAATAAAAAAAATTAGTAAAAAAATTGTTGAATACATGAACTAGGTTGTATAGATTTTAAAACTTTAACAATGTAAAAAATATTCTGAATTTTGATGTTCCTATTCATTACATTCACACAAAGTTTCAGGAATGTCATTATGATTATTTTCCTTAAACTTTTTGGTTAGAAACATTTTTCAAACAAGGTTTGGGGGGTTTTTTTGTGGATGTAATTTTTTTAAATACTTTAGATGGTATTCTATTTGATAGTTTTATTGGATGATTAATTGACTAGATATAATTTAGTTATGAATTTCCAAAGTTTAAGAATTTGATTCTTGAAGGGGTCACGTCAATAAGGAATACAAATTTGTGATGATTTCCTTTTTATTGTAATTGAAACTTCAAGCCATATACTTTGGCGTGCAATAAATAA
>Ga0116227_10017448_pt1 | contig 10022 bp, 9 predicted proteins | sample S1TSphgellanicum_FD_89693 | JGI IMG/M metagenome (GOLD analysis project Ga0116227, IMG submission 89693) | Host-associated microbial communities from peat moss isolated from Minnesota, USA - S1T2_Fb - Sphagnum magellanicum MG | ecosystem: Host-associated > Plants > Peat moss > Unclassified...
AACGTCGTGGCCTCACGCTGTTTCATTTGCGCGACCACGCTTTCTTCAGATGTGGATTTCAAGGGAAAATGTCCCAAATGCGGCGCTTCCCTGCATTGCTGCAAGCAGTGCGTTCATTTTGATTCCTCCACCCGCTTTCAATGCAACAAACCGATTCCGGTGCGCATTGCGGTGAAGGACGCAGCCAATGAATGCACTTTTTTCGCGCCCATTATTACGGTGGCGCGCGACGGCGTGCAGCAGCAGAGCAATGGCGGCGGCTATGGATATGGGAACGGTGGCGGGAATGGCCACTCGCCTTCAGGACGGGTGATAGACACCAGCGCCCAGGCGCCGCGCAATGCGTCGGACGCGCGCGCGGCATTTGATAGTTTGTTTAAGAAGTAGCTTGGGATCAGCAAAAATTAAGAAAAAGGGAGCGGCCAGTGCGCCCGTCTCCAAAATGCCGCGCCAAGCGGCTATGCCTTGCCTTGTATTAGTCGCTTTGGCGCTGATTGGGCTGGCGGTTTTGATGTTTTATTCATTCCGGTCGCTGGTTTAATGAATGCGAATTGACGGCAGAGCCGCGGACCAGCTTCGCGCCACTAAAATCACCACCGGCTATCTGATGACCGCCGAAGGCTCCGTTTTGATTGAGACCGGAAACACGCGCGTGCTGTGCGCGGCCACGGTGGAGGAAACGGTTCCTCCGTTCCTGCGCAACAGCGGAAAGGGCTGGGTCACGGCCGAATATTCCATGCTGCCGCGCGCCACATCCACGCGCACGCCGCGCGAACTGACCAAGGGCCGCGCCTCTGGGCGCACGCATGAGATTCAGCGGCTGATTGGCCGCGCGCTGCGCTCGGTTGTGGATTTGAAGGCGCTGGGCGAACGCAGCATCATTCTGGATTGCGACGTGATTCAAGCCGATGGCGGCACGCGCACGGCGGCCATTACCGGCGCGTATGTGGCGCTGGCCATCGCGGTCAACACGCTTGTGGCGTATAAGGCACTGGCGAAGTCGCCGCTGCTGGATTCAGTGGCTGCTACCAGTGTCGGCGTGGTCAAAGGCGTGGCAATGCTGGACCTGGCTTACGAGGAGGATTCGCGCGCCGATGTGGACATGAACGTGGTCATGACCGGCAGGGACAAATTCGTGGAAGTGCAGGCGACGGCGGAACAGGAAGCCTTTGATGATGCCCAGATGGCGGAACTGATTGCCCTGGCGCGTATCGGGCTGACACACTTGCGGGTACTCCAGCAGGCCGCCATTCACGCCAAAAAATGAGGACGGTTTATGCTTGTTCGTCGAATCCCGGGAAACTGCGGGAATTCGGCTTGCCCGCGCTGCCCGGTTTGAAGGACATCCCGCCGCCCGAAGAAACCGGCGACACGTTTGAAGCGAACGCGGCGGAAAAGGCGATTTACTATTCAACATTTACGGATGAAATTGTTTTAGCCGACGATTCGGGTATTGAAGTGGATGCCTTGGGCGGCGCTCCTGGAGTTTATTCGGCGCGCTATGCCACGCCCCCGCGCGAGGACCGCCACGCCCAGGACGCCGCCAACAATGCTCTGCTGCTGAAAAACCTGCAAGGCCAGCCAAACCGCACAGCCCGTTTCATCTGCGCCATTGCTTTAGCGCAAAAAGGCAAGGTGCTGCACGTGGTGCGCGGATTTGTGGAGGGCCATGTGATTGAATCGCTCGAAGGGACGCTGGGGTTTGGTTACGATCCGCTGTTTTTTTATCCGCCGTTTGGCTGCACCTTTGCTGAGGTGGATGGCCCGCGCAAGTTTGAAGTGAGCCATAGAGGGTCGGCGTTGCGCCAAGCCATGGCGTGGGTTTCGTCTAACTGCCCCTAGCTCTTCCTGCCAATTCGGGAACGGATTGATCTCAAATCGGCGTTTTTTTTTCGAACTTATGGTCAAAGCAGATCTGCAAAGGATCGGAGTTCGGAAGCGGTTGCCACCAAACCATTGCGGATCAGAATACCGAGATATTCCTCAATCGTGTAGGAAGGCTTCTGTAATCGACCGCGAACCCTCTTCACGACGCCGCAGAAAAGGCCCTGGGCTAGATTGAGGTGATTGCACAGAAACTCATCCGGGTGCTGGACAGCGATACCGTAAGGTGACAGGGCGGCTTGCGGGAAGTGCTTGAGGTTCTGCGTGACAATCACATCGCACCGCCCAACAATCGCCGCCGCGAGGACATGGCGATCATTGGGATCAGGCAATTCGATCACAGGAATCAGGGCTTCATAACCCGTCACGAGGCAGTCGCGGACCTTGCTGTCCATCAGATCGCGGGTTCGTTCCAGTGCCGCCCGGTCGCGGTGCGGCTGGTTGCGCATCAGAGCTTCCATCCATTCCCGATGAATATCTGCCGTCCACCGCGCCTTGAATATGTCGGTCACGGCGAGCTGCAGAAACAGGTCGCGCATGGGGGCCGGGTAGATGATATTTGCGTCCAGCAGCCCCGTATAGGTCACGGCTGGCCGTAGCCCATGTCGTTTTCCTGGGCATCTGCGGCCAATTGATCGAGAACAGTTTCACGCTCCTGGTCGATGCGATTTTTGTAGTTCATGACATCTTCCATCAGAATCCGCCGATGTTTGCCGACTTTTCGGTGGGGAATTGCCCGATCAGCGAGAAGCTTGATGAAGTACGGGCGAGAGACGTTGAGGATCGCGGCAGCCTGAACCGTGGTCAACTCGGCATTTTCCGGAATGATCGAGACCCCGCGACCGGCAGCCATCGCGTCCAGAATGTCCATCAACAGAGCAACCGCTCCTGCCGGCAATTCAAGCGGTTGCTCCCCCTGATCCGCATCGATAACGCGAACAAACAGGGAGTTTCCCCGGCCACGGTACTGCGAAAGACGCTGTCCGACTGTACGGGCCAGAGCAGCTTCCCGCGCATTTGGCGGCGAGTGGCGATTTGTTGGTAAGGCAAGCGTGGGCATAGTTGTCTCCTCGGTGTTTCAGTTGAAAGTGATAACAGCTAGACGCAATAAACGCAACATATGTTATATATGAAATAGCTGCAATTTTCGCACCCAGTGTCTCAAACAAATTCAAACTAGAAAGGTTAACAAATGAATCAACCACGCTTGGATGGATGTCGCCGGTGCGACAATAACCTGCCGAAGGCTGGTGGCGGGATTTATTATCGCGCGATTAGCAGATTCACAGCGATAGCCTTACTGGCGATCATTGCCGCGAATGCTTGTTGGGCGACTTCCCATGTTTTTGTGCGGAACGCAGATGGCGTGTGGCTTGCAAGTGACACTCTCGTCGTCCATAGCGACGGTATTCAGATAACCATGTCGCATTCCTGCAAGGTATCCGTTTCGCGAAACCAGCTTCTATTCAACACTGGCCGGTTTAGCGACATTAAGGGGCTTATGATGCAGGAAGCCTCCTTGCCCTTCGCCAGCATGGCTGAGACATTGAGAAAAGTGGCGTACCTGTTGAGCACCAGCCACATGGATACAAGAGGCGAGGAAAACTACAATCCCGATCATGTCATTGTTAGCACGGGCATATTGCAAGTGGAGAATTCAGTCTTTCGAGCCAAGATGCTAAATCAGACCGACAATCTGAAACACTACATCAATTATGTCAATGAAGACTTCCAGCCGGGCATCCCTCATGGATACGGTGATGCCGTACACGAGGCCAATATTGCAGCGAAATCTGACGTTGATCTAACTGCACGTTTGCTTCAAAACCCCAAGGAAGAACTATTGAGAATTCTTCGTGAGGAATCCACACTTCGTCCGGCTGAAGTGTCAGGGCCGTTCACTGTTTTATTGCTCCGCCCTGATGGAAAGGTGTCTGATTATTCCGATGAGCCTTTGTGCGTTATACCGGAGAATGCTCGCTAACCGATAAACGCCCTGCCCGGAAACAAACCAGATTTCTCCATTATCATCTTCAGCAAAGACGCTGCCGAAGCTTGGCGTAGCTGTACCAGACTGCTGCGCCGCCCCCAATCCCCGCAAACGCCATTGACGTCACCCCAAAACGCATCAGCACGATTATCTCTGCGCAAAATCCGCGCATTGCAGCCGCGCCTGTTTCGATAATCTACAAATGATGCACGCCCACCTGCTCCACAACGGTCAAATCCGCGGCACCGCCGACAAACTTCTCTCCCCCGGCCAGGTAGGCTACATGAACGGCTGGGGCGTCTTCAGCACCATCCGCGTCTGTGACGGCGTCCTCTTCGCTTACCCCCGCCACTACGCCCGCATGCAGAACGACGCGCGCCGCATGCGCGTCCCCTTCCCTTATTCGCAAGAGGAACTGGAATCTCACCTGGAAAAGCTGATCCAGGCCAACAACGCCCAAAACGCCACCCTGCGCGTGGCCCTGGTCCGCAACCGCGGCGGCATCTTCGAAGGCACGCAAATTGACCGCGATTGTGACCTGATCGCCTTCACCGCCGACCTCAACAAATGGGGCGAGGGCGTTCGCTTAACCTATGTTCCCTATGGACGCCTGGGCACCAGCCCCTATGCGGGCGCGAAAATCACGTCCTGGGTGGAGAATCTGGTCTGGAACGAAGGCGCGCGCGAAAAAGGCTTTGACGAAGTGGTGCTGCTCAACGAAAAAGGCGAAGTCAGCGAATGCACCTCCGCCAATATTTTCGCGGTCTTCGGCGGGCGCGTGGTCACCCCGCCGCTCGCCACCGCCGGCTGCCTTCCCGGTGTCACGCGCGCCTTGCTGCTCGAAGAAATCCAGGTGCCCGGCCTGTATTTTGAAGAGGCCGTGCTCACGCCGCAAGAGCTGGAAACCTGCGACGTCAGCTTCATCACTTCCACAACGCGCGACCTGCTGCCCATCCTCGAAATCGATCACAAACCGATGCCCCGCAGTGCGCCCGTGGTTGCAAAGATCGCCGGAGCGTTTGCGGAATACCGGTCCCGTTACGTGGCGTCGCACAAAGCGGTGCTGTCCCACTCATGAACCAGAACGGCTTTCCCTGCCCCTTGTGCGGCAGCGCCGATATCCGGCGTTCGCGCCGCCAGAGCTGGCAGGAAATTCCAAGAATGTTCGTGGGCGTCTACCCGTTCCGCTGCCTGCATTGCAGCGGCCGGTTCTTTGGCAACGTCTGGATTCTGGCCACCGGCGGAAACGCAAACTGCCCAAGATGTTTGCGGCTGGATCTGCACCCTTCGACGAAAAAGGACTCACATCTGACCACTCGCGAACGGATGATGATGGCCATGGGCGCGCATATGTACCGCTGCGTTCCATGCCGGCTGAATTTCTTGAGCATGAAGCCCTGCCTGCGCCGGACCGGTGTGGAAGCTGGATACAATCCGGAATATAATCCGCTGACCGAGCCGCGACCGTGAGGAAGCGGTTGTTCTGTCGTCCGGGCAACCCGTCCCTCAAGTTCTCCGCTCGGTCAGCCGCATCAAAAGCGCTCTTAAAAGTGAAATCCAATGCTGGCGGTCAAAGTCCGCGGTGTCACATAGTGCGTGCCGCTGAAGGTCGACAAGAAGTTATACAACGCCTCTTTATTAAACAGATTCACAACCGTAATCCGCGCGCTCCACTTATACCGGTCGCCCTTAAAAACATTGTCATCGCCCAGCGAAAGATCAAACAAATTCCGCGGCGCCACGCGCGGCGGATTATGGTCGTCATTCTCAGCCCCGGCGGCCGGAATCTTCACCAGCGTTGACGTGTATTCCGAAGCCGGACACAACCCGTTCGGGCTAATCGGCGTGGTTGGCGTGGCCTTCACGCCAGCGCAGGCCAGTCCCGCTTCAAACTGCTGATCTGGAGTCAGCGTCGAAACATCGACGACGGAATCCGAGCCGCCAGCACCGTTGGCGCAATTGCCTCCAGCGCACGGCACCGGACCCGCCACCTGGCCGCTGTCATAGCGCCAGTCAAAACCAATCCACGGGCCGGCCTTGCCAATCTGGTATTGCAGATGCGTTGATTCATTAAACAGCTCATCGTGATCAATGCGGAACACCGAAGCATCACCGGTGGAAGTCGGCGTGGTGCCAATGCCGGCCACCTGCGGACCAAAGAAACGCGCCGCCACCGACGACATCACAATAAACGCCGAGAAGCCATGGTAAGTGGGCATGCTGGCGCGAATGGTGTAGCCGGGAATTTTCGATTTCGACCATTCAATGGGATAGGTAATTGGCGTGTTGCCCAGCACACTGAAATCAAACGCGCGGTCCGTGTATTTCCAGATGTACTGCGCGTCAACCACCAGAAACTTGCCGAAGGCCTGCTGCAAGCCGACATGATATTCATTGCGCGACGAAGGCTTCAGCGGCGAGGTCAGGCACGCATAGCCCTGTGAGGCCGTTTCCAGCGCATTGATCACCGGATTCAAACAGCCATTGCTGGCCAGCACCAGATTCTCATTAAACGGCGTCTCCATGGTGCGCGCGTACGAAACGCGAATCACGGTATTGGTGGGCTTAAAATTATAAGCCGCGCCCAGCCTCGGTTCCGCCATCCCGGCGCTGGTAAGTCCGTTGTACTTGTCACCGCGCAATCCCAGGTTTAAAGTCAGGTTCTTCAGCGAAATCGTGTCCTGAATATAAACGCCCAGCTCCTTGATATCGGCGCGGCCCACAAAATCGTAAAGGCCGGTGTAAGCGGCCGGCCGCGTTAAATCATAAGGCGCAAGAATCGCGCTATACGCCGGATTCACCGTCAAAGGCCCCGAACACTGCGCCGTGCTGGTTAGCGTAAAGCTCAAGTCCGGGCCGCCATTGGCTTCCAGGCAAGGCGAGTTGAAGGCCGGGTTCACAATTCCAAAACGGTCGCTCTCGCTGAGAAACGTTTGCTGATAAGTCCCGCCAATCTTGATGTTATTCACGCCCTTGTTATAAGAGACCGAAGCGCGCGCGCCCGCGTTCATCAGCCGCCGCGCCTGCCCGATGGTTTGCGATTGCAGGTCGGGAGTCAGGTCCGCATACGGGTTATCGCTGGGATAGTAAGTGTATTGATCCTGGCGCACATAAATGCCCATGCTCAAAACCGTGTTGGCGTTGATCAAATGGGTGAACGAAGGAGCGATATTAAAGGTGTTGATTTTCGAACGCTGATCCTGGGACCCCACCGGCAATCCGTTCGGTCCAATGCCGCCCGCCCACGCGGTGGCATTCTCGGCGTCGTACGAATTTGGAGTTTGAAACCAGGAACGTGTGTAAGTCAGGTTCAGGTTCATGGTGTCGCTGTCGTTGAACTTATAATCTATGCGGTCGAAAATATTTTCCTCGTTGCCGTGGTCGTGAAACACCTGCTGTTCCGGCCCGTCCAGAAATCGCCCGGTATCCAGCCCGCTGGCTGAAATAAAGTTGCCCCAGCTATCGCCGCCATAAGCCAGATTGACGCTGGTGTTCGCCGTTCCAAACGTGCCATAGGACGTGGTAATGTCGCCATGGGGCGTCTTAACCCCCATTCCAGACCGTGTGGTGGCCACAATCACCAGACTCGTCTTATCGCCATACTCAGCCGGCGGCGCGCCCTCAATCACTTCCAAAGACTGCACCGCATCCAGCGGAATCTGATTCGAAAACACCTTGCTCTGCTGATCGCTGATCTGCTGGTCATCCACCGAAAACGAGTTCGACGCATGATCGCCCAAGCCGTGAAACAAGCCATTGGAATCGGCCGAAACACCAGGCACCGTATGTTCAATCATGCCGCTGACCGAAGAAGATGGACTGTCCGTCGGCATCTTCTCAAATAACCCGCGGTCCACGTCGGTGTGCGCGGTGGAATCCGTCTCCACCAGGTCGCCGCCCGAAGCCGAGACATCCACCGTCGTCGCCGCGGTGCCAATTTGCAGGCTGATCTTCAGCGCCACCGGCACGCTGGACCGCACATCCACATCCTGGCCGGCGGCCTGAAAGCCGGCGCTGGAGACGTTCAGGTGATAGTGATTGTAGGGAACGTTGGGAACCAGAAAGCTGCCCTGGCTGTCGGTATGGACGGTCTGGCTGAAATGCGAAATGGGATTTTGCACTTCCACCGTCGCGTTCGCCACCAGCGCGCCAGAAGGGTCTTGAACGGTGCCCCGAATGGTTCCTGAATTTCCGGATGACTGGGCAAAAGCAGCCTCGCAACAGCCGGCGAGGATTAGGCAGCCGGCGCACACAACGGCTGCGGACATTTTCGACATAGTTCCATTGTTAGACAAATTCAGGCCATTTTTGCGTCAAAACGTTTCAGCGGCCTTACATTTTAAACAAGCGGGTTAATTCCGGCAGTAAGCGGGATGCCCGCGCCCGCCGCCCTACTACATATGCAGTACGTCTCGCACATGCTGCGCCTGCCGTTTGCTGACAACGAACTCAACTCCGTTATTCATCGTCATCAGCCAGCGCTGGCTGGACAGCGCGCTCATCTTGCGAATCTGGTTGATATTCACCAGCGCGTTGCGGTGAATGCGGCGGAACGACGCGGGGCTCAAACGCTCCTCCAAAGTCTTCAAATTCTGCGTGGCCAGATAGCGCTGCCTGGCCGTCAAAATCCACACCAGGTCGCCATCGGCGCGGAACGCCAGCACCTCTTCCGGGTTCAGCAAAAAATATTCATCACCAAGTTTGCCCACCACCTTCTTAATCCGCGCATCCGGCGTCGCAATCTGCTGCAACTCGGCGATATTTTCCGCCACCGCCTGCGGACTGCGCAGCAGCCGCCCCGCGCGCTCCACCGATTGCTGAAGCCGCCCTTGGCTCACCGGCTTCAGCAGATAATCCACCGCGCCCGCCTCAAACGCGCGAATGGCGTACTGGTCAAACGCCGTCACCATCACCACCACCGGCATGCGCCCGCCGTTGAGGCGGCTGAGCACTTCAAACCCGCCCATCACCGGCATTTGAATATCCAGAAAAACCACGTCGGGCATCAGAGCGCTAATCTGCGCCAGCGCCAGTTCGCCGGTGTCCGCCTCGCCCACCACATCTACCTGACCCAGACATGCCAGTTCCTGATGAAGAACTCGGCGCGCAATGGGCTCATCGTCCACAATCAGCACGCGCAAGTTAGCTGGCAACTTTCACATCCTGCAGCAGCGTGGGAATTTGCAAGGTCACAACCGAGCCTTGCGGTCCATACGCCACATGGAGCGAAGCGTCCGGACCATAAGACAAATTCAGCCGCCGCCGAACATTTGCCAGACCGACGCCGAAGCCGTCGTGCGCGGCGGAAGAGCCGGCCGTCCCGATTCCGCGGTCCTCAATGCTCACATGCAAAACACCCTGCTGCGTATGCGCATGCACCAGCACGCGCCCTGGCCCCGCTTTTGTTGCCACCCCATGCTTCACGGCGTTCTCCACCAGCGGCTGTATGGACAAAACCGGAATCAGCACCGCCAGCGCCCCTTCGCTGACATCCAGCTCCGTCGTCAGCCGGTCTCCCAATCGCAACGCCTCAATCTCCAGGTACGCCTTGATAATTCGCAGTTCTTCCGAAAGCGGAATCAGCGAACGGTCATTCTGCAGAAAGTAGCGAAAGATTTCCGTCAGGTTCAGCACCAGCCGGCGCGCCTCATGCGAGCCGCGGTCAATGGTTCCATACAGTGTGTTGAATGCATTAAAAAGGAAGTGCGGATTAATCTGCGCCTGCAAAGCGCGCAGTTCCGCCTGCGTCGCCAGCCGGCGCAATTCTTCCGAACGGAAGCGCTCCACTTGCTCCACAATCACCGCGCCCAGCCGCCGCATGTCTTCCAAATCCTCGCTTAAATAGCGCTGCCGCCCGCGCCGCGCGCCCGTTAGCACATAGCGCACTTCACCGCTTGAAAACCGCAGCGGAATCTGCGCCTCCGCCCATGAGCAGTCCGCAATGGGATCAATCAGCATGGCTGGATCTTCCGGCCGCGCCGTTTTGCCCGCTTCCGAAACCACGGCAAAATCGCCCGTGCGCAGGTAAGCCGCCACTTCGCTGGCCGCGCCCGCAATCAAATCGTCTTCCGACCGCGTCTTTCCCGGCAATTGCGTAATGGCGCGAATGCGGTCTTCCAAATTGCGCCGGTGAAAAATAGCCAGACCA
>Ga0116227_10017449_pt1 | contig 10021 bp, 4 predicted proteins | sample S1TSphgellanicum_FD_89693 | JGI IMG/M metagenome (GOLD analysis project Ga0116227, IMG submission 89693) | Host-associated microbial communities from peat moss isolated from Minnesota, USA - S1T2_Fb - Sphagnum magellanicum MG | ecosystem: Host-associated > Plants > Peat moss > Unclassified...
ACAGAGCACGCCAAACACGTCTGGGACGTCACCGAGCGCGTCGCAGATGGCGCGCGCCTCGCCGAGTACTTTGCCAACCTCGGCGCTGGCATAGCCCTGCGACGCCGCCAGGCTGAAGGCAAGACCAATCAGCAATTGCAACTCCATCCCCACCCTGGCCGCGCCTTCTGGCTGCTGGCGCAGCAGGCCGAGCGCGGTCCGCAGATGGCCCACGGCCTCGCCGTGCGCCGCGCGGGAGGCCGCCCGTTCACCGGCCGCGACCCAAAGCGGGAGCGCCTCGGCGGTGGCCCCGCTCTGCGTGAAATGATGGGCCAGCACTTCCGGCTCGGTCTCGCGCGCATTCGGGAATTTATCCCGCAACACCGCCGCGATCTGGCCATGCAGGGTTTGCCGCTCGCGCTTGAGCAAGGATTCGTAGGCGGCATCGCGGATCAGGGCATGCTTGAAGCGATAGATGCTGGCCGGCGGCACGCCGGTGCGCTCCACCAGGCCGGAGAGAGCCAGCGCCCGCAGCGCCTGCCGCAATTCTGGCTCCGGCTGCAGGGCGAGAGCCGCCAGCACCTCATAGCTGAAGCGGCGGCCGATGACGGCGCCGATATTGGCAATCCGCCGGGCTGGCCCGAGCCGGTCGAGACGGGCCACCAGCGAATCCTGAACCGATATCGGAATCGTCACCGCTTCCGTGCCATCCCCCGCCCCCTCGATCACCGCTTTTGTCATTTCCTCGACAAAAAGGGGAATGCCATCGCTACGGGTGATGATTTGGCGGATGGCGGCGGGCGGCAGCAGGGTTTGCGCGCCAAAATGCCGGCAGATCTCTTCGGCATCGCCGTAATTGAGGCGGCCAAGCTCAAGCGTTACCGCATTGGCCTGGCCCTCCCAGGCGGCTTGATATTCGGGGCGCGCGGTGACGAGCAAAAGCCATGGACGATCAACCGAGCGCTGGACCGCTTGTTCGAGCACGCCGAGCGTCGTCGCGTCGCACCAATGCGCATCTTCGACCACCAGCAGCAGCGGCCGCGCGGTACCGACACAGTCCAACATCGCGAGCAAGGTGCCGAGCATGACACCCTTGCGTTTGTCCGGGCTGACCGCCTGGAGTGAAGGCGCCGTTGCAAGCGGCGCGCCGAGGAGATCGGCGAGCACCGCCTGGCCCAGCGGCTCATACACCGCGTGGGTCTCAACGAACCGAGCGAATTTTTCCGCGCACGCCCCAACCGTGTCGCCGCGCTTAAAACCCGCGGCCCGCGCCAATTGTTGCCCGACCGGGTAAAGCGCGCTGTCGGTCCGGTCTGGGGCGCAATACCACAGCATCTCGGCGCGCTTCCCATCAGCCGCATGCCGCCGGAGGTCTTCGACGAGCCGCGATTTGCCGATGCCGGCCTCGCCCCGCAGCAAAACGACCTGCCCCTTCCCCGCCTGCGCGGCTGCCCAGCCACGGAGCAAAATTTCGCGTTCACGTTCACGGCCCACCAGCGGGGCGGCCTGACCCTGCGTCCGGGCCTGGAAACGGCTTGCATCGGCGGCCACGTCCACGGCCTCGAAAATCTCGACCGGGGCGCTATAGCCTTTCAGCGCGAACGTGCCGAGATCGCGATAGGTCACCGAGCCGCGGGTGATACGCTGCGTGTCCTTCGCCACGGCCACGGTGTCCGGGGCGGCGATTGATTGCAGCCGGGCCGCGAGGTTGGGTGTTTCACCGACGATTCCCACCTGGTTGCGGCCCGCGACCTCGCTGACCACGACCAGCCCCGTTGCAATACCGACACGCACGTGCAGGGAGATGCCCGGCGGCAGCGGCAGCGCGCTGACATTGTCGCGCAAGGCGATGCCGGCGCGCACCGCATTCACCGCATCGTCCTCGTTGGCGTTCGGGTAACCGAAATAGGCCAGGATGCCATCGCCCATATATTGGACGATATAGCCGGAATGCTGAGTGATGACGGCCTCGCAGCCGGCGAGAAAGACATCGACGACGTGCATCGTGTCCTCGGGATCCAGGCTTGCGGTGAGTGCCACGTAGTTGACGATGTCGCAGAACAGCGCGGTAACCTGGCGCCGCTCGCTTCCGCGCGTGGGGGTGTCAGGCATCAGAGCAGCCCCATGGGGCTGTAGCGCCGCCTCTGCCGCGCCGCGCCGGGGGCAAGCGAGTCTTCAGACGGCGTTTTCCGGCCACGGCGCTCACCTTGCATATCCACTCCGTGTTCATCATAATCACTTCATTAAAGTTCATTAATTTGCATATCAAGTGGTGATGAAATTTCATTAATTTATATCAGTAGATTTTGGCGTGCCGCGCGGCCGCTCCGCCAGCCGCGCGCGAAACCAGCCACCATGACCAACTCATCACTCGCCATTCCGGCGCCAGCGCAAGCTCATACGGCGGGGCGCCCCTAACCAGAAGATGCGTGTCGCGGGAATGACCGGAGGTCGAATTTTTACCGGGGGCGATGCACGCTTTCGGCGCGCTTACTAACGATCCGGCTCTACGTGATCATGCCGGCCGGTGGAGAGAGGGCGCCGCTGCCGCTTCACGGCCAACCTAAAGCCACGCATTGGTTGCGGCCTGAATGCTTTGCTTCATAGAGAGCCGCGTCGGCGTCCGCGAGCAGGTCGGCGGGCTCCAGGCCCGCCTCCGGAACCCAACCGGCCACCCCGACGCTAACGGTCACAATCGGCGCGGCGCTGTTGCTTGGATGACGAATGGCGCAGTTCATCACCGCCTCGCGGAGGGTCTGCGCGATCTTGATGGCGTCAGGCACGGTCAAACCCGGCAGGACGACGGCGAACTCCTCTCCGCCATAGCGGGCGACAAGATCGGCCCCCCGTCGCAGCCCACCGGCCAAGGCGGCCGCCACGGTTTGCAGGCAGGAATCACCCGCCTGGTGCCCGTAGGCGTCATTATACGCCTTGAAATGATCCACATCGATCAGCATGACCGCGAGCGGGCGTTTATCCCGGGCGGCCTGCCGGGATTCGGCATTCCACACCGTATCGAACATGCGGCGGTTGGCGATGCCGGTCAGCGCATCGATATGGCTAAGCTGTTGCAATTGCTGGTTGGCGGCTTCGAGGTCCCTCGTGCGCTCCGCCACCTTGCTTTCGAGCGATTGGCGCAGCCGCAAATTCGCGATGGAGATGGCGAGCTGGCTGCATAACAGCGAGAGAGTCTCGATATGCGCGGGGCCGAAGGCCGACCGGTACAAGGTGCTCTCAAGCATGAGCAAGGCGCTCACCCGGCCTTGCACGAAGACCGGCAGCGCGAGCAAGGCGCAGCGCTGCATGTCCTTGAAGTGAGGATCATCCTTGAAACGGATGTCGATGACCGCATCATCGGCAATCAGCGGCTTCGATGTCCGCAAGGTCAGGCGCACCGCAGCGGCCGGGAGCAGGCCTTTATCCTCGGCCTGCCGCAGCGGCAGGCGCTCAAGGTCCGTTATCTTGCCGTCGCGCCACAGGCCTTCCAAGTGCCAGCGGCCGGCATCATCGGGCAATAACAGCCGCACGGCGGTCGCGCCGGTTAGTTGCGCGACCAGTTCGACGATGCGCGCGATCAGCCGGGGCAACGATGTTTCCAAGGCCAGTGCCTGACTGGCCCGCAGCAGGCTCAGATAGCCGGCGGTATGGGTTTGGTCACCGTTCTGGCCTGCCTCCCCGGCCAGGGCGATGAAGGGGAATTCGTCACGCAGCGCGGCCCCTTTGCCCGTTGCACCCCAACGGCAATAGAGATCATGCGCCTGCCATAGGAGGGCACGGCCGGTATGGTCCAGGCCGCGGCGCATATGCGCCCGCCCAGCCGTCTCGGTCAGCAAGGCGCGGTGCCAGGGAAGCTGATGCGCCTCTGCCGCGCGCATGGCCATCTCATAAAGCTGCGCCGCCGCTGCCCAGTCATCCTCTAGGACATCGGCCGACTCCGCCGCCACGAGGTCGTGGAGATGGGCAAAATTCATCGGCGCATCGGCGGCGCGGCCGGCCAGCCATGCCTGGTTCGCGGCAAGCCGCGCGCTAAGGCCAGACCGCGCGGTTTTTGGCGTTTGTCTGATCTCCTCAACCAGCGCCAGCGACTGCAAAAAATTGCCGAGCATGCTGCGGTACGCGCCGATCATGCTGGTCCCAAAGCCTTGCGCCGCATGCGCATGGTGCCGCAGGCTGATATGATCGTTGAACAGGCAAGCCGCCAGGGCGCGGTAGACGTGGAAAAACGCGCCCACGATGGCGTTGCCGCGCGCCGTGGCCAGATATGCCGGCTCGCTGAATTCGGCATCGTCGAATCCGCCTTGCGTGTCCGTCATGCCGCGCAGGGCACGGACACATTGCCGTATCGGCAGATAAAAATTTTCGGTTTCGCGATTGCGCGTTTTGCGGACAAAACTCAGGGCCGCGTCAATTTCGGCATCCATCTCGCCGAGAGAATGGCAGCTATCGAGCAGGGCAACGAGAGAAGTGCCGAAGGTATAGCCCGCCACCTCCATCGCGCCGACGCGGACCAGCCGGTCGAAGGCCGCCCGGGCATGGCCGATATTGTCCGATACAGGGTGAAACCAGTGGCTCACCGCCGCGCCGTAGATACGCAGGGCGTGCGCGGCTTCGGTACGGGCGTGACCGGCATCCGCCATTGCCAAGGCGACGCGGGCAGCGCGGTAGCCGGTTGCGTAATCGCCCCTGGCCGGGGCGGTCGAATAAATCATCCGGCACAACGAGGACATCGCCGTGTCGCACAGCCCATGCTCAATGCAAAGGCGGACCGTCCGAAGGTCAAGCCACCGCGCCAGCGCCGTCTGCCCGCCGAAGGAGGCGGACGGCTCAAGGCGGCTCATCAACTTCGCCGCGCCCAGCAAGGCCGGATCGCTCAGCCGCGGACGCGCGGCCAGCTGTTCCAGCGCGCCACGATCCACGAGGCGATAGAACAACGCCAATTCTTCCGCGTGAAAACCTTCCGGATCATCATTCGGCATCGCGATGCCAAGCTGGTTGAGCGAAGCCGCACCCAGCGTCACCGCCTCGGCGTAGCGGTTGCGGCTGGCGAGGCTGGCGATCTGCACGCATGAGGCATCGACGAGATCAACCGGCGCGGCTGCATGCTGCTCCAGCATGGCGTAGGCCTCGTCAGCCTCGGCATAGCGCGACTGGTTGTAGAGCGCCATGTGCAGGCCGGAATATATGGCAAACGCGGCATCGGCGCCGTGGTCCCAGAGATCATCGCCCAGCATCGCGATGCTTAAGCGGAGGAAGCGCTCCGCGGTGGCGAAGGACCCGGCCTGACGCGCGTGCAAGGCGGCGTCCTGAAAGAGCTGACGGGCCACCGCACGCTCGGCTGGCTCTTCGATCAGCGGCGCCGCGGCCGCATAATGCGGCGCCGCGCAAATATGCCGCCCGGCATGCGAGCTGCACCGAACGAAGCGCCGCGCGATTGCGAGATGGAGGCGTTTTCGCGCCGCGTCATCGCGCAACTCATAAACCGCCTGCCGCATGCGATCGTGGCAGAACTGCAGCTTCGTGTCTGGCGCGCTTTGATGAAAAGCCGGCGCGTTCGGCGTGATGACGACACCCCGTTCAAGGGCAGGCAGCAATTGGCGGCTCGCATCTTCCGGCGTCGTGTTGGTGGCCAGCGCCAGGACGCCCAGGGTGCACTCGTGCCCAACACAAGCCACGACCACCAACATGTCGGTGGTCGTGGCGGGGAGGGTCGCAAGTCCCGCGGTCAGCAGGTCGATGACGTTGGCGCTCGCCCCATGCGCCAGTATGGCGTCATTGTCCCAAACCCAGCGCCCATGTTCCGGGTCAGCCCACACCACGCCCTCGCGGTAAAGCTTGTTGACAAACTTGACGGTGAAAAACGGGTTGCCACCGGTCTTGGCGTGCAGCACGGCGGCCAAAGGCTGGGCCAAGGCGGCCGGCGTCCGCAACATATCGGCGAGCAGGGCCGTGAGGTCGGGTATCGTGAGATCCGCCAAGGCGAGAACCGGCGGCCTCGCGCCGGATGCCGCCGGCTGGCGGAGCAGGCGCATGAGCGGATGCGATGGGCCAACCTCATTATCCCGGTAGGCGCCAATAAGGAGGAGGCCGCTGATCGTGGTGTCTTCCAGGAGTGCGGCCATGAAGTCGAGGGATGCCTGGTCGGCCCATTGGAGATCGTCGAGAAAGACGACCAGCGGATGGTCGGCCGATGCGGCCTCCCGGATGAGGCTGACCAATAACGTACGCAAGCGAATATGGGTCTCAAGCGGGCCGAGTTCGGCCACCGCCTGTGGCCCGAGGATCGCCTCCATCTCGGGTAGCACCTCGAAGAGGGCGCCGGCATCCGGGCCGAGGCCGCTGCTAAGCCGCTGCCGCCAGAGCGCCAGCATGGCTTCCGGCTCAGCCAAGAGATACTGGCATAGCTGCAGCAGGCTTTGCACGGGCGCCAAAAACGGACAATCGGACTGGAACTGCTCGAACTTGCCGCTGATGAACAGGCCGTTGCGCAAAGTGAGCGGCCGATAAAGTTCATGGATCAGCGAGGTTTTGCCGACGCCGGCATAGCCCGCGACGAACAGGCCGCGGGACCCGCCTTCGGCCACCGCCGCGAAGGCGGCCATGAGGGCAGCGCGTTCGGCTTCGCGCCCATGGAGCCGGCGCGACGGGGCTGGCGATAATGGGAGATCGCGCGTCTTCAGCGGCACGGTTTCCAGGGCGGCGCCATCACCAAGAGCCTGGCGCAGGGCCCGCGCGTCATGCGCCAACCCGGCAGCACTTTGGTAGCGGTCGTCTGGTTCCTTGGCCAGCAATGTCAGGATCACCGTCGAGACGGTTTCTGGCAGCCAGGGGGCCAGCTCGCGCGGCGGGCGGGGGGCGAGCGTTAGATGCGCATGGGTCAGGCTTAGTATATCCGTGCCCGTAAAGGGTGGTCCGCCGGTGGCGAGCGCGTAGAGCGTCGCGCCCAAGGAATAAAGATCGGTCCGGTCGTCGATCGGCCGGTTCATGCGCCCCGTTTGTTCCGGAGACATATAGGCGGGCGTGCCCTGAACGCGGCTCATATGGTTGAAGACAGGCGGCTCTTCGGCGAAGGCGGTGGCAAGATGAAACGCGCTGATCTCGACGGCCAGCGTTTCCGGCTCGACACGAATTGTCGCCGGATTGAGATCCTTTACGATCACACCCGCGCCATGGATGCCGGCGAGGTGCCGGGCGAGGTTTTCCGCGAGCGTCAGGAAGGCCTGAAGGTCGATGGCGCCCAACAGCCCCGAAGTTTCCAGCGAGCCACCAGACGCACCATTTGTCATGCTCTTGGCCGTGGTGCCGCCGGGCTCGCCCAACACGCCTTTCAGGCGCGCGAGAATATATTGTTCATTGCGTGGGGGGAGCCGGGTCATAACGGCATAACGCTCACGGGTTCCGGCTCAACGTACGCAGCCTACGCGGGCACACAGGTCAACCCGCCCCAAAAATCATCCAAGCGTCACCGCCTGGGTGGCGGAAATCAGCCAATTTCATACGCGTCGGAGATTTCGTCCTCGAAAAACGAGCCAAACGCCCATTCCACTCTTAGTTGTGCCATAAGGACCGCTTTCATGAAATTTGCGTAAGATGTCAAGCGCAATCTTGCAACTGCCGGATTGCGCGGATGCGAGGAACGGCGGCGTGGGGCCAGACGCCATCGCTTGCATGATTTATAATGAGGGTGCGCTGGAAAGCCGCATTGCCCGGCGCGTTCGGGCGGCGGGATGGCACATGCCGCCAGCCGACAACATTTCGGTCCCCACGAATAAGGCCAAAGCGCGTTGAGGTTTCGCATCCGCAGATACTTTCCTCCTGCCGTCAGTCGTGTTAACAACGCGGCACGTCTCTCTAGACTTTGGGCCTGAATTTGCGCCATGTTTCGGCACGCGTCGTGTTCACATTGGCGCTGTTGCTGGCGGGGGCGAAGGCGCGGGCGGACTCGCCGGCCGCGACTTTTGATCAAACGAGTTTCCCGGCCGCCGGCACGCATGATGCGATCCTCACAATCCCGCAATTCGGGCGCTATTCCATTACGGTTTCCAGTACGCAAGGTGTTGCGCTGCAACTGGTTGACCGCATGGCCGGCCCTGGCGACGTGCAGGGCACGCCCGGCGCGCAAGACGGCCGGATTGATGCGTTCCTGGAGCGCGGCACTTATAAAATCGACCTGATCGCGGATGCGCATGGCACGGGTAATTCCCGGCTCTTGGTGACTGCGTTTACTGAACTTCAACGGGCCCCGGCGCGGCTTATCGAAGATAAGCCCGTGCTCGCCAGTCTTGGCGATGACCAGCAGCTTCATGGTGGGTGGTGATTCCATCCCGCGGGACATATGATTTTGAGGCGGGCGGGCGATACCTGAATGATTTGCGGCTCTGGCGCACCGGCTCCTGGATGATCGATCCCGCACCCATAACCGCTGAATCGGACGCGAACCCGGCACAGCCTCTGGCGCTCCGCGAGCTTACCGCGCGTCTTGAACCCGGATTATACTGGCTCACCGCCTATGGCGGGCCTGGTCTGCCTTGGGCGAACACGGCGGCGGACAAACCGTTTTTTCTCCGTTGGGGGATTCCCGCTTTAAGCGATTCCGGCCGCTTCGTTGAAACCGCCTCACCCCTCGGGCTGGACCGGTATCTGGTACCCGGCACCGCAACCGAGGTCCGTCTGGTGCTGGACAAGCCGGAGGCGGCGCAGCTCTTCGAACAGCATTTCGATGAGAATACGCCGGTGGCCGCGTTACAGTTGCTTGGCGCTTCCGGCACGCCAATTCTTATCACAGTGCAGCGCCGGCCAGGTGCGAAATACCGGCTGGAGATTTTCAATGCCGGCGGGGGCGTGGCAAACATTGGCCCCGGCACCGGCAATGCCATGCTGGCGGTAACGTTCCCGGGCAATCCAGATGATGAAATCGATTCCGGTTTTATTCTGCTCGATAATGCCAGCCAGCGCGTCATTGCGTCATCGGTGATCGATCTGGACACCGCCCTGCCCTGGCGTCGGCGTTTTAACCTGCTTAACCAGACGCAGACATTTTTGTTTGCCAGCAAGAACGTTGATTTGCAGGTGCGGGGTGAGGGCGTTGCCGCGCAAATTTTGCTGGACCGATTCATCAGCCAGGCAAGTTATGGCCTGGTGGCGCCGGTGGCGCAGCCTTCGGGATATGTGTGGACGCTAACGCCTGGGTTTTACGTGCTTACGGTACTGCCACAGGCGAACGGCCGCGGAATTTTGACAATGTTGATGATGGCGGCGGGCAGCAAGCCGGCCGCCACCGATAGCCCCCGGCTGCCGGCCCCGTTTTTTCAGGATGTGGCGCTCAATCCGCTTGGGGGCGAGACACTCTATACCTCGCTTGGGCAGGACCAAAATTTTGGGTTGCGGCAAGACATGCTGCCGGGACTTATCACTTCCAAATCACCGGACCAGCGAGCGGCGACCGTTTGGTGAACGTTACGGAAACGCCGGTGCGGCTGCTGCAGGCCACCACGCTGCCGGCGGTTCCGGCGGATGAGACGGCGGCACCGGTGCTGCCGGCGATGCAGCCTGGCGCGCCTGTGTTTGTTAATCTCGACCGCGGCCAGAGCGTGACGTTTGCGCCGCCGGTTGCAACTGACGGGCTGTACCAGTTCCAGACAACCGGGCTGCTGGAAACGGGCGGTGCCATTCGGACCCGCGTCAACCCATCTCCGCAGGAGGCGGAGGGCAATGGCGTTGGGCGCAATTTTTTGCTGCAGCCATATTTGCGCGAAGGCGATTACCAACTCACCGTCCAGGCCCAGGGCCATACGGCGGGTCATGCCGGGGTTTCGGTCGCGGCGACGCCGGTGATGGATGCGGGCGTGCTGGCACCCAACCGGCCGGCGCGGTTGACATTGGAGCCCGGCACGGCGGCGGCGTACAAGTTTCACATCGCCGCCGATGGCACGTATAGTAAATCCAATTAAGAATGGCACGAAATAAGTTCGGCGACTTCTTGTCCTGAGAATTGCCGCTGGCGCTTTAGGATGGCGAACGCCTGCTCAATCGGATTGAAGTCAGG
>Ga0116227_10017451_pt1 | contig 10021 bp, 7 predicted proteins | sample S1TSphgellanicum_FD_89693 | JGI IMG/M metagenome (GOLD analysis project Ga0116227, IMG submission 89693) | Host-associated microbial communities from peat moss isolated from Minnesota, USA - S1T2_Fb - Sphagnum magellanicum MG | ecosystem: Host-associated > Plants > Peat moss > Unclassified...
AATGTAGGAAACGGAAACTATCCAATCCAGAATTGCCCGCCCCCCCCCCCCCCCTCCCCCCCCCCCGCCCTTCGCCCCCCGACTTTGAAATTATATTTGAGGGTGGCCTTCACGGGCACTCAGCAATCACGGCAACAAAGAAAGAAACAAAGAAAGGGGGAAAAAAAGAGGAAGGAACTTGGAAGGAAGGAAGAACCAATTCAAGAAAGAAAGCCGGAGGGAGAGAAATTGAAATCCCGCATTGTATACTGCCTAGATTGTCGCTACATTTCTGTTGCGCATTTCCTGCTCCTCCTGATCTCTAGATCCCTTACTAGCTCATGTGCTGCATTTCTCGTTATGAGCTCTCAGAACTGCAGACAGAGAGAAAGAGAGAGAGAAACGCCGAGAGACAGAGATCGGCTTACAGACAAACAGAAAGACAGCCAGACAGACAGAACTGTGAATGCGGGAGTGAGGAGCAACATCTCATGAGGAGTGTGACAGTGAACAGGAAGGTACAGTAGTACTCATAGGGGCGGCGGACTCAGAAGCTGAGAAACAGTGCAAGAAACAACAGCCGTTAGGAGCGAAAGAAGAAGCCCGAACAATCATGTCGAAGACGGTGACAAACTGGTTTGCGCGCAGCACGGGAAGCAAATCCTTAGCTAGAGAATCCACCACCAGCCTGAGCGGTACAAAGTGCAGTAGCGTGCATCCGCAAGAGACGAAAGAGAGAGATGCGCCACTCGGAAACAACACAAGCAGCACCGGAATCAGCAACGGCATTGTTGATCTGAAAGCTTTGGAGAAACCTGAGGTTGTTGCATCTGCGGACGTCGCCAGCTCCTGTGATTCTGAAGAGGAAGAAGAAGAAGGAGATCAGGAGGAGGAGGAGGAAGCAGCAACAAATCAAGAGTTTCCGCATTTGGAACTAGGACCTCAGGTGCCGCTCAAGGAGCAGCTGGAGAAAGACAAGGAAGATGAGAGCCTGAGGAGATGGAAGGAGCAGCTACTAGGATCCGCGAGCCTGGACGACGCGGCTGCGGCGGCCGGCGGGGACGGAGGATTCTCGGAGCCTGAGGTGAAAGTCTTGAGGTTAGGGATTGCAGCAAGAGGGAGAGAAGAGCTCGAGTTGCCTCTCCCTCTCACCACCAACGCCCGGGGTCACACTTTCTCTCTCAAGGAAGGCTCTCATTACCAGCTCAAGTTCGTCTTCACCGTCAGGAACAACATCGTCCCGGGCCTCACCTGCATCAACACTGTGTGGAAAGCCGGCATCGTCGTCGACCAGACACGTTCTATGCTCGGGACCTTCGCTCCTCAACAACAACCCTATATCCATGTTATGGCACAGCAGGTGACTCCTTCCGGTGCCTTGGCAAGAGGTCCTTACAGTGCCAGGACGAGGTTCATTGATGACGATGGCACGGTGTACTTGGATATGAACTATTCCTTTGAAATCCGCAAGGATTGGTAGCAAACATTGCCCCCCCTTTCCATCTTCAGCATAGATCCTTGAAGCGACAATTCCTTACTTCAGAGCAATTGTTTGTCGCATTCCATAGCTACCCATAACCATTGTTTGCTGGATTGAAGTGCCATACCCATCACCATTGTTTGCTGGAGTGGAGTGCCATACCCATCACCATTCTGTGCTGGAGTGGATTGCCACCATTCCCTTCATCATTTCAGCTCTGGCCTTGAAGAAGATAGGAGCAGGAGGAGGTACGTAGAAGATTTGGGTTGTGTAGCAGTTCAGCCATGTCCACTTCAGTTGTGAAGTCTCTTCTTCTTCTGCCAATCCCCAAATCACAAGAAGGATGTGGATGTACACTTGCCTGACTTGCAATTCCAAGAGCATTGGGGAAAAACCATCTCTCAACATGCGCTCTCATGAAGCTTCCAGAGGAGAAGTGGCAGTCAGTAGAGCTTTGCTTTCTTCAAAGTTCTGGTATATTTTTGCCAGAAGATTTGTTTAGGTTATATTTTTTAGGCTTAATTGCTTTAGACAGATTCTTTTTCACAGAAGTTTGTTTGCAGGAGGGATCTGGAATTTGTTCCATACTCTAGACTTTGCTAATCTGGAGCTGAGAGCTTTTTAGAGGTAGGAGGAAACCATAGTCAGAAAAAATAGAAGCATTTCATATGCAAACAGGAATTGGAGGAGATCATGAAGAACATACTGTCAAGCCCTGTTTTAGATCTCAGATTTCAGCAAATTTTTGGTGGTGATCAGTGTTTACTAGCATGTGTGATTTATTGCATGCATTAATGTGGAACACATTTTTGCACAGTGGTTGAGCTCTTTGCTATTCATGGATTTTTGTGTGAGTTCTGTTTGTCACAGTGGTCTCCTGGCTGAGTCATCACATTTGTCTTTGAGGGTGAAGTCATTCAGCATGAAAGATTTTCTTCCCCTTGTTCTTTCTTGCGGTACTCACTGAAGCATCATTTGACCATTTCTTCTTGGTTCTCCCCATTGTTATCGACACCATGTCCTTTCAAGTTCTGTACTTTTGAGTGCCACACATTTGTTGTATGCCTTTGTTGCTTAATTTGATATCAATATTACTAGCCCACAAGAGCTCTGTGTGTTGAAAGGTTATCCTGTGTAAACAAATCATCTTGCCATGCCTTCACTTTCTGCAGTGCCAATGGATTGGATTCTGGTTTCTGAAGATTTCTCTATGACCCTGCTAGATGCTTTGGGCTTCTTCACCAGAAGTTGCTGACAGACATTCCTGTGCAAAAGAATTGACTGGGGTTGTTCTTCAAGTTCATGCATTTTGCAGTAAAAGTGGGTTCACACTCTTTTTTCTCAGTGATTTGTATTTCTTCGTGTTTCCTCAATGGAGAGAGTATTGAGAGTATTGTGAAGGTGATCACAATTAAATTGTTCGGGTTATATAATTGTGGCAGTATTTCCCAGAGAACTCAGGTAGATTCTGTGTTTCTTCCTGCCTTTTAAGCAATTTGCTGCTGATGATGATTGAGGCCACTTGCTAACATCTTGAGTGCTAGCCAATATCATGACCAAGTCTTCTTGTTGCTTCTGGAGATCCAACACCAACTCAAGACACAGATTTTTGTAATATAGTTTTGCCTGAAATCTTTAGCAGATTGTTATATTCTCAGTCTACACCCATCGATGGGAGTTGATGAAATTCTTGGGGGAGTCTGTGGCAGCTGTCACTATTCTTCGCAATGAAGAAGGTAGTTTCATACTTTGTGAGTGTTATGACTGCACTCCTGGCGATAGGTTTGGTTCTGCTGGAACTAACACACCAGTTTTCTTCAACATGTAATGTTGGAGTTTTCTTTACAATCTCACAGATATCTTTTGCTCCCTTCAATAGAGATGGAAAGCTAAACTTCTACCCAGTACAAATCTGGTTTGGTTGTTGAGGGGAGATGGATTTTTTTGAACCATTTTGATCTTATTGGTTTTTGCTTGGTTGCAGGGAACAGTTTTCCTGATGAGAAGCAGTACAAATCTGGTTTGGTTGTTGTGGGGAGATGCATTTTTTGAACTAGTTTGATCCTATAGGCTTTTGCTTGGTTGCAGAAACAGTTATCCTGATGAGAAGAGACTGTATTGTCATGTGGTTTAGGTGTATAATGAGCAATAATGAATTCAGAAACAGGGTTAAATTGTTTTGTTAAGGAAGATTACCAGGCCTTTTTCTTCAGAAGACACAAAACCAAGCTGCATGATTCCGCCCATGCAGGGCGCAAGAAGGGTGCCAAAAGACAAGCCTCAAAATCCACTGGACAGAGCTCATTGAACAATTTTTGCATCATTGGATGTGCAAACTGGAGGGTTACAAATGTTCTTTGAGTGTCAGAAGTAAAAGAAGGACACACAAAACACAGGAAGATGAGGAATTGCATCAAATTTTTTGAAAAAATTAGCTCTAAACTTTCCAGTCCCATATCTTCCTCATTTTCATTCGCAAAGATGCAATGATCAAAAGATTTTAAGCTCGAAATCTTAATCTGTTTTAATTCACCCATCACTGAACACTGAAACCCCTTACACCAACCACCCCATATCTTCCCCATACCTTTACCGAATTGAGAAATGTTTGCAAGGTTGGAAGCACTAGGTGGAGGGCTACAAATGCTCTTTAAGCTTCACCCCATATCTTCCCCATCCCTTTACCAAATTGAAAAATATTTGGAACATTGGAAGCACTAGGTGGAGGGCTACAAATATTCTTCAAGCTTCAGAAACAGAGGAACAACATATGAGGATTCAACTGCCTTTGAGTTCTTAGGTGTTCGGTCACCGGCCTATCTACCCTTTTTCTTTTGCAGAGACAGCTCCAAATATGTGGGTTTGCTTTCAGCCGAAGTTGTTCTTGATAAACCTAAGTGACAAGGAAAGTCAGAGAAGCCACGATTGGAGTATTCCAACATTGGAACTAAGAACAAAGATGCTGGTATCAACACACTTGAAATTTTTGGAACCGAAAGGCTCATCAAGTTCCAGTTATCAAATTCTCTCAAAGGAGAGAGAGAGAGGCGCATGAAGGCATGGTTCTTGGTCCCACAAATTTCAGATGTATCATCATGTGCAAAGGCAATCCTTAGGAGCTGACATTTTTTTTGGGTGCCCATCAAGTCTTTGAGTAGCAATTCTTTTGTGTATGAGTTTGTCCTGCATTATAAAGTTAGGAATGAAATGTGAGATTCTTTGCAGTTCCCATGTTTTTTGGGCTGGTTGTGGAACAATATATAAGCATATGTATCAACCATCCATTTGTTACCTACCTAGTAGCCACCGATTGTCTGACTTACCTACCTACCTCGACAATTAAAACTCACATTTCCTACCTACTTACTTAATGCTAATTATTACTTATCCACTTACATTGGTTGTTAACAAGGTAATGTTAAGTGGAAGTACAAGGGTTTAGGTAACTAAGTTAGATCAAGTTTTTGGCCAAAGTGAACCAGCGGCCACCAATGCACTAGTTGACCATTCTGTCCACTAGATGGGTTGCATTTTTTCATTCGGTGTCAGATGGGTTTCATCACAGTCCATTTCTTTTCGCTCCTAACCATTGTATTTATTAATTTTTGGTTTGTTCTTAGTTGTTTTTTCCTTGGACCTGACCTCACACATAGTTACCCTACTCACCTTTCTACTTTCATAAATATTGTACCAACCTTGGTACCTTACTAATTATCCCCTACTAACATAGCTACCTTAATAACTAATTATCCTCCTAACCTAACTACTATATTAACTACCTACCCTACTAACCTAATTGCCCTATTAATTACATACTCTATTGACCTAACCATTATATTAACTACCTACCCTACAGACCTAACCGTTATATTAACTACCTACCCTATTGACCTAGTTACATTAATATTTACCAACCTTGTATACACAACCACCTTACTGACATAAGTACTTTACAAACCTAGTCACCTTGATAAAGTAACTTGTTTCTTACGTACTAACTCGCCTATCTACTTAACTACCTTGCTAATGTAACTTTCTTCCTACTTATTAACTTATTTACCTACATGCCTACCTACTATAATAACTTATCTACCTTGTTCTTTGAACTTCTTTTCTACTTACTAACTTGCCTACTAACCCAACTACCTACCTATATAACTACTTCCTTGCCTATGCACCCACCTTCTTACCTACCACTATGTTCACCTACCTACCTGTGTTTTTTACATAGCCAAATACCTAACTAATTACCTACTCACTTTTTCCACCCCTCCCCCAGCCCTTCTAATCCTACTTATCAATTTATTAAGGTTTGCCCTAGTTCATGGATGATGAACATAGGTCCCCATATGTAGTTATTACAAACAATTTATAGTGGAAACAATGTTATAATTGCAGTCATTTTGGTTTAGTTAATGCATATTTTATTAAATTTTGTCTACCTAATTTATTTATAGAATGGACATTACAATACATCTTTCCATGTAATTATTATAAGTATGTACTATTGGATTATGGTTTAGGTTTAAAGTTGGAACACATAAATTAATTAGTAAAATTTTCACAAATCTATAGTAATTAACCTAAACTAGGCTAAATTTGGGGGTGAGGGAAATTTTAGGTTTAGACATATGTGAAGTAATACAATTTCATTCTATATCTTTTTCAAAGAGAATGGAAAAAATTAGTTTGGAGAGATCACACAAAAGTAAGAAACATATTTACTCTTTTAGGTTTTTACAAAATTTATTTGATTTTTTAAATTAAATTTTTTTTTTCGATTAGTAAATCTTTTTAGCTTAAAAGTTTTAAAATTTGGTTTCTAAATTTTTTCCTATGTTTATTATTATTATTATTTTTTGCATTATATAATTTGTGTACTTTGTATAATTTTTTGGGTTTAGGGCATATATCATTAGGACTTTTTTTTCTTAAGGTTTGTATAGTTAGGGTTATAATAGGGTTTATGGCAAAATATCATTTGGATTTTCAAGGTTATGCTTTATGATTTAATGTTTAGAAATTTGGTTCATATATATTAAGGTTTAAGGTTTATGTTCTAGACTTTGCTCATTGTGTTGGTTTTTTATCTTATCACTTGTTTAGATTATGACATAATTATGACATAACTTTGTTTCTATGTTCCATAGTTAAATTCAATATTTCATAACCCACTTTTGTTTAAATGCAATAGCCGTACCATATTGTGATAATTCATTAACCATGAAACATAAAAATATTTTTTAAACATTTGATTCCCTGCTAATGCATCATGAAATTCATGTTTTCAAAATTATTTATTCATTTTATAGTATGATTTAACATATATAAAAATGAACATAATGCAAAATTGGTCACATTGATGATACAAAGGGTTAGGGCTTAATGTGAAATTTACTACTTAATGTTAAAATTATGGTTTAGGTTTATAATTTGGGACATATATATTAATTGACTTTTTTTTTACAAGTCTATAATAATTAAAATAAATCTAAGGTGCATTTTGGGGGAATTTTTAGGGCTTAAGCATGTGTAAAACAATGCAATGTCATTTTATATTTTTTTAAAGAAAGTGCAAGAACTTAGCTTGGAAATATTACCAAATGGTAAGAAACATACTTTCTTTTATGTTTTGTTACAAATTTTATTTAATTATTCAAAAAATTACAACCAAAATTATAGTTGGTGAAAACAAGTACATGTGTAGGTATTGCAAAATTATATGAATACCTAGCCTTAAATGTAATACCCATATTCAAGTTCATTTCGATATAACCCATAGGTGATTTAAGTAACATGAGATGCAAACCCAACCTTAAATGCAATACCCACATGTAGGGTCATTTCGAAATAATCAATATGTAGTTTAGGTGGCCTTTCAATGAAAACCAAAACTTATATGTAATATTTGCATGCAAGTTCATTTTGAAATAATTCATAGGTGATTTAGACAACCTTAAGTGAATAATCAACCCTAAATGCAATACCCACGTGTAAGGTCGTTTCAAAATAAGTGGTTTGGGTACCCAAAATATGTCTCTTTATATACCTAATTTAATTTTATGACAATTAATTATCATGAATAATTATTTAAAATAATGATTTGAATAACTTATCAACATAAAAAATTTAATTAAGATAATAAATTAAATATCAAATTTTAGATCTAAATTTTAATTATCTGATTAATTAAGGTTCAACTAAATAATATGTTAATTAATATTAAGAAATAAATAATTGTTTAAATATGAAAATCAATCATTTACATTATCTGAAATATTTTTTTAGTAATTCCTTAATTATGACATTATTTGTTAATACTTAAACTAGATTACTATGTCATATGAGTTCCATAAATATTACAATGGAAACCTATATGCGGGTATTGCAATGGATGTAAAAAAAACCAATAACTATTATGACACCTATATGTGAGTATTACATATTGAAATGGCCTTCTAGAAATTATAATACAAAGGATGTAGGTATTACACAATGTTCATTTTGATATTTGTAAACCTTAAACAAATTAATGTTATTTATTCATATAGGCCTATTTAAATGTTGATTCTTACATCTAAAGTAATAAGAAGATTATGAAAAAGAAGACATATACTTAACCATATATCCATGAAACAAGTGTGATTAAAGGAAAATATTATATTGATAAAATATGTAAAAATATGGGTGGATCAAAAAATGCTAAAAAACCCAATGAAAAAAAAAAAATTTCTATCAAAGGACCAAAGTTCAAAAATTGGGTAGTCGAAAAAATGAAAGGGTTGAAAAAACCTAATTAATTATATAAAATGGAAACCCTAAACCATATCATTATCAATAATTTTGTGTTTAGTTTGGTAAGTAGCTGCTGCATTTGTAGCCCTTCTTGCATGATGAGTAATGTATAAATGGCGACGTTACATTTCAACCTGAACAACATTTGTAACAAATTTTTCTTTTGTTATGTCTTAAACCTTATAAACATTAAAAAATCACCAAATTAAACCCTAACACACCTTGGATGAAACAAAATTATGAAAAATAGTAAACATTGATTATTATTACTTTTTACTTTCCATGAATCATTTTAGATTCATGGAAATTCAATACATTTATCAACTTTTATGTCCAACTTGCTTTAATGGACTCTCAATCCTAATTTTTGACATCCCATGTCATCTTCAATTGTCGTGCATATGGAGAACGGGTGGATCGAATCATTTCTTATAAATCTTCATCATTCTCCATTCGTGATGTTGCATTTTGAGGCACGTTTCTCACGCCCCTGGCATTAAGACCTAACATCTATAATCTGCAATAGTTGTTTTGAAGCTAATTTGACCAAAGTTAGTTTTGGTAATGGTGGACATTATTCTACAGCAATTACCAGCTTATCCCATTCGTGTTGGGCTTTGGCATGAACGTGAATACCAACCTTTTAATCATTCCACCTTTACATAACCATGGCATTTCCCAAGATGCAAATGTTCATTTAACATGGTTTTGATGTTGAGAACCTCCTTTAGAAGTTAAAGGCCTCCTAGGTTAGGCCTTTTCTGCCACCAAGCCATGCACCTCCTTCAAATGTTTGATCAACAACCATTTAGCACAATATGCAACAATGCAAGTACCAACTTTACATTTCCATTTCAACCCAACCTTCATCCATTCTTTGTCCTTTCAAACCATATTAGGTGGACAAGTCGGTGTCGATGGCTAAGGGGTCTAGTCAGTTTCAAGTTCTAGACATGAACCAAAAAATATAAAAAAGTAAATCATTACTTTGTAATAAAAAAATTTTAACCTTAAAACCTTACACATAAAAGTTCAAAAAATAGAATGCAATTATTACAAAACATAAAATCACATAATTAGATGTAACTCCTGCAAACTCTAATTATTTTTAGGTATTGCATTAGAAAAATTCGATAAAAAAAATCTTGCAGCTTCCATCATATGATGGAAGTTGCAGATATAATTAAATTAAAAAAAAATTGTATAATTTTTTAATTTGCATTTAATCTAATGTATGTAAATTCTAAAACAATATAACCCACCATTTTTCAATCGAAATTCTCAATATGTATTGGGAGTGATCTCATCATTTGAATTGTAAATTATCACCATTGTCAACTTCAAACCACATAAATTGTCTGATTCATCAATTCTCAATTCTAATGGAATAACATTTTGCTCCATAGGTTTCGATTCTCATGGAGCAACATTTTGTTCCCCAAGTTTTGATTATAATGGATCAACATTTTGTTTCCCAATTGTTTGTTATGATGAAGCAACATTTTACTTCTGAGCTTCCAAATTACCACATTTTAAAAATCTCTTTCCTCTAGCCATTACATATTTTAACATTAAAAAAAATCACCATTTCATTGTTAATTTTCAATTTTAATGAACTAGACCAAAAGGACCAAAAGGACCAAAAAAGAAGAAAAAAAAAAAAAAAAAAAAAAAAAAAAAAAAAAAAATTATCTTTTTCCTTCCCCCACCCAAAAAAAAAAAAAAAAAAAAAAAATTTATTTTTTTTTTTTTTTTTTTAAACAAAAA
>Ga0116227_10017452_pt1 | contig 10020 bp, 11 predicted proteins | sample S1TSphgellanicum_FD_89693 | JGI IMG/M metagenome (GOLD analysis project Ga0116227, IMG submission 89693) | Host-associated microbial communities from peat moss isolated from Minnesota, USA - S1T2_Fb - Sphagnum magellanicum MG | ecosystem: Host-associated > Plants > Peat moss > Unclassified...
CAAACATACTCAGCATATTTTTTAATTTCTGCAATCAAGGAATCATCCCTATTAACCACAAATTCCATCAATTTTTGGTCATTTTTGCTTTCATAAACAATAATACCTTTAGTTATAGTTCTGCCTTGCAAAATATCTGCAATATCTTGGCGTTCACGATTTATCTCTAATAAATGAAAATAAATTTGAATCTGTTTTTGATGCTCTGGATTAGGGGATGCATCTTCAGACATCATATGAATAGCATAACTTTTGGAAGATTTAAGTTCTATAAGATATAATTCTCCATTAATTTCAATAACGGAGTCTAATCTAGCTTTAATTTTAAGTTCCTGGTCTTCTAAGGTGGTTTCGTTCAATCTTAAAACGCCAGCTTCTTCAAAATACTTCTGTAAATCTTCATGAATAAGATTACCTAAACGCTTTGCCCTTTCGTTTTCGTATGAGAAATCTTTATTGGTAAGCGGTAAGCTTTTAGGACCCGACAATTTAATATTGTAATAAGCTTTTCTTGGACACAAAAAATCAATACTTGGACTGAGATTTTGCTTTATATAAAAATATCTCTTATTGGAATCTTTAACGGCTTTATCCACTAAATGCTTTTCCAAAATTCTCTTACAAATATCACTTTTTCTGAACTTGGACATTCACTCTACATCATTTCCGACCATTTTTTTACAAAATCTTTTATCAAAAGTTGTCTATCTTTCGATTTTAGTAAATACACTTTGTCTTCGTTTAATTTCATCCAAACTTGCATATTATCATCTAAAAATTTATCGTCGCTATAGTATTTTAGCATTTCTTCAGTATTAAATCCATACTTCTTCTCAAATTTAGCGATTTTATTATTTATTTCTTTTAATTTACGCTCGTCCAATTTTTCCTTTGATACTTTTTTCTTGGTATCATTGAAGGGTTCTGGTAAACTTGTCAAATCTAATAAATTTAATATGATAGATAATTTAGTAGCATCTTCTGCAGATATTTTAACCTCTAAAGAATCTTTTGTAGATTTTTTCTTAATTTCTTTATCAATTTCAAAAATAGCATATCCTAACATATTTTCAAGAAAAGATTCATGTTCTTTACTATATTCTAAGTTTAATAAACTTTTCCATACATAATCTTTTTTATATTTTGATAAAGCAACAATATCATACATATTTTCATCTGGTATTAAAGCTTCAAAAACTTGTTTCATGAATAATGCATATTCTTGAATAAATTTTTTTAACGAATCTGGTGTAAAATGTCTTTTAAAAACACGAAATTCATTTCCAGAAGCGGCTAATTCAAATTCTGATTGGCTGACATAAGCAGAAATGGCACCCTCGTTGGGTTCGTATGAAAAGCGCATATTATATCAACCTTTTATAAGTTTGAACCAGTACCAGAACTAGGTGATAGTTCTCCTCCTATACCGCCTGTAAAAACTACTGTATTATATGCTTGTTCGAAAATTATTCCAGTTCCAACAGCAACCAATATAGTGGCGTAAAGTACGAAGAATCCATTACTATTCTTGTAATATAAATTGACAATTTTTCCAACTCCGTACTTTGTTGATACATTTCCGCCTACTTGCATGGGTTGAAATCCGGGTATGTTATTGACATAATTCATCCAAGGATTCATTATTATCTCCAAGCACCAGAACTACGACTGCGGAAAGCACTACCTGCAGGCCATTTACGGGCTGCTGGACGCTTCAACTGTGCTTTTGCCCAGAATGCTGTTCTTACAGCATCAATTGCGTGGTCAGGGCATACTGTACTCTTAGAATAGACAATAACACCATTAGCACCCGTTGAATATGTATGATTTCTAAATTGATTTTCTAAATCAGTATCCATATCTGTGCTAGGCATAATCAATTGTTTATTTTGGCCCGCCATAATGATACAATCTGTCATGAATTGTTTTACAGGAACTCTTTTTGCATCTTTAGTAAAATTATCCACAATATCAACTGTTTGCGAAAAATTAACAGGATGTAATCTGCGTAAGAAATCATGTCTTCTATATTTATTGAATCCATTTTCATCTTTACCTTGAAGAACCTGTTTAATCATGACACCATTAGAACCTTCATCCATACCTAAACCTTGGAATTGATAAAAAGTATCTAATAAAGCTATGATATCGCATGCGAGCATATATTCAATATGTTCCAAATGAATTCTAAGAATAAGTTTTAAAATACCATTTCTTTCTTTAAAAACAACTAATTCTGTAGGGTCTGCTTGATAACCAAAGTCAGCACCGAACCAGTAAATATAACCATCTTCACGAGGTGGAAATTTTTTCTGCAACCACATGCCTATATTGCTATAACCATATTTTGCTACATCATTAGCATTCATCGAAATTTTTTCATACTCATCCGGGAATGGTTTAGCTCTAGTGCCATTCTTCGTATCAAATTTTCTATAAATAGGTATCTTAATTTCATTTAAAGGGTCTTTAGGGTCAGGGCGTTTATCGTAAGGTCTAAATACCCATTCGAAGTAAGTCCAATCGAATACACCTTCTTCTACGGTACCCCAATCGGCTTCAATTTCGTGTTGATAGGTTGTCATAGGCAAAGAAGCTCTAAACCCTTTATCAAATTGTTTTGTATATCTGGGGTTTTCTCTAGATGGAACATGGAATTCCTGAAAATTCAATTTTTTATCAGTACAATTTGCAACTGCATAGTTATTAACGCAATAAGAATGGTCTTCACCAACAGTCAAATTATATACTTCCACTTTTGCGATTTGTAAAACATATTCAGATATTGGAACAAAATAAAAATTATCTCTAGTAAATCCGCCAGGTTTAGTAAAACTTGTTTTAACTAGTGATTTTGGAATAGCTAAAAAATCACCTAAAGATAAATCTTTTAAAGCATGATATTCAACATTGACTTTGCCAAGATGTTCATGATTACCATAAATTGGACAATAAGAAGATGGTCCAAAACTAATCGAATCACATGCTTTACATATTCTATCTTGTTTTTTAACAGCCATAAAACGATGATTTGCAGTTCCAGTTATGAATTTTTTGTCTTTAGTTGTTCCAATCGTTATAATTGGACCATCAAAAGAACTAACCATAGTATCTGTGACTTTTTCCGGTTTTCCCCAGCGATTTATAACTTCATCCCCTATTTTTATATATTGAATAGATTTAAAAGTTTTATCAGCCATAGTAACTGGGGTATCTTTAACAAAGCATGCATTGAAGAAATATCCACGCTTACCTGTTGGTGTTGAAGATAAAATAGTTAAACCATTATCTCCGGCGTTAATGCTTGTTGCGGCTTCGGCCTCGAAAAAGACAGGAGGCATATAATCAGCTTCGTCGTATAATTTGTAATCAAAAGTTTTAGAACGTGCAGTTTGACCACCAGCACCAGGACCACGGAAAGTAATCCAAGCTGGTTCAGTCCATCCTGGAAGATGGAATGTTAACTCTGGAAAAGGAGTCATTTTCTTTTCAATAACACCTTCGTCCAATGCAGCTTGAAATCTAGGAGATTCATTTATAAATTTCATTACACGGTCAAATACTGTTCTAGCCTTGTCGGCGTCGGCAGAAGCAATAATAATTTTAGCACCACGAGTAAATGGAATTTGTTTTTCAGTCCATCCTGTTTCATTTATAGTTCCATCAGGACGTATTGTGCCAATTAAAGCAGCATCTTTGTATCTTTTAGGTTTCGTATAATGAATTGGTTTTTTTAAAGCAAGATATAATGCTGTCAAAGAAAGAATTTCTGTTTTACCAGACTGACGCCCAATTCTCCAAGCAAATTTTCTTATAGGTTTGCCTGCCATATCAGCATCTTCATAATCATCTGGATAATGAAATATACCATCACATGAAGCCAATAGTAAGTATTGATACCATGCTTCTCTTTTTTTACCATCTTTTTCAACACTTAAAGGACGCCATCCAAATTCTTTTTCGGCCCACCACACAGCAGTGCTTTGCTTTGCTAAAAAGCAAAGATAATCGAGACGTTCTTGTTCTTTTGAGCTAAGACTCATAAAATATGATTTTTCCTTTAAAATAAAAAAGAGATAATATTATATCTCTTTTCCATAAAGTATTTCATTATGAGGACTTTATCACATAAAACGTGATTTATGTCCAAAAGTTCTTCAAATAATCCCTAATCTTTGATTTTGAAGCTCTATTTTGAATGTTTTGTTGAACTTGATTACTACTACCATTTCCGCTATCAGTAATATCAGAATTAAAAATTTCAGAATCTTTATGAGCTTCTTCTGGGTCTTTTGGCTTACCAAATGGACTCATATTTGCATTTAACCAACTGCAAGATTTTGCTGCCTGAACTTTTTCGACATCTAATCCTTGGCTACACTCTGCAGTTTCAACTATATAATTGGCGCAAAACTTACAAGGAGGATATGCATTACTTTTATCTGCACCAGGTGAAACTGGCACATCTGATTGACCTGCGGCATTAGCTTGATAATCTTCTGCAACAATATTAATATTTGCTTGTTTATGAACTTGTACTGCAGGCTCTTGTTCTTCTTCTTGCGAAAGAGGGTCTACTGTGCCTTGTTCATTATGTTCATATGGTTTTGAAGGTACTCTGGAAGAATTTAACCACTCATCTAACAAAGCAGGATTAGCCTCTGGATTATTAGACGTATTACTCATAGGGTCTTGAGGACCACCAGCTAATTGACCTTGGTCTTCCGTTACAATACTAGGATTCAATTGAACAAGAAATTCTGTTTGGTCTGTTTTTACCAAATATTTATTATTTCTAACCAAAGGATTTGGTATTGCGGCTTCATCTACAGGAGCATCTGTTGGTGCGGCCACATCATCTACTGGCGGCAAAGTATTGGAATTTAATTCATCATCAGATAACTTATCTATAGCAACTTTATTTATGTCAAGTTTTTTCTTTAATTTATCGGTCCAATCAGACATGTTAATTCCTTACTTCCCTGAAATATCTTCTAAAGCAGAATGAAATTTTTTCATGATTTCAAACTTTGAGCGTGTGAAGATTCTGTCGTTAGAAACAGCCATTTCCAATACTTGGATAACATTATTAAGCAAAACTGCCATGTGATAAGCAGTTTTCTCTTCTTCTGAAAGAGTAGTGGGGTCGATTAAGTTTCCTTGAGCATCTTTATAGGTTGTGATACTCAAAACATTTTTCTTCTTATCCATTATAGTAATCTACTCTTTCTTTTATTCTTTAAAAAAATCATTCAAAAGCTTATATGCATTTTTATTATTTTTCCAAATTTGATTTTGTGTATATTTATCCACGTATTGAACCTTACCAGGCTCTTTTGTCTCTAAAGTTCCTTTGGGCAAACCTCGATGTGAATCACATAACAATCCGCCCCCTGTAGCTGGTTTGGCACAACCTTTACCAGAGCATACAGGAGTTTTGCCGCGTGGATACGCTGCTGCATCAGAATGTAAGCCTTCTTTAGCCTTTTCTGTAGGCTCTTTATATTCTCTCAATGCTAAGTCGGTAAGGACACTTGTAGAGCCACTATCATTACCGTCATCACAATCAGCTTTTTTAAAAAAGTCATGTAAAATTTTCGCTGCTTTTTTCATAAAAACTTACTTTTGATTTTTTAATTTCTGAACAGTGGCCCAGCCAATATCTTCAGCTTCTTTTTTTGATTTACCTGAATCTTCTTCAGATTTTTCAATATGTTTTTGTTGTCTATCATCTTTTTCGGAAAAACGATGTTCTGCAACTGCTAAAATTGAAGCCTCACTATAACCCATTTCTAATAATGCTTCAACAGAAATTTCAAAATCACTGTCTGACAAATTAGCTGTTGCTTTAATAAGTTTTTCCATTGATTCATCATCATTTGATTCATCTTCTTTATTATCTTCACTTGCAATTACACTCATTACATCATCATGTAATTGATGAAAGCTGACTGGAAGTAAAGATTTTCTTTGTGAATCATTTAAATGAGGAGTAACTTTATGCAAGCTAGCCATTAAATTAATAGAGCCTTCTTCATCTTTAGTTTTATAAAGCTGTGCAACTATTTGATTAATATGCTTTTGTTTATCGCCAGGAATTAAAACAGAACTTGTTACGCCCATCATTTTATTTACTGGTTTGGCTACTTCATCAAATAAAGCATTACCTGGTCCACTAGATGGTTTTCCACCAACATTTGTATAAGGTTTAACGGCTTTCGCAAAAGGTTCGGTCTTAGGATGCTTTTTTACAAAAGAATCTATTCCCTTGTTAACATTTTTTCCTAATTCATTTAAAAGTGGATTAGGAGAATCTGCTGCAGTTGCATCAAGACCAAATGGCGGCTTTTTATCTTCTTCTGGCTCTAGCCCATGTTCTTCTCGTTGGACATTTTTTATCATGTCATTCATTGAAGGAGTAGGACCATCCATAGCTTCTTTATTCAAAGAAGCTTCTAAAATATCTAAAGCGGCAGTCATTGCTAAATCATTTTGCATTTCCTCATCATCATTTGGAAACATCTCCTGCACTTGTGGCAATAATTCCATGATTAGATTGAAAAGCTGTTCTTCGTTATCATGAGCCTCAGGACTAGAATGACCATTTTCACAATCACACACACTAATGTCTGGAGGAGTCATTACATAAACTTCAACTGATTTACCATCAGCATCTGGAATATCACTTAAAGTACTATCCACATCTGGATAATTATCTTGTGCTTCCTCTGGAACTTGATTCCAATTAGCAAAAGTTCCATCTGCTTGAACAAATTTTGCAAATGATTTTAAATCTTTTGCGTGAAATGCTGTCTTTTCGGACAAAGCTAAATAACCTTTGTTAGTCTTATAACAATTCCAACTCAAAGTGCCAGAATCTGTAAAGTTAGCAACAAAGGTTTCTAAAGCCGGATATGAAGCGATAACTTCTCTATCTTGATTAGATAATTTAACTGTTTCAACTGGTAAATAAGCATTTACAGTTGAAGCGAACTTCAAAATATTATTTTTTTTTACTTTATCATTTTCTGAAGCAATTTTACTCAAGTTTCTTGAAGCACTTGAATGATTTTGTTGTATTCTTTTTACTGATGATTCATTCAATCCAGCTTCATGATTTGGCTCATCGCCTTTCATGAAAGATTCTGCTTCATCATCTGAAACTTTAGCTGTTTCTGCATTATTAAGCTTTTCGCTTTCTGCAACATCAACACCACCAGCATTTTGAGAATCAGAAACTTCCTTTGGAGCATAATCGCTTTCTTCGGACGCTTCTGGCTTTTCTTCTGCTTCGGCTTTATCTGCAGCATCATTTTCTGCTGCGATTTGAGAAAGACTTCTACTACGTGAATTATAATCGTTAGAAACGCGGCGAATACCTTCATCTAAAACATGCATTGTTGAAGCATCAAAAGATGCAACCTTCCCATGAGTCTTGATTCCAGCTTCTTTTACTAATTCAGGATTGGTATAAGCAACAACTTCACAAACAATAGTGCGAATTGCAGCTTTACCTAACTCCACGTTACCAATAGGACTAGCAATTTTCATAGGAACCATCAAATCAACTAAAAGGTTTGCATCAACCTTATCTTTGAGTCCAAGTTCTGCTAAAACTGTTGGAAGTATATTTGCAACTTGTTGTTTTACAACAGAAAAATCAACCTGTTTACCTGCAACAGATGCTTTTTGAATTGCGGAAATATTTCTATCTTGAACAAAACCATCTTGGCGTGAAATGCCTCTTCCTTCTAACAAACTTTGTTTGTTAGCGGCGAGCTTATCAGCAAGTTTTTGCATTTGTGGCGATAATTGATTTGCTTTCTTAGCAGCATAATGCGACTTCCAAAAAGAAGCTTGTTTATGGTGACCTTTATCATCGCAATCTTTGCAATGGTTGTCTCCATTATCTTCCTTCATAGACTCTTGGCAAATTGAACAAAACTTTACAAGTTCTGCTTTCTTTTGCGTTGTGTCATCGTCATTATTACCAAATAATCCTTTGATAATCATTCGTACTTCTCCAGGTAAAAAGTGGCATTTAGCCCAAGATAAGCAATTTATCTCTACTAATTAATATGTTATAAAAAATCTTTTGTTACGAATATATGGTTTTAATGTCTGTTTATCCCATCAAATCATATATGTAGCCTTTAATTGGGTCCATATAAATTTGTCTATTCTTTAAAACACCATATTTATTCAGTATGTATGAATAGTAAATACCGCGCTCCTTTACATATTCTAATCCATATTTCTTATCCGAAACAAATAAAGCATATAAATTTTCAACTTTTTTCCATTTATCTAAATCTTCTTGGTCCATATAAACTAAAATCTTATTAGTCATGAAAAAACCTAAATATCCCACTACGCCAATGCGTAACTGTCAGTATTGCAAACATTATAATGCGAAAAGTAATACTTGCACGGCCCCTAAAGCCGACCAAATTGCAAATTTTAATCCAAGAGATGATATAGATTGTTGGCTATTAAAATATGACAAATCGGAAATTCCCGAAACCAATGATGTAGACTTCACAGAAACATATTGCAAAGGGAAAAAATGTCCTTTTTATTATAGTACTTTAAATTTATGTACTAGGCCTTCAAAATGTCCATATAAAAATGTTGAAGAAAAAACAACATTTAATAATGTCAAATTTGATAAAGATTTAAGCTAATTCTGGACCAGAAGTTTCATCTTCTTCGGATTCTTGAATAATTTCTAACTCATCTAATTCATCAGCATCTAAAAATTCAGACTGCGAACGTCTTTCAATGGGTTGTATGCCCTGACTCTGCTGTTGTTTGCGCCAATCATCTAAATCCGGCATTGAAGGGCCTTCAGCAATCGCATCACCTATAAGCATTTTACCTATAATATCTTTACTACTATCTGTTCCCTTAACATCGCTTTTTAGACCCAATGCTTTAATGCATGTCAATAATTGAGTTAAAGGGTCTTGTGGAGCAGTTCTATCCATAAATCTGCCATATTGAGTTTCCAACTTTGCCTTACGATGCATACGCACCATAGCAAAACCTACCCCGTGTATATGCGCTTCATCTTCTATCTCTACCACACCTTTGGCCCTAGTTACTCTTTCGTGAAACTTGGTAGTATAGTAATTATAAATATTAGCTTCTTCAGACTGTAACAACATAGAATCGGCGTTTAATGCACCACGTTGTTGAAGGCGATTTTTTTGTTTATCTTTTCTCGCTTTTTTTTCTTTTTTCTTATGAATACCAGATGACTCTTCTTCGGGACTATCTTTTGCCGCTTTAAATTTAAGAAAAGCTTCTCTTTCTAAATCATCATTTTCCATGATTATTCCTTATTGAATATCTAAATGCTTACTGAATGCTTCTTCTGATTCAAGTAATTCATCAATTTCCTTTGGGTCTGTTAATAGACCTTTATCAAAATTATCTTTATCATACACGTCAGTATATTCTTTAACTTTTTCTTGTTGTGATTTGGAAGCCTTCTTATCGACTTTTGCCTTCTCGGCATCTTCATAAGGCTTATGCTTTTCTACAACCAATCTGTCACCTTTTTCAGACTGAAAAAGATTATCAGTATTTGTATAATCCTCATAATCCTCTAAATCTTTTAAAGATTCATCCAAATCATTAGGTTCTGAAAACATTTCTTTAGCTTTTGGTTGCGAGACTTCGCGATACTCTTTATCCATTATTTTCTCCATTGACATAATTTATTTAATGTGATATACTTAGACCGAGGTTAATATGACAGAATTCCAATTATTGCCAAATGGAGATATTTCTGGTTATAAAACAGATTTTGTCAAAGCTTTGGTAAATGACACTTCTAAAGATAAAGTCTACATGAGATATGTAGGCGCTACTTTAGTTGCCTTCTGTATAGAAAGCGAAGGTCATATCTGTAATATTTGCAAAAATAAAGTCCATAAGTTTGTTGAAATGTCAATCAAAGCAAAAATTGTAATTTGCCAAGACTGTTTCAAACAAATATATCAGAATTTTGAAGAC
>Ga0116227_10017454_pt1 | contig 10019 bp, 6 predicted proteins | sample S1TSphgellanicum_FD_89693 | JGI IMG/M metagenome (GOLD analysis project Ga0116227, IMG submission 89693) | Host-associated microbial communities from peat moss isolated from Minnesota, USA - S1T2_Fb - Sphagnum magellanicum MG | ecosystem: Host-associated > Plants > Peat moss > Unclassified...
AACAAACACCAAATCCAGCAAAACAAAAAGATAAATTTACCTTGAGAAGGTCATGCACAAGCTGGAGGTGCAGAATGAAGCAAAATCAGGGTTCAAAATCAGCAAGAATGATTTCCAGCACAACAGGTTTCCTATATGTTTAGGGTTGAAATGTATTGCAAATGCGGTGCAGCTATCAATCAAATATATCAAATTCAAACTTCAAACTGCATGAGCTTACAATGTAGCCCCTGCAAGAATTAACATGCATGGCCAGTTTAAAACTGCTAAGTATTTCCCATTTACAGTGCTTCTCCTCCTTAATTGAAGCTGGCTGCATATAAGTATTAAGCCAGGGATAATTATATCTGAATAAATCTTGTTCCCTGCTACCTGATTTGAATACCTAGATATTCTATCTTCAAGTATGCAGCTTTATGAAACTAAAATCAGCAACCCTGCTGTAAGTCAAGACCCCGCTAAGATGTTGTGATCTACTAGGAAACGCTATAATTAATACAGATGAACCTCTACGAAAATCCTCTCGTAAACAAAAAGTAGAGCTTGGATTGAACGGCTTTAGCTAATGAAATCCCTCCTAAAGGAGGCCCTCAAGATGCTTGTGCGAGAGCAATCTACAATATAAGCACTTCAGGAATGGACGTTATAGAGGACTACGAAAGAAGGGCTCAATCTTCAGACTAGTAGTAGGCTCAACACCCTCCACCTCCTCCACACCCACCTCCTCCTCCTCCTCCTCCTCCTCCTCCTCCGCCTCCTCCGCACCCACCTCCTCCTCCGCCTCCTCCGCCTCCTCCTGTTCCACACCCAGACCCTCCTACTCCAGCTATAAATCCAGGTGCAAAACCCCCGCCGCCGTGCCTTTTGCCGCTACGTCGTTTCGTACGGCGAGGGGTGTCCACACACATGCTTGCGGACATCACTGTGGCCGCTTCGAACAGTAGAACACCTACCAGCACATCGACGAACAGCAACATTTTCGAATTTTACCGACTCGTGCGATCTGATTCCTTTGTATCGCCTACCTAGATAATGTCTGCATCAATTCCACCAACTGTCACGAATTAATCGAAATCTCAATTCGGAATGAACAATAATTCTGTCTTCTCGATTCACAACGCACCTGGGTCCTAAACAAGTTGAGTTGTCAATTTTCTCTTTCTCGAAAACAGTTTAGATCCTCATGAAAGTCAATTTTACAATTGTTTGTGACCTGCGTTTCCAACTATAGTTCAAAAATTTCCGTTTTGTAAAATATTCAACTCAATTCTGCTTAGTCACTTACATTGATCGGAACTTTCCGCTCGATCGATCGATCGATTCTTGGCACTGATCAACCGCAACTCTTGAAAAGATTTAGCTCTGAATTAACACTTTGCAAAGTGGCCCAACTCTTGCGAGATTGATCTGTGACTCCTAGATTAAAGCTTGATGCTGATATAGACCAACTGTGACAAAAGATTTCAAATCGGCTGCAAGACCAGATTTGACTCACAAATTGTTAACTAGCTCCAACCTCGTTACAGCTTTATTCATATCATGCTTGAATATGTATTCCATCTCCGTGGGCCGAGCTTCTTATATGTAGCAGGTGAGGCTGCTCCGTGATCACTAGCTACGTCGAAATTTCTCAACAGAGTAACGGACACAATGTGAAGAGTCTAAAGATCATACTGTAGCACAACGCGTCATCTTCCAACTATCTGCGAATCTGCAGCAAACTGCAAAATTTTCCACCTTTGAACTAGATAACGATGTTGGCCAAGGCTCCCAATTTTCAGCTTCCAGGAATTTAGTACTGAGATTAAATGCCGTGAACTTAATACTTTCTTTTGAGACGAAGCTTCGGGCGGGACGCTAAACACCCTATGACGAGCTCTGTCCCCGCGCGGCTTTCGTTCTGACAGTACAGCCCTGCGAAGAACTGCGTTGTTCTGCCGCAGGGTTTTAAAATTTTTGCCCTTTTTGACTTTGTATCTGCACTAAACTAGAAAAATAATCAACTATCCTCAGAGTTTGATGGTATGCCAGTGGCCAGTACTACATTATCATCGAAAACCCTAGGTTCGATTTGTACGCCTTCAATGCAAGACATTGGCCCCAGAATTGTTAGCATTGAAAAACAACAGAGTTTTTTTCTTTAGATTTTTTGACGAACTGGGAACATTGAAAACTGGGTTGCATGGTTTCTTGTAGAACTGTGCAAGGCAGAAAAAGGTGTGCAAAAAGACAAGCGAAACCAGCGCCGAACAGAACTTGTTAGGGTTGTTTAGCGCCCCGCAAGCTTCGGCTGATAAAAAGCGTGTGCAACAAGAAGACACAAAATTCAATGTATAAAAAAGTTAGCCGACTTTGAAGACAAAAAATTCAATGTATAAAAAAGTTAGCCGACTTTGAAGACAAAAAATTCAATGTATAAAAAAGTTAACCGACTTTGAACTTTTTCAAAGAGTTGGAAATGGCCGCAGGGAGGAAGGTGTATAAGCACTTGTTAACCGGTTTTGCAAGTCTTATTATGCATGTTATTTTTTTAAGGCCCTATTTATTTGGTGGGACATGTCATCGTCTCCAGGTTCCACTTTATGTTTTGCCGGTTCCAATTCAGGTATGAATTATGCAGCTAAATAACCCCCATTGAGCTCTGTGGGGGGGGGGGGGCTGTTTTTCTTGTCTTCTTGCACATGTTTTTCCGGCCCTGCATGGTTCTACATGTTCTTTTTATTCTGCAAAAGAACTTACTAATTTAAATTTATTATAGTTATTTAAACGTTCTGCAGCAGCTCACAGGACTTGAAAACCGGAACCTTCCATGTATAGATCACACTACCAACCATTGGCACAGATTCTGGCACTAAGAGAAATGTGTTTTCTTTTTTATTTGAATAACTTTCATAGTCAAACCCTGCGACACAACCAGCGACACAACCACACGGTTCTCCACAGGGCTGCACTGTCAGGCCCAGAAAGGGCGCTGGACAGAGCTCGATGGGGGGGAAGTCAGGGTAGGGTATTTAGCATCTGGCATGAATCATAGGGTGTGGGGAACACTGTAATGATGCAGAAAATCAATTACTCTTCGGAACAAGCCCTGGTAGAACCCATTGCAGCAACAGAGTCTCTCCCTCCTGGGTGAACCAGGCCCATTGCATTCTGAACACAGGAGTGTATCCGATATTGTATGTGCACAGTGACAGCAAAGGCTGTGGACAGTACTGGAATAATGGCCCATGTGAGGCAGAACCAAGTTGGGCCTGAATCTAGTAATGCCGGTGGCTGCTGGCATTAGGCCACAGTGAACCAGAACCCACCAGTGCACCATCAAGGATGGATGATATGTGATGAGGAAACAGTTTTCTGTTGGATTGCAGTTCCCTAGCTAACCATGGTGTTTAGCTCAGTTGGTTTGTTTACTACCTACCAACTAGGTAGGTAGTAAAAACAGCCCCTATGTATAAGCTATCTACATATCTAGTAGTACCTTATTTTGTTACCAACCTGTCTATATGTTAGACCTACTTCTTATAGAATGGGTTACCAAGATGAAACCGAGTAGTAACTCAGTTGAGGATCATCCACAACTGAGTCATAACAGGCATCCCGTGACTGGTGCACTGGTGGGTGCTGGTTCACTGTGGCCCTGGCACTACACAGCATAACAATTCCTGGATTCATTTTAAGAACTCTTTTCCTGTGCTACCCAATGGGTACCTGCCAGATGCCCACTGGGTATCAGGGGAATTTTTTTGAAAACCTATTCTCGGCATTTATTTTGTAAGAGCACCTCCACATAGGCTACATAATTTGTCACAGGTTTTAATAACCCCATACAACTGTTATTCTGTGCAATACTCTGTGAGTGGATCTCAGGTATTCTATGTCAGGTTTCATCCACATATTGTAGATTGGTCAGAAAAGTGAAATAGGTGGAAGTTGCAAGAGATCTGATTAGAGAAGATAAGTTGCAGGGGTTCCTGTAAAGATTACTAACTTAACTATAAACAAAGTGCACACAGCTATGTGCTAGAACCCTGTTTGTAAATTAAATAACTATTACACATTGAACTGTTAGAGCATCTCCAGCGGTGCTTAGTGTGTGACCGTGCAAAAATATTTTTCACATCCAAGTTTAGTTAGTTACTTTTTTACAACTCTACTCTTAGAATCGAAACTGGAACAGCAAATAGGCTGGGAAGTACTAATAGCGAACCACCTGGACCAATCATTATGATGTGCCAATCAGAAACACTGAGCAGCAGTCACATCATATTTATCACACCCTTTTCTGCAGGGGTATAACTTTGCTGCGCCCTATACCAGCCATCACAAACTGTGCCTGAGCGAAACCCTTTTCCCGAGCCAAACAGGCATAATTTCACTTTTCTTCATCCAATTTCACTGTGGACGATCACATACTAAGCACGTCTGGAGATGCGTTCAGTTCACTCAAGATAATTAAGAAAACAAATTCAAAGAATCAAAACCAGCAATCCCACTGCCCAGAAGAGGAAATCTTCAGAACATTGAAAATAATGGTCCCTTTCTACCAATTCCATTAGTGTATTACATTGTCACATATCGACAAACCCTATTACACATTTTAACTACTAGTTCACTGAAGATACTTAACAAAAACAATTCAGATCACGAAATACAGCAGTTTCATGGGCCATGACATTTGTTCCACACACCTACCCACAAGCCTGTTTGTGTATTACCTAGAACACTGATACTATAACCCAAGTGTCTGCATACAGACAGGGTTTTTAAAAAATAACCAGAACTAGGCGAGGCCGGCAAAAGTAGAAGACCCAAGTCCTTGCTCAATTGTTCACGTGTATTGAAGATTTAGTTGAAACCAGGGTTTTTATTCCAATCTTGTGGACTAGCCATCATCCACAGGACTTACTCAAATTTGACTAGAGGTGAGAGAGAAAACTAGAATTTTTTTCATAACCCATTATATACTGTTGACATACAAGAACCTATGGTCCAATTATGGCAAATTCAACTTTTTTTTTGTCAAAATATGGTGACTTTGGGCCTTTTTCCTGGAAAAATCATTTGCAGAAGTTACAGCCCCTTTTTCTTGGTTTCCAACTATGAAATTTCACTGGTTGAAACTACCAAAATTTAATAATTCATGAGCTATTTCAAGTACCATTAGCACACAAAGGCCCCTTCGACACTCTAGACTGATAGCCCTAGACTATTGAAAATACAAAATTCCTGATTGGAGGAAGTGGCTGCAATGGTACTAGTTCAATTCACATGAAAGGTGCAGGGATAACTTAGAGACCAAGGAAATGTGAATGGATAAAAAGTTGGGCATGCATACATGGCTTGAAATGGATTATGTTCATGGTCTAACAGAATGCATGCCTGGTGTGGAGTTTGTTAGACCATCAGCACAAAAACTCTGGTTGGTCCTCAAAGCTTTTGTTGGTGAATTTATTTCCAAACAGAGGATGGGGGAAGGTTGATTGCTTTCTTCCAATTTAATGTCGAAAATAGAGTTATTAGTTAAGTGACTCTCCTCTTGAACCTTTCTTTCATCCCCAACCCCTCTTTGAAGTTTGAACCAGTGCTAGTGTTATCCACAAGTAATGAAATTTAATACTACTCAGCATTAAATGCATGAGGTTGGAAAATATTTGTAGCTGCAATACACACAGCAATAGGAGTGACTGGCTCAAGGTAATCAGGAAAAAGAAATAGGATGAAACTCAGATTAGCATCAAATTTGGTGCTAATCTGAGTTCAATCCTTGTTTTAAGCCCAGTGTACAGTTTTTCCCTGTTTTTAGGAATCTCACCCTCTCTGTGACCAAACAAAGAGATTGGTGCTATGTTTTCTTTAATTTGCAAATAACGTTAATGTTCCAACAAAACCTATTATCAGTTTATAGTGCACTTTAAAGTCTAGGCGCACACAAAATCAAGATTGAATTTCACAACTCCAATATCCACATTTTGCTACTTGAGAAGTGCAGCAGATGGGGGCCTGGGCCTCCCTATGTTGTAAAAAGGCTATTAGTTTTGTGAAATTTATTATTCATTTGCCAATTCATTCTTTAAAGTTTGGATTTGGTAGAAAGAGTTTAATTCTACTCCTAAACTACCAAATATTATAATTTTTATAAAAAACACTTAGCTGTAAATAGTGAAACTCTAACTTAGACTCCAACCTTAATGGACCTAGGAAATAGAAATTTTCCATAGTACAAATTGGCCATATAATGATCAAGTTTATTTCCAGGGCTTTCAAATGTTGGAGATTGAATGTGAAACTAAAAGAGCAAATTAATTCGAGAATGGAACTAGTCAACTGATAGTTCTTATAACATAGGACATCACCAAATTCAAAATGATATCGTTTCTTGTCACATTTTGTCAATAAATACAGTCCATGTCCATTAAATGGAATCCTCTAAGATCCTAATGACCACTCAAATTGAATTACAAATACAAGAAGAATGCTGAGAAAAAAGAGTTCCAATTCTGCTGACAATAATCTGTACTGACTAAATAATGTATTTATTTATTCATATTATAGAAGCTGTTTGAAATTCTTGAAACTTCCTCAAGAACTCCCAAAAAGTTTACCCCATCTGCTTGAAGCTCTATTTGAGTGTCGGAAATTTTGGTTTGGATCATTATTGACTCTCCACAAGACTTAAACTCCCCTCAAGCCTACCCTCTCGAGTGCGTGCTCTAAATCTACACGAGCACTTCGCATTGCACGTTGCCGTGTCCAGTATCGACGCAATAATCTTCGAGCATTAGTACAAAACATCAAGATCCTCCGCCACCGCCACATCCTCCTCCGCCTCCACCGCATCCTCCTCCACCTCAATGATGTCCTCCTCCGCCTCCTCCTATATGTCCTCCTCCATGATGTCCACCACCCCAATGATGTCCTCCTCCTCCGTGATGTCCGCCCCAATGATGTCCTCCACCATGATGTCCTCCGCCAGAATCCACGCTGTAGTTTCCATTTCCACCATCATAGCCCCTCTTTCCACCCTCTGCTTTGTGATGTTTTCTCTTGTGGTGAGATTCTCTTCGGTCGGCGCAGATGCTCAATGTGGCCAGTACAGTGGCCGCTTCGAACACTATTACACTCACTACCACGACAACCACTGGAAACATGATCCCTGAATTATATAATCTGATTTGTTTCTTTGAACCGCTAATCTGCTATCTTGATCTTCAGACAGAAATCGAAGTTTTCAACAATTCTTCTCGGCTTCTCTCTCTGGGACTGATGAAGAAATAGGGAAATTTTAGCTCTTGTCGAACAAAGTTGGACTAATCAACTTGACCCTAGAGATTCTAGTTCAAGCACTCAAATTTTCAAGATATTCTTGGCCCTTTCCGATTCAACTGTACAATAGGAGCTTCCTGATTCCGGCCTCTTTCCCCAACCTTGGCGAACGATTCTTGAGCTCTCGCCACAACTCTGGCTGTAACCAAGTTTATATCTAGTCCAACTTTCTACAATTGCCCCTCAACTCTTGCAAAGCGGCTCGATTGACTTCAAGATTGATTCTTGACTTCGCCAACAAAATCCAGGAATGGAAGCGCCAGAAACTCTAGAAGCGATATAAGAAGTGGATATAAGATTGGCCTTGAAATCGGAAAAGAACAAAATGAAGCCATGGCCCACTGAAGTACTGCCGTATGCTGACAAAGCACCCCCTGGTTGCAGACTAGCTGTAACTCTGAAGAAAGCCTTTGAACAAATCCACCATTTGATCCACAATTTTTAACCATGCTTCTGATCTGATCATATTGGGCGTGTCACAGATGGAAATTGCAGAAGGAAAACTCCATGCCCTGTACGACCGATTAATTAAGATCCGTTCAAGCTGGTACATGCTGTGTACGCAAAGAATGAAGAAATCCAACTACTCAAGTGGCGACTCTGCCTTCAAATCATACGTGTGTTGATCAGAGGGAAGTAGCTTTTGTCTCCAAAGTTTCCAATTTAGGAAAAGGACAAGAAGACCGGCCCTAGATCACCTCAAGCCATCGAGGACACATGACGTAAGCGGGAACTGTAAGCGGTGACGAAGATGTAACAGCACGTTGTCAGGACGTGTCGACAAATCTCGATAGCCGCTTCAACGTCTCGCGAGACGCTAAATACCCCCTATTGAGCACTGTCCGGCGCCCTTTCTGGGCCTGACAGTGCAGCCCTACGGAGAACCGTTTGGTTCTGTCGCAGGGATTGACTTTTTGACTTTGGAAGTTATTCAAATACTAAAGAATTTTATTTTTCTTTGTGGATGAATCTATGCCAGTGGTTTGTGGCATGTTCTATGGCTGAGAAGTTGAATTATGGAAACCAGTGAGCTGCTCCAAAACATAAAATTGTTCTTAAAATTAATAAAACATTCCTAAGTTCTTTTGCAGAATTAAAAAAACATGTAGAACCATGCTGCGTGGTTTTATGCAGAACCATGCTGGGCCCAAAAACATGTGCAAGAAGACAAGAAAAACAGGCGCCGGACAGAGCTCTATGGGGGGTGTATTTAGCGTCTCGCCTGCACAAGTGTCAATCATCATTGAATCAGTCAATTAATATCCCTCACAGCAATGTTTTTCTCACATGCCTTGTCAGCTGCGTCGATGGAGCATGAAAGGAGGCGACGACCCAGCTGATTTTGGTGTTGCAGAAATCATAGGTGTTGACTAACGAAACCAATCGTTTTCCATTTAGGAGACGAAAAATACTCTTTTGTGCATTGTCAACATCGGAGTGCCTGACTTCAGCATCCACTTGTAATGGATTTCCTGGTAACTACTTAGTTGGTTAGTGGTAAAGAAATTTGATGAGGCACCCCTGCAGTGGGTTTTCTAATTGAAATCTGAAAGGAGTCTTAGGAGATTGCTAGTGACCCAATCAAGTATCAATTGTTATTAAAAACTTAATCCATATGCGAAAGAATTAGCTAGCTATGGAACTGTGAAGCAAGCACCTCACATTAGAATGTACTTCAAATGAGCCTCTTTGAAACTGTCAATCCGATGTCTCAAACTTCATGAGTCTGCAATATAGACCCTGCAATAAAAATTCTATTGCCAATTTGAAACTGCTATTTCCCACTCCCAGAACACATTGATGCTCCTCCTTTCTAGCTGACTGCACAAGTATGCTGGGGGGGCTTCAAGAAATTATGAACTCACTGCTGAACTCAATAGAGATTCTTAAAACTACCTTGAATCACAAGAAACTCTTTTAAATCATTGCCCTACAGGGAAGGGAAAAGTATGATGAAAAACCTCTATTGAGAAACAGTTGGATCTACAAAACATACGGAAAACTCGAAGGTGATCATGGGACCAATATTTCAATGTTCTCCTCCCATTGTCAAACAAAGAAATCCCTGTTTTTTCCCATTTTTAAACAAAGTATTTCCTGTTTGCACAAAGGAAATTCAAGATTTTCTGAGATGGTCATAGGTCTCATAGGGAATTAGAAAAAAAAGGATTTCCTGGTTTATTATGCAACTATCAAACAAAAATTGATAATTGTCCAAGTCAAGAGATCCCCTTTAGTTTGTGTGATCTGCTAGGAAACACGGTTGTATACGTGAACCTCTAGGAAAACCCTCTGTAAACAACAATTTTGCAGGACAATCTTGCTAGTTGAGCTCGGATTGAAAGCTTTAGCTAATGAAATCTCTCCTGAAGAAATCTCTCAAGATGCTTGTGTGAGAGCAATCTACATAAGCACTTCAGGATGGACGTGCAACGCCGAGTTGAAGAGATCTATGAAGGAAACTGGAAATGCTCAGACTAATGGCCTCAACACCCTCGTCCTTCTCCTCCTCCTGGTCCTAACTTTCTAAGGCACCTAGATATCCAGGTGCAAGTCCTCTGCCGCGGTGCCTACGATGCCTCCTCCTCTTGCGACGATGAGTTTTCTCACGGTGACGATGATTGCCGCTGTTGACACACATGCTTGTGGAAAGAATTGTCGCCGCTTCGAACACCAAAACACTTATCAGTATACCG
>Ga0116227_10017456_pt1 | contig 10018 bp, 10 predicted proteins | sample S1TSphgellanicum_FD_89693 | JGI IMG/M metagenome (GOLD analysis project Ga0116227, IMG submission 89693) | Host-associated microbial communities from peat moss isolated from Minnesota, USA - S1T2_Fb - Sphagnum magellanicum MG | ecosystem: Host-associated > Plants > Peat moss > Unclassified...
ACCATAACCAGCGATGGGTGGTCAGACACTCGGAATAGGCCTCTTCTCAATCTTCTGATGGTCACACCCAAGGGCGAGAAGTTTCTTGAGAGTGTAGACACAAGTGGGGATACCAAGGATGCAGACTTCATTGTGCAAGTTGTTGTCAAGGCAATCGAGGATGTGGGGGCAGAGATTGTGGTCCAGGTGTGCATGGACAGTGCAGCAGTTTGCAAGGCTGCAGGTCGCAAGCTAGAAGCCCGCTTTCCCAATATCACGTTTATTCCTTGCACCCCGCACTGCCTAGATCTGTTGCTCGAGGACATGGGCAAGCTAGATTGGGTCTCCTCCGTCATAGCCGAGGCAAGAACAACGCTGAAGTTCATCACAAACCATAATAAGAATCTCAGCTCTCTTTAGGAGCCTGTCCAAACTAGAGCTCTTGAAACCAGGGGAGACCAAATTTGCCACCAACTTCATCATGCTACAACGCATGCATGAGGTGAAGGCATCACTGCAGCAACTTGTGGTTAGTGACGCTTGGGGGGAGTGGAACTAGAAGTCGTCGCATGAGATGGAGGGAGAGGAGGTGCACGACATCCTAACTTCCGCTGTGTTCTAGAAGGGTGTGAAGGAGTTGTTGGCTATTTTAGAATCGATAGTCTGCCTTTTGCGCCAGTGTGACAAGGGTGTTCCAGTTGTGGGAAAGGTTTACTATGCCATGTTTTTGATTGGTGAGGAGCTGGGGGCGCTCAAGGAGGGAACGAGCGAGCAGCATCCGGGGGTGAAGCTTTCTGCTGTCAAGTATGAGCAGATCAACTTGCTTTGGCACAAGCGTTGGGAATACTTGCATTCAGATATGCATTCGACTGGGTTTGTTCTGGAGCCGGAGTTCCAGTCAGCAGAATATGGACAGGACCAGAATGCGGAAGTGATGCAAGGGTTTTTGAACATCCTAGAGAAGCTCGTCCTAGATGCAGACGATCAAACAAAAGCCCTGTAGCAATTGGCGCAGTTTAGAAACCATGAAGGTTTGTTTGGCAGACCTGGCATTCAAGCGGCCATGAGAGCGATGCCCGGGTGGAAATTTTGGTAGCAGTGGGGTCAACAAGTTCCAAGCTTCAGACAGTAGGTGTGACGATCCTCAACCAATGTTCTACAGCCTCAGCATGCGAACGCAACTAGAGCACTTACGATTTCATCCATTCGAAAAAGTGAAACAGGTTGACCCCGCAAAGAGCTTAGGATCTAGTGCATGTCTTCTCAGACCTGCGCCTAGCACATAAAGTGAATAGCATTGAGTTTGAGGAAGAGATGGTTAGTTGGATGGAAGAAGAAGAGCCAAACGACGATTAGAGAGGGAACAAGAAGGGGACGCGATGCACTTCTGTAAAAGGTGAGCTTACGTGATCATCGTTGTTTTTGTTCATTGTTTCGGAAGTAGGTGTAAAATTGTGTCAAATGTTTTCGATCATCTTTGAAACCAATTGCAAGCTCGACAAGGACCAAACCCTAAAACTAGTGTGCAATTTTATTCAAGGTATGCCTATGCTCAAGCTGGTTAAGAAGGGTTTGGGCACAACTTAAGGTCAGCTTGCTCAGCGTTTTGCTCATCGTATGTTACTGAGCTGATGTTTGTTCAAAATGGTCACAGATTTGGGCACAACTTCAGTTCAGCTTGCTTAGCGTATTTTAAAATACTTGAAAATACTTCTTTTTGAGCACCTTCGAAAAATACACGTATTTCGTATGTCATTACATTGCTTTTTTCCATGAACACTTCACATAATTTTTAAAACTTAAGGTGTTTTTTAGGTAAGTGAGAGAAAAATGTAGACATAGCTTGAAGCAAAGCTTCTAATTGAACCACCCAACTGATTTTTGAAAGCACCAACACAACCAAGTTTGTTCAATGAACAAAATAATGCACTCCCATAAAAAATGCAACCATTATTTCCTTCATCTGAACAGTCACACCAATTCTTGAACCTTGGAAAACGTTGTTACCATTATTCCAATGGAAATGAATTTACATCTTAATACTTCAACACTCGCACCAACAAAAGTTTCCAAAGCTCTAAACATGAGCTGAAACACATTATCAATTATTCCCCTCCACTTCAACCATTTCCACACAAACCAGAAGAGGGACTCACTTCTAATCTTGTACAACACAAATGTGAAGAGAAATACATTATCTATAGTTGTCACTTCATCTACATTCATAGATAGGAAATCAACAACATTGATAGCATTACGAATGGATTGTAGTAATAAATCAACAATACCCCAACCTGAAGAATTAATCCAATGCTTCTTAGGTGTGTGTTTGACCTTAAGCATAATGGATAGATCCTTCAATCCTTGAAAGTCCCTCATTGCCTGACCTCTAGACAAAAAATGAAACACAACAACAAACTACACAATTTGTTTTTCCTTATCTTAGGGAACTGCTACAATAATAAGATCCAAAATTAAATGATGTTCTGCAATCTTACAAGATTTTTTAGTTTGAGCATGCTAGTTTTTAGGATTGAAATAAAAAAAACCAACTTCCACACCAACTTCCACACCACGATTAGGAACTTTGGCTTTGAACCTACTTGCATGCTTGAACAACTTGTTAAGTTTAGGAACCAACAACCGTTCCTTCCCTTCTATTTTCAAGCAAATTGCACATTGAACTTGATGCACCTTACCTCTATCATCTACTATAGACTTTGCCCATCTATCTTGGAATTGTTTATTACCTTCACAATCTCGCTTTTTAAATTTATTGTTGAGGCATGACAAACTTGATGAACAAGTTATGAAGTAGGCTTTGAAGCAGATGTTATAATGAAAGGTTTTGAAGTAGATGTTACAATAAAAGGTTATGAAACAAATGTTGCAGCAATTGGTTTTAAAACAAACATTACGACAAGAGGTTCTAGATTAAACATTTTTACATCAACAATCTCAACATTTGTAATGAGAAGGAAAATGGGTTTGAATTTTAAGTTCTTCAAAATCATAAGAGGAGGCATGGTGGAACTTGGAAATAAGAAATTAAAAAAAGATGAACAAGTAAGGACTCGAAAAAAAGAAAACAAAAAACACTTTGAAGTTTGGACTTTGGAGCTCTGAATTTGTTCAATTCCAACTTGATTATTATAGTGAACATTAAGTGATCCACGTCCAATGAATAACTTGCCGTAACCCACCTCCTTTCTCCTACAACCTTTAAACATAACTCATTACAACCTCCAAACATGAATATTTTGGATTTCAAAATATGCATAAAAAAATCTAAGACCTCTGATGTACAATAATACAAACTAACCACAATAAGCTTAAAGCAAGTTGCAACCCTAAAAGAACTTAGAAGAATCATAATAGTGACTTCAATTACAACAATGGTGATATGCTTCAATAAAGGTGTAACGATGGTGAAAGGGTACTGCAAAGGAGAGCCATGTGGTGAAAAGATTAGGATTGTAGGTTGATGGAGTGGTAATGGAATTTGATCACAACAACACATTTTGGTTTTTACAATTGGTTAATAAAATGACTTTTTTTTTATACTATAATTATAATTACAAGTTCATGTTAATGACTTCATAGTCATAAAAGACATTGTGGTGCCACATGGCATTATTGTTTTGTGATTGTAGTCAATATCACAACTTGATGGTTTTTACAAAAATATCAAAATTTCAAAAGTGTATTTTTGATGTATTTTTAATCATCCAAAATTAGGTAATAACAAAATTCCATTCATTCTTGTAACTTTTGGTGAATAATAACTATTTATGATCATGTGATGTTGATGTGGCATGCCACATGGCAATGAGGTTGACTAGTAATCACAACACTTCGTGACTTGTGATATTAACTTCACATCATGATTCGGGTCATTGATTTGATAAATTGATTTCATTATTAGCTAGTTGAAAACATTATTGTCCTTTATTAATAACAACTTAGTCTTCCATGTGATGATGACATGGCATGTCATTTGGCAACAAGGTGTCATTAATGCTGATGTGGCAATCCATGATTTTTTGTGACACCATAAGTTTTTGTGTGTGTTGAATTTATGGCGCCAACATTTGTCATGGCATGCCATATTTTTTTGTGTGCCATGACATTTTTGAAGTCATGAATTCAAATGCATGTGTATGTGTACTAAATAATCTATTGTTGATTGTAATTATGACTATAATATTAATAGTCATTATGAAAAAGGTGACACATAACTCCTTGACTTTTTAACTACTTAACATATTAGCTTATGTTAATATAACTATTAAATTAACCTATGTATGTAGGTTACTTAGTACAAACTTATTTCGTAATATAAACTATCTTGTAAATTACTTAACTAGACATAATGAATTTATTACATCTAGTATGTTTAAATATACTTAAAATATGTTACTTTACTAATAGGTTAACCTAGGTAGGCTTGGTTAGGTTCCTAGATTTAGGTTTTTTGCCAGGTCAACCTATCTATAACCTCATTATAAGATTTTTATCAAGTTTGTAACCACTTGAAGTTTGTGTAATTAAATGCAACTATGATGCAACTAAAAGCAACATAATTATCCTAAGGTTTTTTTTAGCCTAAAAATGTTTAGGTTCTAATAAGTAGTATAAGTTGACAAACTAATTCATCTTAAGTCAACATAAGGAGGTCTAAGTCTTTAAATTAGGTTGGTAGGTAGTAGGTAGGTTGACCTAGGTCAACCTAGGCTAACCAAGGTTGATTCAAGGCAAATTTTTTTGAACTTTATAACTTTGTGTTCAATATAATTAATATTAAAAAATGTGATAGTGGAATGGATGAGGACTTGAACCCCAATGTGAAGGCGAAAGGTTCAAGTCCTCATTCTATGATACCTAGGCCATTTGACTTAAGTTAGGTCGCTTAGGTTGCCTAACCTAAGTAAATAACCTAGCTAGGTTAAACTAGGTTGACTTTTGGTCATGTGCAATGAATCATGATGTGTTTATATATATTTTTGACACATGTCATCCATCCATCAAGGTGTCTTTTGTAACATTTAGTCAAATAAAACGACTAAGTTGAGATGACATGCATTTTATACATCATACCAAGGTTATTGATGACATGAAATTTCAAAATTAAACCAACATTAAAAAATCTTAGTCGATAAGATGATTGGACCTTGTGACTAAATGTCCTTTGCGATTAATGGATGAAACGACATGAATTTAACAATTCATGAATGACTAGTTGCATATGTCCTTGACTAAGATGTAATCACAAAGCATAGTTGCAAAACCCAAAATATGTTGTTTTGGATAGAGGTGGTGCACTATAACAACATTACAATTAAAAGCCCTAACTTTTGACGATTTATTTATTTATTTCCAACTTACAAGTTGTAGCCCCATTATTTGATTTGCCACCAAAAAAAAATGCTGATGTATAAGTCTAGTAAAAACAATTCAATAAAGAAATAATGACAAGACAAAAAGTTGAAATTCTCAAGAACAACTAAAGCTTGGAAGTTGAGTAATAATAGCCCTAAAGGTATCTCTCATACTGGCTGCATTTAGGGCACTATGGGGATGAACAGTCTTCAAGCGGTGTGAAAAGTAAAACCAACCAAATTTGAGACAAGAGAATCATCCTCTGGACGGATCCCAGAGCCAGAGAACACAAATTTCCTGGGATCAAGGACAAAATGTTCAAACATTCATTCACATTCCCATCATTTGAATTCACATAGTTCCATTTCAACTATGTATCTACTCAGCATTGGACTTCAAGAATGTTGCTCAGTTTTGACTCTTAAAGTATGTCATCCAGTGTGCACAATTGGTCGAATGTTGCCATGCATGTTGGTAAGTTACTGGTATCACATCAGACATACTAGTGTCATGTTCAACACATTCTGATTATTGTGTGCAACAATCATGCACGAGTTCAATTAGCTGCACATGTACATTTGTCACAGGATTGTGTGTTCACCTTCCTTCCCCCTCAAAGAAAGAATTTCTTTCTGCAATGTGCTATTTCTGGGTATATCTTCCCTTCCAAGTATCAAGGCCATGGAATCTGCATTGGATGAAATGTTGGGATGAAAATTTGGTGTGACACAGATGAAAAATTACACACATGGGCAATAGCAAACAGAAAAAATACCTTGTTTCAACTTTGTGTATGATGAAATAGGAACAAATCCAAGCCCCTAGTAGCCTGATATTAAATGGATCCATACATGCACAACACACCTACTTACACTTAACCATGGCTTCAATTCTAGTAAGCCCTTCGGCCCGGTTCCAACCTTCTTTTAAATTTGAAAGAACCTCTGGTTTAGTTCTGGAACCCCTTCTTCATATTTCAAGACCCCTGATTCTTGGTTCTTTAAAATAAAAGTGTTAGGTGAGTCGTGTTCTACAAACCTATGCATAGCCCAAAACAGAATCGTTTTTCTGTTTACAAGCATTGTATCACCAATAAAATGTGACTACCTGCCTGATGCCCACACCCATCACAAAATTATTATTCAAAACCTTGATTTTTTTTCTCAAGCTAACAACATCTCTAACCCCAATAATAATAATAATAATAAAATTAATTTAAAAACATAATCAGAATTTAGATAACTGGTTTTTGGACCTGATTCTGGTTCTAGCTGAAGGCTGATTGCTGGTTCTAGTTCTGAAGCTTTTCAAAATTTTGATCAAACAGCCCAAGTATGCCATAGCTACTATGTAGCCAAATTTGACTAAATTGTTTTCTGGACAAGGGCCACTTTGGCTACATCACAAAATCCTTAAAACAGACCCTGTAGGAGGAAAAGTCCCTTGAAGCATTTATCATATCTGGGCATGTAGTAGCACTTGGATCTTCACTCTGTATAAATACATAAATGAATTCTGGAATCAAGAGATCAAGTCCTAATCTTGGTTGGCTAGAATACATTTTTGAAACACAAACTAACTTTCTGTGAATAATTGTTTGTGGACACTGATTCTTGGGTCAGTTTCTGGTTTGGTTTGTCGGCCTCTAATATTGTGAACTGAATTACCTGTCACTAAGGGGCAGTTTACATTAGAGTGCTTGGGATCACGAAAATGTAATCTTTCATTGGTCCAAAATGTGAAGGGTGGTGAGTTTGGGTTTACACTAAGGTAGTTAGTTTTCTGTCCAAGCCCAAGTAAATCCTTGAATGAAAAACTTGTTGGAATCTTGGATGGGTTGATGTGGATAATATTGTTTGAGCCCTTGGGGTATTTTTTCAGGTTCAACTCTCTGTGGATAGTATTGTGAACAAAATAAAGGAGATTGTGGGGCTCCAAAGAAAAAAAAAAGATAGGCCAAGAGAAAATCATATGTTTGTTCTTTGAGCTAGATTCTTACTTGAAGTAGAACTATAGTTTAGGACCATAACCCATAGAGTTGTACAAACCAACACTAAGGGTCATGAAATAGGGCAATCCTCGTGGATGAGAGCCATAAATTGAGCCCATGGCCTTTAGATGAGGTTCCAAGACCAAAAAGTGGAGATGGAGGCTAAAGCTACTTGGCACCATTTTGGAGGGAAAATCAATTGGATCCAACCAAAAGAATTAGGCATTCTGCTTAGAAGTTTGGTGATTCCTGTTTGAGAAGGAATAAATAAAATGGTTAAGACCAAAATACAATTTATTGGGTCCTAACTATGTAAGGACTCAGGAGGTTGTACTCTTTGGAAATGGTAGTTGGTACCATAAAACCTTAGCAGCTTCTACACTGACTGTGTTATTTGTAGAAATGTTGAAATTTTCACTCAAAATATTTAAAGTGCAAAATTCTGTGAAGTACACTAAAGAATCTTTTAAAATATTTAATAATATTCTTTTTTTCAACATAGAATCTTGAAAATTAATTAATTAATTTACAAACATGTGTTGAAGCTGCCCTTGAACTAGTTGTTTGTACAATTATAAAGCACCTGGCCTCTTTTAAGTGATTGTACAGTACTGCTATCTACACATTTTATGTTCAGAGGTAGAGTGCTTTATGGCAAAGGATCTGGATAGTGAATTGGACCAAAGTTGGATTGTCTTTGGTGTAGAAATTTAGGAAAATTGGGAGCTTGGATCATACCATCAGCAAAGGTTCCATGCGATACAGAAAGTTTGTTGAAATTATAACTGTGGGTTTCCAAAAGCACCTGCAACTGGACAACTTGGTGTTACATGTGAACCAACATTGAATTTGTGGAGGTAGAACATAGGAGCAGCGATTTTATGTGGCAAATTTTCCCAAGTTTTTAAAAATTTTATTTGCAAAAAACTAGGGTGTGACTTTACAGTTTGCAATATAATTTCGGGAAAAAAACTCAGCATTTTACTTAAACTTTTTTTGAAAAGGAAACAATCCCACAGGAGTGAGATGAACATTAGATCCCAAAGATCCCCAAGTACATTTATACACTATTTGTTACCACAATAAAACTGCCACATGACTTTTGCTACAAGCAACCCATGAATTCTTTGTTTTACACAAAACTTGAAGCTAAATGACGTCACAACTCAGAAGCAGGGGATTCTTGTGAGGCGCTAAACACACCCTAACGAGCTCTGTCAAGCGCTGGCTTCGGGCCTGACAGTGCAGCCCTGCGGAGAACTGCGTTGTTCTGCCGCAGGGTTTAAAATTTTTGCCCTTTGTGACTGTGTGTCTGCAATAAATGTTAAATATAAATTTGTGTTTGCAGTGCTTGATGATATTGCCAATGGTTAGTGCTACATCTCGTGCACGGAAGGTCGTGGGTTTCAACACCAGGCCTGCAATTCAAAACAGGTGCCCGGAACATTGGCAATGAAGAAAATAGCAGAGAACTTTCTTCTTCTTTTGAAGAACTGAAGAACACTGGAAACCGGGTTGCATGGTTTCTTGCAGAACTGTGCAAGGCCGAAAAAGGTGTGCAAAAAGACAAGCGAAACCAGCGCCGGACAGAGCTCGTTTAGGGGGTTGTTTATCGCCTCGCGGGATTACCGTTGTGCTAAAGTTCTAACCTCTGGTTTTCGGCTTCTGGAATTTTCTAAAATCAAACAACCGCGGCACCGCCCAACACTCACGCTGATGCAATATGTTTGCAGTGTGAATAAAAGCTTCGATAATAGATGATTTGTACTATCCAGAAGTGGTAGGTGGCAGGGATGGAAGTTTCGCGGCGCAGGGGGGAGGGGGGCGCGTCGAAGGGCAAGACTCTATGTACCCCCGGTTCTGCTCAGCGGTGCACTGTCAGACCCCTGCCCCCTGTGTGCTGAAGGCGGAAGGGGGGGGGGTTTCCTTTCACTACCATTGGATTTTATCTTGAAGAAGTAACATTGATTGCTGACAACATGTGCTTTAAGGCTATTCGGTGACCCGTACACTTCATTTTTGATGCAGAAATGAAGTCTTTTTTTGGAGTTTTCAATAATCCGAATTGGAATTGTTTTTGGATAAAAATCACCAGCTTTCTATAATTGTTTCCAATCGATAGCCAAAGGCATAGACAGATGCTCGCATGTTCTTAGGCCCGCTTCACACTAGGAGTCAGGGCCCAAAAAACTTGGGGCCAACTTTGAGCATTTTTTGGGTTGTTGTTTGGCCCCAAGTTACTAATAAATGTTAGAACATTGATGTCAGGATATTAATAAATGCTGGGGTATTGGCCCCCCAAGGTTGCAAATTGGCTTCCCAAATTCATGGTATCCTTTTTGCATCCTTGGGGCTAATACAAGGCCAAAAAGTTCAGCATTTATTACTAGTTCGGGGCAGATTGAAAATATTTTTTCTATTTCAGCCTTGACTCCTAGTGTAAAGCGAGCCTTACTGTCATATCTAATTTTATAGTCAAATTTACACACAGATGAAATACCGTTTTGGTAGAAAACCGGATCAGGGAATATGCAATGGAATAGTCCTTTTTCATGTGCATTCCTGTTGCATTTAAAAACAAAAGGCCAAAAATTAGTACATTCGATTGTGGCTTTTTTTTTTTTTTTCTTATTTTACCTGGTTTGGTTTTTAAAAAAAAAAAAAATTGGC
>Ga0116227_10017457_pt1 | contig 10017 bp, 4 predicted proteins | sample S1TSphgellanicum_FD_89693 | JGI IMG/M metagenome (GOLD analysis project Ga0116227, IMG submission 89693) | Host-associated microbial communities from peat moss isolated from Minnesota, USA - S1T2_Fb - Sphagnum magellanicum MG | ecosystem: Host-associated > Plants > Peat moss > Unclassified...
AAAGAAGAATTGGAGGGACAATCAGCGCCTCCTGTTTTTGTAAGAAATTGTGTTCGAGGGCAGTGCTTGCGCTCTCGGACTATGTATACAATCCATGAATGATGTCCGAGTATTTTTCCTCAGAGGCATCTGTGTGTGATGTATGATCAGAGTTGTGTGTTGTGTCGAGTGATGCGTTACTGGTTCTATTAGTCTTCAGGTTGCAAGTAGATCGGTGAGCGATGGCAAGAAGATAGTCCGAGTCAAGAAAGGTTAAGTGTCTGTGGATTTGAGGTGGATTGATAGATTGTGAGAACCAGGGTCCGTGGGAGGTCGTGTCATTGCTGCGGGTTTTCTGGATCCTCCTTTTTTGGTTACATGATTATTATCAAGGCCCCTTTGGTGCACTTTTAGTGACATTGTCAATATTAAAGCATAAGGTTGTTAGCTAACTACAAACTAAATAGGTTGAGATTTGGCTACGTGCAATAATTAAATGTCATTAAAAGTTGGAAAAACATTTAATTTTGTTTTAACAATGGCTAGTGAAATTCACATAATGAAAAATCAACAAATGGCAACACCACTTATATACTTAAAGCTTCATGGCAATGTAAAAAAAATTACGTAATTTTGAAAGTTGGTAAAGGGTGTGCGAATTAAAACAATAAGCCTTTATTGCTTTTCTATAGTTTGTTGTAAATACTTTCAAGTCCATAGGCAATGGATGTCTATTCTACTTGAGTAGTAGCACATTTGGATTCTAGGCATGCCATCTTTTGAATCATGTACTAGCAAAGCTTTAAAACATACTAAATCCTCTACTTTTGTGGAAACATCAAATAACAACCACACCACAATGTTGGATTTTAGTCTCATGAAAATTGTACATGTTAAAAAACCCTTAGGAACAAGTCCAATACAAACAATTCTAAGGAAGTTGATAAGATGAACATTTAAAAAGTTTTATGCTCTAATTATAAATTAGTAAGCATGGAAAAGAAAATGAAAAGAAATTGTTCGAAGCTTCAACATGTTTGATTTCAACGCTTTCATTAACAATAATCACAAATTGATCAGCAATAATCATAGTTGTCTTGGACATGTCCTTGGACATAGTTTCAAAGTTTGATTACTTCAACTTCCAATTAACTAAATTTATGCACAAATAATAAAGTGATACACGAATAGTTTGCATGATTTTAATAGTCTACTCAAGTGGCCTATGTACCTATGCATGGTTTGGAATTAAAGCAAGGTTTAAAAAATCACCCTTGTAGGACTAAACCCTCATGATAGACAATTCTTGCCTTATTAATCTTTAGTCCTCCTATCCTTCAACTTTTGCCATTCTTCAAAGGCCACATTATACATGAAGTTTTCTAAGGTAAAGAATGTTTGAGAATACATGCGAACTACCACATGAAGATGCTCATTGAGTTTGTTTCTTAGTTTGGACTTCATGAAATACAAAGTTGAAAATGTTTGTTCATCTTCCATGCTCCCTAACACTTGGACGGTAGTAATTTTTACAAGTTTAAAATATTTTGACAAAGTGCTTTGTAACACCTTAAAAGTTGAAAGTGTTATCCATATCCGAATAAAGGGATTCACAAGGATTGATGGTTCCATGGTAGAGCAAACATTTGCCTTCATGGTGCATTTGAAGATGTTGCATTGCAACTTAAGGGTAATCAAGGAAAGAATGGATGAGGACACTATATTGGGTTGTTTTTCATAACAATAATGTTATTTTAGAAGTGTAATGTACCCTAATATTGGGTAATGTACCCCCATAACACCCATCAAATACCTTGTTGGGATTTAGTTTATCAATTCTTTTGTTAAAAACTCTGCAACCCCTATAAGACACTCGCAAAAAATTTCGCAAGCCCACAAACTCACAACTAAAACAAATATCATATCATTGATTTTGTCAAAAATAAAATGGCAAATTGAATTCCCAATTTGAAAAACCTTGAAATCGTCTTGAAATTATATATTCCCAATTAGAAATGTGACATTCTCCACAATGGTACTAAAAGTTCCCAAGTTACTTTGCAAGGTCTAGCCATAATAGGTTCAAGGTGGGTTGTGTAATAATGCCTTTCACCACACTGGAAGATTAAATAAGAGTTTGACACGTGTGGCATTCAATTCCAAATCAAATGCAATCCACCACAAAGAAATAATGTCATGCTTGCATGACATCACATCCTTAAAGTCTTTGAAAACATCAGACACAAAACAAGTTTCTAAATCATTGCAAAGCTCATAAATATGAGCTTGACACATTTTGATTGTTGTAATGTAGTTGTAAACAAACACATCGTTCTATTGCAAAAACTTGATTAGAACATGCACAATTTCCAATAGGTAGCAAACAAGCAAGGCTAAGGAGGATAACAATTTCACACAATAATTTCAAATTTAATTTGGGCAACTTGAAGCAACAAAATTTCTCCCATTTTGGCCAATAAAGTTTTATATTTTGACATCATTGTCTTGGCTAGTGACAACATACTTATTCACCTAGTTTTTATGTTATTGAAAATTTTGTTTCCTTTTATGTGCAACAATTGAGCCATCTTTGTAAACTCTATGTGTCTTTTTGGATTGTGAAAGAAAAACACATACAAGGATTAAAGCGATTAACGCAACTTGAATGCTACCACCATCATGCATTTATTACTATGAGTGAAATGCACATTGCCCATTAACAAGTTACGATTGCAAATATGTATTATCTTTATAGTAGAGCCTAGAATTTGGATTCCAAACCTTAAGCCCCATGCTCCACCCATCAATGACCACTCTATTGAATCATATTCAAGCTTGATTTCTCAACCACATTCAAATGCAACACTTGGAATTTGGTAGCAATTGGGCAATGCAACAAAATCTTATATTTGTGTACCAACAAGGTAATTCACACACACCTTGAACAAAAACCATAATGAATCATTATGGTGGTGGAGCAACGACAAGCTTTAACATTTGGCAAAGGATAAAAAAATATGAAGCACACAACTAGCAATAAAAGCTTCAAAACCAAAGAAAGGAATAGTGATGAAACAAAAGAAGTGAAAAACAAACTTTTGCGAATGGAGTAAGAAGATGCACGCTAATGGTGAAAATTCCTAATTTTGAAGGTGTAGATGTTGGAGCCTTGGCAATGAACATAGAGTTCTTGCAACAAGTAGTTGACAAAATTAATGAAGGCCTTACAAATTTTGTAAATGTACTAACTATCTATAGTTGGTAAATAGATGAATCTTGGCGACTCATTTAATTTTAGGTTGTTTTTTTAAAAGGAAGTTTTGTGGGGCCTTAATTAATTTCTCTCTTAGGCTACATTTCACTAGTGAAAAAAAAGATGATATGGGCATATCCAACATTGGTGAGATTTGATTGTTCACAAGATTGTTATATAAGAACAACAAAATTTCTTTGGACTTGGTCTTTCCATGGAGGCAACTATTGTCCTTCAACATGCACATGATTCCCAATTAAAAACGATAATACACATAGGCCAATAATGCGGGAATTTGATTAAATTAATTTGGCCATGCAAGTTACCACACAAACACAACAATTACCTCCATGGGAAAAGGGTAGAACGACCTATATAAGCCTAAACAAAATTCCAATAATTCATGAAAACATAAGTAGAATGAAAAAATAAATAAATCTACAAAATCTACTTGAATGAGATTATTTATAACACATTAAAACTTGAAACATGAAACAAGGTGAACTTGAGGTTGTGTTGTAAAGTTTTACCTCAAACTATCATTGACCATCTTAATATGTGTAGCAAGTGACAAATTTCTTAGCATGATCATGAAGAAATTAGATTAGACATCTATACATAGCCAACATTAGTTTACAATTTAATTATATTTTCCAAGGGTTAGTTGTTGAAGCCATAATTTAATAAAGGAAAATTAGCACATGATTTTTACTACCATATTTTAAGCTATAGGATTTAGACTTGTTAGAACTTTGAAACTTGTAGATATAAAAAATGGTATTATTAATTAGTTTTAGTTTTTTTTGTAATCTCTCACTTTTAATAGGAAAGCGTTGTCAATCACTTCGGATGGCATCACTTCCATTTTTACTAATTATCTTTGTGTTGATGTGCTCAAAAGGGGCATTGCTATTATTATATAGGAATTGTGTAATGTCATTTTCTTTTGAAACATATATCAAACTTGTTTTCTTGAAGACATTGATCACTACTACTTGATTGTTTTCATTTGGTTTTATTTGCATGTTTAAAGTGTATTTTCATGTATTTTTAGTTTGTTTATAAGTAGTTAATTTCTTTAAGTGTTTGCAGATATCAAATTTGTAGTCAATTTGCTATCAATTCTACTAAAATTTGGTAGTTTATTTTTGTTGCTGATTTTGAAGTTATTTCAATGTTTTTTTTTGTTAATACCAATTTGTACTTTGTCCCTACCAACTTCTATTATATGATTATGTGCCACATGTGCAAACATGATAAAAGTAGTTATGGTCACTTCCTTTTTGCTACTTATATTGGGAATATTCCAATAAAAAATATTCCCAAAAATATTTTAAAAATCATTACATTATTATGTTCAGGTCACAATTATTAAAATTTTGGCCAAGTCATTTCATAAGTCATTTTATTGTTTAAAAATAGTGGTTAAAATGTTTTGGAAATGTTTTTGCATGTTTTTAGTTCATTAGATTAATTAAAAATTTATTCATATGATTTTATGATATATTATGAATATTATATAATTAAATCCAACAATTTCAACGCCAAATTAAATTATCACTTTAAAACATGAAAAACTAACATGATAGCATTGGTTACACTTGCTATGGTTCCTATTAATGTGATTGCACCCTTGCAACATTTGCAGGGGTGTATTTCACTCCATGTAATGTTGTTCATGTGTGTTTAACCTAGTAGATTACCAAGAGCCTTAACATTAAATAACAAGAAAACACATGGCTTTGATATGAAAAATTTCAAGTCTCGAAAAACTCATTATATGACACCATGTTCACTTTATTCAAAGACATTATCACAATTAATAAATCCTTGCTTCAAAACAAAATAAAATTATGTGTAGGTGTTTGCCTCCCAACAACCTTCAATTTGATGATTTGTAAACTTGTACATACATAAAATTTTGTATTTTATTATGTTGCATATTTTACCAACATTGCACCACTTTTAAAGATTTAAAGGAATAAACATGACTACAAATCAAATTTAATTAATGAAACTAATTTAAAAATATGTTCATATCATTACATAAAACCATGTGCAAAATTTGAAAATGTATTTGGTTTCATTGAACACCCAAGGCATTTTGTCATGATGGCCTTTGGATTCTTAGGCATCCTTAAAGTCATCCTTAAAACAATCAAGTTGCATTTGGGCCCTTTTTTACCCTATAACCCCTTTTCACCCCTAAATGTTAACAAATTTCACTAAAGTTGTCATTTATTGCACATGTTTTGAAATATTTGCTTAATAGTTATAACAACAGTGAAAACATATTTTATGTTGAAATTGAAACTTTTTTTGCCACCAACATTAGGTCCAAAAAGGAGTTTCAACCATTGTTTAATGCCAATGTATTTTTTAATGTAATGTTTTGATTTCACATTGAGCTCACCCCCATGGGTATAGTTTTGCTAACATGTGCCAAACTAATGGAAACAATTGTTATTTTTTGTATTAAATAGTTTAGAAAAAAAATACATTTTTTTTTCTTACAGAATGTTGTTTTCAATATATTGACATATATTTTGAAAATTTGAAATCAATATAATGAATGAAAAAATCTAAAAACACTTTATTTATTTATTTTAACTAGTGCTTTTGCAATGTAAAAAGATTCATATTTAATTATTTTTGACAATATTTGATATCCACCTATCTATTTTTTTGGGAAAAAAAAAACCTTAACCTAATAATATTTTAAATATTTTAAATAATACTTTTCTAAAAGGTTTGAAAAATATTCTTAATTAAAAGTGATGGCCTAAAAGGATAGGTGTGGTTCATGTGCTTACACTTCCCTTTAGGGTCCAACTACATTATAAGGAACCACATGTGCCCCCTTAGACCACTGCTTTTTCATTGTTTCTTTAAAGAATATTTTTCAATTTTTTTTATACATCTTTCAGAAAATTGTTAAAAATGTTAAAAATTTTCTTGATATTATTATGTTAATGTGTATATTAAAAATAGTTTCAAAATATGTCATAAGAAAATATTTTCAAATTGTGCTTTTATTGTCAAAATTGCTTTTAAACAATGGTCATAAGCCTTAATAATGTAAATTACATATTTTTTACTCATTAAATGGATTCCAAATTTTTCTGATATTTACATAATTTATTCACAATAAAATTTTATAAAAAAATATTATTATATATTTTACAATCCAAAATTCAAAAAACATTAAGTAGTGGTTACAACTGTTAATGGTACATGTTAGTATGATTACACCTTTTATGGGAAAACTATGGCTCTTGGTGACAAGTTCCTTTTTTATTTACATATAACTTTAATGCCTTATAATTAATTTTGAAACCTTTTACAAAATCTCATCAAGAAATAAGTAAAGTTAGCTATTGTAAATTGTTTTTTGGTATCCTTGCAATCATGAGTATAATATTCCAAACAATGTCTAGGCTCCAAATAAAAAACATGTCTATGGAATACCATTCTCCATCTTTGAAATTGTAAGATAAGCACAAAACATCATAAACTTAATTTACCTTCCCATGGCACAAAGTCCACTTTACTAAGTATTTTCATCCAAGTCTCACCTACTAAACTCTTTTATTACATCCTTTAAATTACAATTGCATGTACTAGAAATTCAATTAATGCAAACACTAAATAACAATCAAAGAACTAGAAGTTCAATTAACACATACACTAAACAACAATAAAAGCATTAGAAGTTCAATTTATAGAAACATTAAACAAGAAACAAAGCATTAAAACACATATATAAAGCTAATTATCACTCACATTCTTTCCATGCCAATATTCAAAATAGATAATATACAAATTACTTTTTGTTGTGGGAAAGGTTAATATTAGTTTTGTTTTTCAATTTTTTTCCAAAGCATTAGTAGTTAACCTCCAAAGAGGATTTTAGTAACAAATGATGACTTGTTAGTAGAACATGCTAAAAAAAACCCTTTCATAGTCTTGCTACCTACATCATTAAGAATAAACATTTATCAAAAGTTGAAACTAACCAAAAAAATTCTTTTTTTGGACTTGTTTTATTACAATAAGCTATTGTAGTACCTCGGCAACTTTGACACAAATTATATTATTTTCAAGAATGTAAATTTTCTAAAAGATATAATTTTTCAAAAATAAAAAAATTATGAAGGAAATTAAAGGATATTTGAGAATATTTTGGAAATATTCCATTTTTGATTATAATTAATTAATTAATTGATATACATATGTTGAAATTGACCTTGTACTACAATATTCCTCTTTTTTTAATCACAATAATGTGAAAATTTACACTACAACAAATGTTAGTTGGTATACAATTGTGATGGAGATAAAAAATTCCATTTTTTGTTTTATTTTTCACATGGGTATAAACTTCCAAATGCAATAATAAAAGAGTTTAACAAGATGGCGACATATTAGATGTCTTCACATGTTTTGTACACATTGGGCATCACATTTAAACATTCCATTTCATAGATGCTAATAGGTCCAAAATAATTGATATGTTAATTATCTATATTTATGGAACACTATTTTGAAAAAGTAATCAAAATTGTTTTGGATCATATTCAAAACCTATGTCCCACACAACTTTCTATGTGATTTTTCGAAAAAAATACCATATAATGCAATGCTAGGTGCTTTCTAATGAAAATTTGAAATTGCAATAATGTAATATGCAACAAACACATCACAAAATTGTTGAGACATACCCATAATTATGAATATAAATGGTATTTTGGTAGTATTGTAAAGACACCAAATTCATGTCCCATGGAATAAATACCTCATACATAAATGAAAATGTTATGTTTTTTATTTAAAAAATGAAGAAAAATTGGTGTATTTTCATCAATATCCATTAGATCCATCCTTTTACCAATTTTTAGGCCCATCTAGGTCAAAACACATAACTATGAGCCAAAAAGGGCGTTGAATGCTAAACATAATTAGTCAAAATCAAACATTTTTTTTATTATTACCATTTAAAACCATAGTAATCATGGCAAGTTAGTCATTTTTCCTTCATATGAATATCAAGGAACTTATAATAAAAATTCATTCGATCCAATTTTAAGTTTTGTTTTAATTTAAGACTTTTGAAAATGTACACCTATTGCATTAGATGGAATCAATTTTGCAAAGGACTATCAAAAAGACTCATATAATAAAATAATTTTCATTGAAAAATATATAGATGATAATAACATATTAGCCACATTCAAAAAACATTCATACTTTTAAAAACGTGGAATTCTAAAACTTTAAAAATTCAAAGAATGTTTCAAAATTGTTTCAGAATTTCAGAGCTTCAAGAGTCTTTTACCATAGATAAATGGGTTATAATGTACATGATGTATGAAAAAAAGTTATAACTTATAATATAATAAAATTAAAAAATGTGAAAATTTAATTTTTGGTGATGACTTAAAATTTTGATCATTTTTCAAAATGAAAGATTGAGTTTGTAAGGAATTTGCACACTTTTAAAAATTCATATTTATTAAACAATGACTAACAAAAAAAAAAGTGATGCATTGGGGAACGTTTAAATATTTTTAAAAATGTTTCAAAAAATTTCATTCAAAAATTCATTTGATGTAAAAGTTTTTTTTGGGAAAAAAAACATGCATTACTTTTCCAAAGTAATCCCTTTAGTTCCTAGTTATAGGTTTTGACCCATCCATTAATAATGACTATGCAAACTTGTGTATTTGGATCCTTTTGAAACTATTAGAAATTGTCCACATAGGAAAATACCTTATTTTAATAAGATATGGTATGAAACCAATTTTGAAAGTATTAAGAAGGAGGTGTATTGGTGCCACCTATATTTTTATGTTTGAAATTAATCTTCTTAAAGTTGTAATCATATGGTTTACAAAAAGGTCTTAGATTTTTAAATACCCACACTACGACAAAAGGTGTCTTTGTATGCCAAGTGATTTCACTAGATTTTGAGTGAATTCACTAGTTGTAGTGAATGGGGACCAGTGAAAAAGTAGCGAATTCACTAGTCTAGTGAATGGGGACTAGTGAACTACACCCACCTTTTGTAGTAGTGCCATAAAATATGACTTCTTTTGATAAAATACCAATAATTTTCATATATTTGAACCCGAAGTGGGTACAATGACATAAGCATGTATTTTAATGTATGTACTATAAATATATAATATGCATACATATGTATATTGTTCATATAATGAATCTCAAAATTAATATTTCAAGTCGGAAAATTAGTAATTGAGTCTAAAAATGAACATTTCAATTTTGTTATTTGAATATGAAAATTAACATTTTAGTTCTGAAAATTGTTATTTAAATTCAAAAAACTTATTTGATTTGAAAACCGATATTTGAATTCTAAATTATTATTTTCGAATCTAAAAATTATTATTTCAATTTTTAAAATTTTATTGAATCTAAAAATTAGCAACTTGATTTTAAATATTTTTATTTGAACTTGAAATTTGATATTTGAATTTTGAAGTTTAAAATTTGAATTTAAAGAAATTATTCGACTTGAAAGTTGAAATTTGAATTCCAAATTATTATTTTGGATTCTCAAAATTAATATTTCAATTCAGAAAATTATTAATTGAGTCTAAAAATGGAATTTTTAATTTTTAATATTATTATTTAAATCTGACAATTAACATTTCAATTCTGAAATTTGTTATTTAACTTCAAAAAACTTATTTGATCTAAAAATTGATATTTGAATTTTGAATTACTATTTTGGAATCTTAAATTTATATTTTAATTCAAAAAAT
>Ga0116227_10017458_pt1 | contig 10017 bp, 9 predicted proteins | sample S1TSphgellanicum_FD_89693 | JGI IMG/M metagenome (GOLD analysis project Ga0116227, IMG submission 89693) | Host-associated microbial communities from peat moss isolated from Minnesota, USA - S1T2_Fb - Sphagnum magellanicum MG | ecosystem: Host-associated > Plants > Peat moss > Unclassified...
ACTAATCACCACCTTGGCCTTCTTCAAGTATGAGCTATGAGTCATCACCGAGCGCTCTGAGAAAGCAGGCTCCACTAAACACCTCAATGCTGCATAGGGCACCTCAAAATAATCCTTTCTGTCTTTTTTTCCCCCCTCCATCACCCCACCCCAAAATTGAGAGTAATGAAGAAATGGTGCAGTGGGTTGAAAGAGTTTTTTTTTTAGAGCAGGAAAAAATAGCAAACTCTAGCCTGAAAAGCTCAGATTCATGAGCTCTTGGCAACAAGCACCTCCCAAGAATTAGCGTTAAACAAATTTCTACAATACAACTATTTGACAAATTGAATCCAGCGACAAACAAATGGAGAAGAAGAACATCAGTAATCACAAAGGATTTTTGTTCCGATTGTCAGACCCTAGAGGCCATGGAAGGGAAGAGGAAGAAAATATTCGGGGTGACCAAAGAGCACCCTCTCTTCTATCACTTGTCTTTTGGAACCTTGAATGTGTATGTGTTTGGACCCAATTTACTTTAAGACCTTCAACTTCAAATATCATTTCAAAGTGAATCCAAATGGAAGCAACTAAGACTATTTGTAATGTCAATTAGTAAGGTAGATTGTGAGACTTAGAACTTATATCTTTTATGAAGTATATGAAAACCAATGTCGTTCCAAAATCATTCCAAGTACATTCTAGAATCAATCCAAGTGGTTAAAAAAACTTAAAATGTGGGTTGGTAGTGTAGTTTTTAAAGTTTACTTCTCCTAGTTTTTTAGAATTAATCCAAATAGAAGCAACTAGGATAACAATGTCATGGACATTGACATTAGTTTTATCACCATCAATTGTAACATCATCACCAACATTAGCACGGATTGATTTCATCCATTTTTCATATACAATGGATGAAGTTCATCTAACACCAACTTGTAGTTTATTTATATATGACTTATAGCTTTTTTAGAGTTCATTTTAATTCACTTATACTTTTTTTTTAAATTCAAAAAAGCTCCTTGTATAGTGGGCATATGGAAGCTTTTGCAAAAGCTTTCTTGAGCTAAGTCCCCATTATCGTTAGTTTGTTCAACATCAATCTGATGTATGATCTTGAACCATAACCTTGTTCATTTCATTTCATATGTTATTACAATAAAATTATGGTTGAATTTTTTTCTTGCATACTTCATGTTCTTGTCTTTGATTTCCATGTTTGGTGTTTGGAATTCGATTTAAACATGTTTTTCCATAATTTGTTTTGGGTTTTTTGTACTTTGAAAATCAATTTTTTTTCATATTTTTTGTGTCCATGTTAATTTGAATACATTTTTAGTAGGTTATGTGTATTCATGTCATCACTAATATCCATTTAACTTTGGAATCAATTAGAGGTTGGGTTTATTTGGACTTGAAAGTGAATTACTTTTTTTTATAAATGTAATAATTATTTAAGAAATTATGGATTACCCACTTCTTGAAAGAACAATTGACATGTTTTGGTAGTTATGTTTACATGAAAAGAAGAATTAGTTATTTCCATGGAAGAAATCTTTATTATTTTTAAATTTCTGCAATAGGGCAATGGGGCATTTCATGAATTTACATGCGCAACACGTTTAAAATATTAAAACATTGACATCATTAATGTGTGTTTTTACAATACCATCCCAAGAAAAAGAACCATGAATTAGTCTTCTTGACAAGTTTGATAAAACATGTTCAAAGTTTTGAAGTTTTGTCAACTAAAGGCATTTGGTTGTTCGACTTTATCCCCAACATTACCCTAATGACACAAGTCAAGTTGGACTCGTAGGCTCGTTGTTATTAAGCACAAGTCTAATGTGGTCTATGCTTTTGTTGAAACACCAAATTCCATTTTTTAACAACTTTCACTTGCATTCATTGAAAAATTTAGTGTCACTTTCAAACAATTTTCATTTGCATTTATTGAAGAATTCAGTGTCACTTTCAAACAACTTTCAAGCATTTGTTGAAAAATTTAATGCCACCTTTGGAGATTCAAATAGATAACACATGTCAACAAGCAAATTTTAGTCACTTGATTAATAATCACACCCAACCATTATATATGCATTCAATTCAAAAAATTGGTGTGTAAGATTTCATGGGATGAAGTGACATTCATGAGTAAATTTTAATTCAAGTTACATATATAATGGTGTTGTTGCTTACCATGCCAAATCTTGCAACATTAAATCAAGCCATTGCATAAGTTGTTTGATGTGATTTGAACATTGATAGGAAAAACATTAAAAGTTGTTGCCAATATAGAAAAATTTCCTGACTAGTGGCATTTGCACCAAGGGTGAAAACATGATTGAGTGCACCAAAGTATTGTCCCAAATGAAAGTTTTCCATATGTCTTTAACAAAGTACACCACACCAAGGTGATATAAAAATTTGCATGAATAATTTGAATGATAAAATCACAATCTACCTGAAATCAACCTTTTAATTCTATAAGCGTTTTAGATTTGGATATTGTCACATTTTGCTTTGGCCAAAGCACCAAATGTCCAAACAAACAATTTAATGAAAAACATGGTGTTAATGCCACCAAACTTTGATGTTTTGAAAAAACAAAAAAAATCCATGATCTAAAACATCAATATGTATCCAAACACATAAAAGTTGGGGTTTTGCGACAACATACTAATTTGCGACAATTTATTAGGAAAAAAAAAAAAATGCACTAGAAGGAGTACATAAAAATTTGATATTTCAAATTAAATGTTTAAGAAAATATGTTCTTTCAACTATCCTTGAGGGAAGTATGTTGCTAGATTTTGAAAAAAAATAATCCATTATTTGAAATGAACATTTTCAATTCAAAAGTGTAAGGGGATATGTTTTTCAAAAAATTCATGTGTCTTGACACTTACTCCAAATTAGTTCAAAATTTGACATGCCTTACATAATGATTGTAAAACATCATGTAAAAACAATTAGTTTTGGATTCATTGAAATTAGGTGCATAAGTACAATGGACAATTTAACAACTTGATAAATCTCTAACTATTTAATAAGAATGTATCAAGTGCAAAAGAAAAGAAAGGAAAGGAAAATGTGTGAAAAAAAAGAAAAGTAAAAAAAGATGAAAAAATATCTCTAACATTAATGGTTGCAAAAGTCAAAATTTTAAATCTAGATTTAATGTCAAAGGATCTTGAAGTGAAATTTGGAAAGATTATATAAGATTATGGGGCATTTCCATTCCCAAAATTCAAAGAAAACAAATTAATTCACATTTCCAAACAATGAAGTTAGGAACTTTGCTAGGATGAAATGACGGGCCCCTTGCGAACATATTTCTTGGGTTTACAATGTCATCCTAAATAGTACATGTTATGAGACTCATCAACCAACCCTTAATTAGAGTGAAATAATGTGCATGTTAAAAAACCATCACAACCCATTATTTCAACATGGTTGAGCTTGCAAGGATATTTGAAAATAAAGATCTTAATAGTTACATGTGGCCACCCCCATTCAATGGAAATTGTTGTTGCAAATTGGCTATAAACAAATCAAAAGAGCAGAAGCAAGAAGAATACAAGAATGCAAAGAGAGACACACACAACAATTGCCTGCCTATTGGGTTTAAGGATATGCTTCTTTCTGGTACAAAGAACATTGACTCAAAAAAAAGAAAGACTGATCGATCTCTTTGAGAGCTTTTGTCCTAACTATAGGAAGACAGTGGGGGGTGGGGAAGGGGAGCTTGTGTAACCCAAAAAAGAAAAAAGAGAGAAAGAAAAGTGATAGAAGAGAAGATGATCTCTGGTTAACCCAAATCTTTTCTTCCTCGTCCCTTGGGAATTTTCATGACCTTTAGGGTTTGAGAATTGAAACAAAAATCCTTCATGATCAACGATGTTCTTCTTTGTTGTCTGTCACTAGATTTCCATTTTTGTTTTGGGTTTCAAATCTACTATGTAATCACTAACAATAAAAAAACTAACATGTGTATTTTCATGTTCATGAAATATATATTAATTTAATTTAAATTTAACATTGACATAAATATATGAAAACATAAGAAAAGAAAAGAAAATTGATTATCACCGATAGCCCACAACAATGTGGAGTTTAAAGACGGTTTGTAAAATAATAAAAGCTTGACAACTCATTAATAACTATGAAAAATAACCTTAGATCACATGGGTGAAGGTTGGAAAATTTGAATTTGAAAGTTGTTTTTTTAACCTATGTTTTTGTTCAATGGTTGTTTGTTTCTAGTGTATATAAGCAAGCATATGTAGATTGTGAATTTTTCATTACTCCTCATGTGGCTAAAATCAAAACCAACAAATGAAACAAATGCAACATACCAAAATTTAATGCAAACATAAAATTTTAACTAAGTTTCAACTAGTTTAAATATGTGGAGATTAAAAAAATGGTAATAATAGGTTGGGAATTTTAAAGCTCACTCATGTATAATACCCCAAACATACCCTATTTGATTTAGGTAATGTAAAAATATAACACAAAGTACTTTGGATACATTGAAAAAATTGAACAATGTATCGATAGAAATATATTTACTCATAACAAAGTTGTCATGCAATCCATAATTTGGAAAAGAAATAATCCATCAAATACACATGAAACAATGACAAGTTAATTGGCGAGCCAAGAATTTTTAATTGAAAATGCAATTGCAGAGACTTCTTTAGGTATTATTGTAATGTCTAATGTTGATCGATAAATTTTGACCTTACTCAATTCATGATTTACAAAAAGAAAATTTATGGAGTGACCCCATGGGAAACATTCGAATAAAAAAGTCACACATGATTTTACAAAACAATTCCTTTGCAAAAAGCTAAAAATTGCATAAAGTTGGGTGTGATTTTCAAAGTTGATTCCTTCAAAAAATCAAAGCACAACAATAATTTAAGTAATTTTGAAGCAATAAAAAATAGGTTATTTTGATTCCACTTTTGTCTCTATCACTTTTAAACAAGTGGAGCAATGGGGAGGGTACTTTGCAATACCTTTAAAGGTCTTTCAACATACATAGTATAATGCACTTGGAGTAGAAAAAACCAAAGGAGCTGGCTATAGACGAGTCAATGGATAGGCTAAATGGAGAAGTGCAACAAATGCAACATGGTAGTGGAAGATATAGTTACGCATTGAACTCATGGATGTAAGCTTTGGCTATCCAACATTTATTCCCAACCTTACAACATGTGGTTAATTGTTCCAAACTCCCTCAAGATGGCATCATTTGTGTTGCTAGTCTTGGATGTTCTTGTGGTGCAAATGCTCTTAATGTTGTAAATATCATATCCACTAGTTTTCGTACAAATGGTGCATCAAAAATTCAATATTTTTTCAATGATCTTCCAATAAATGATTTCAATGTTTTGTTCCAACAACTTCCACCTTTGGACCCAACGCTTGGTGGAAATCAAAACATTGATGCATGTTCTCCTCATTTGAAATCAAATCAACCAAATATTTTTGAATCCAATGTTCAATTATAACCTATTTTGGATTTTGGAAAAGGGACAAAAGAAATGGAGGTAGACACTAGCAAGAGGTTATATTATGATGCAAGTGTCCCAGGTTCATTTTGGGAACGCCTATTTCCTTCTTGAAGTCTTCATCTTATTATTTCATGTCATGCATTGCATTGGATTACCCATGTAAATTAAATTTTTTTACCACATCTTTCCACCCATTTTGAATGATTACATCCATTGAAAAGGACAAGTGAAAGGATTGGCAAAAACAAATTTATTAATGATGCAATTATCATTTCACAATGGCCTAAACATTAAAACTCCATGTTTATCAATTATTGAGAAGCATAATTAATAATCCAAATCACAAGTTATTTATTTTTTTCATTACCTTTAACCTTGTATTTGACCTTTCTATTGTAATTTAAAATAAATGATTGTGATACAGTTTCCCAAAGTTATTCAAGACAAAACATTAGTTGCATAGAACAAAAGACAAACTTTCATAAATGGACAAAATCCAAAAGCTTTTGAGGCATGTGGTGAAGCTTTCCAAGAAATTTGCAAAAGTTTTTTGTTCATTGAACAATTGAAATGGCATCAAGTGGAATCCTAGTTTTGATATTTTGTGGTAGTTGGACAAACCTTCCTACAACAAAAATAAACAATGAATCACCCCACACACATGTTGATTTCCTTATGGAAATGTGTGAGTCCATTTGGGAAGATTTCATTTTCGAGGTATGGTAAAAAAAAAAAAATTACTTGATGATGAGTAACAATTTTAATTTTTAAATGTCACTTGTGCATTTTTCATAATACAATTGTATATATAGGTCAATGTACTCTTGTCATGGAAAAATTACAAAAAAACCAATAGAAAGATTGCTTGATACGCAAAACATTTTGGGGTATGGAATATGAAATGCTGAAAGTTGTAATAAGGAACAAATATTACATGTATTTAATATACAATTCAAATTGTGCGTAAATATTATTCTATTTTTTCAAGTACACTATGATCATATCATAAACATTTACTGTCGCAACCCTACTTTGAGAGAGTGTGAGTATGAAACTCACACTCCCGAAATGGGGACTTGGGAGTCCTTTGGGATTCTTGAAACTTCAAAGTTCGATTGTAGAGGTCAAAATACCTCGCATTAAGGTGTTCTTTATATCACTGGAAAGCTGTCAAAGTTTAGAGGTCGAAAATGGGCTTGCATGGGCCATTTGGATATTTGCAGCACACGTTATGGCAAAAAGAAGGGTCGGGAATCAAATTGCCAGTTTGACTTCCAACCACTAAAAGTCAGGAATCAATTCAACCTAGGTGCATGTAGGTGGAGTGCGACACACTATTGGAAAGCTCTCGAGGAGAGTTACAAGTTTTCTTCAGACCTCATCCCAATCGGAGGTCTAAGCAAAAAGTTATGACCTCGCAAAGTCCCAGGAATCCAAACTGGGACAGTTTCAAGACTCCTCCTTGGGAGTCCTGGGACAAAAAGCCATTCGGATGTGGGTGCCACAGAAAGACGTAGAGAATACTATATGGGGGAAGGTGGTGGCTTCCCCTGAATTTGGGCCATGATGAGTTTTGTGAGTCCAGAGTTGCTTGTGACTTGTCTTAGCACTAAAGGTGCTCCAGAAAGTGAACTAACCAATGTGTTGGTTGGTTTGATGTAGGTTCGAGTAAGTAACTAAAGCTTGTCACTTTTCCTAGTACCATCCCAGAACTTCAGCACGCCCCTCTACCCCTTCTTGTGTTGAAAATTGGGAGTGTGCCCCAAGTTCCTCACAATTCCGCTATTTGAGTAACTTAAACCCATCTTGGGTCTAACTAGGAACTTGGGAGCGTGTCATTTACCAAGGTTGATGGTATCCATTCATATTACCTCATTTTACATAATAATTAATACAAAATCAAAATATGAATGCAAGGTTTGACCATTGAATAATTAAGGGATTATTTCAACTTTCCAGTATATTATCCAAGTGCAAAAGAAATTCATATGGCAGTGGAAAAATCAAATGTATCTGCGATACAAAAGTTTGAAGTGCAAGAAACAATTATTGCTAGTGAAATATTTGAGCAAGGTCGACAATCATTTTCGGAAAATCTTGAATTGTATGGTAACATGATCTCAAATACTTTGAGATCTGCATTTGGAGAGCTCCTTGAAAGTCACGTTGGTGTGGAACTTGCTAATACTTATTTTCAACATTTAAAACAAAAATTTGTAATACATGTAAAATATTCATTTCAAAAGCTTCCAAGTGAAATTCTATTTGTTCTAAAATGTAAGTAATGTTTTTCCTTGTGTGAAACATTTTACGTATGTTTTAAAATTGTAACATGTAAATAAATTAATAGCCCAAGCAGTTAGAACTATTTTGCGAATGTATATAAATTATATTTGTTGATGTATAACATGATTTAAAAATAGATATTAAGTAAACTTGTTCAATATTTGATTATGAAACATGGGGTTTAAGTGGGTATAAAAGTTTAATCGACAATACTATTTATTAGACTAACTCATAGAAGGAAGTGCTTTAGGCTACTTACAATACTCATTATAAGTTGTCCTTTGATGCTACACATTTGGAATGGGTTGAAAATGTGAAAATAAAGTGATAAGGTTGGCATTATAAGTTTTGAAATTATAATGGTTATATACCTAGAAATGAAATTTCATTTTCAACATGTTATTGTTAAAAGATGCACAACAATGTATTTTTTATCATGGCCCCATGAATAAAGAAACTTGTTTGGTTGAACTCAATTGCACATGTGAAAGAATAATATAAACCAAATGAAAGATATTTGAGCATCAAGGATTAATTGAAAAATGTAATTGGTTACAACTAAGATTGGTTTGTTTATCATGCCAATTATTATTTTTGAAAAGGACATGATCTGTCACCATGGATGCAATACCTATGCAATATCTAAATTATATGTAATCCAAGATATAGATGTTTAAATAGAAATTGCAATAAATAGCAATGCATATAGGTCCAAGTTCTTTCTGACCTTTCACTATTATCCCTAAGCCTAGAAAGTCTGAATGTAGCTTTGAAGGGGACGTTGAGAAGGTTTGTAGGTAAGTACAAACATTTCAAACAAAACATTGCCACTTTTTATTATATCAATTGACCAATTACTAGATGGACTTTTTGAAATCAACAATAAATGAATCAATCAAAAACATCTTCATGAATACAATTGTTACAATAGCATAAATTTAAAACATGTAGTTTTATATCTATGTTTTATGAGAAAGAAATCCCAACTATCTCCAAGAGATGTCACACAAGTAGATGTATGGGATGCACATTAAATTGGTAATGTCATAAGTCAGAAGGTGTTCATGGATGGATATGAGTATCATATTGTATTGAAGGATGTTATCCATTAGATGAAATGTTGTGACACATATTAGTGGGGCATAAAGCTAATGGTATGGAGTTCAATGTAATTTATGCTAATTTTAGCTCAAATGTTTGAAAATGAAAACTCTTCTTTGTGGGGTGAGCCCAATGTCTAGAAATTGACCAAAAAATGGTATTTAAATATACAACCTAATGAGCAAAAAGCCAAGCTATTAAAAACCAATAGTTATGAAAGTGGTTGCTATCTAGTTTGAGTCCATTAGAATCAACAAATGACTAAGGAATTCATTTTCTCAATACCATTATTCAAGCAATTAATGCATACTTTTACGTATGTGATCAAATTGGAAGTTGGTTGCAGAAATAATCTATGAGCATGGACATGGTTTTTCTTTTGGTATATCTTTGATCTTTGATTATTTCCATGATGTAATTTCCAAACATGAAACAACTTTGGGCATATTTAAATAAGTAGCTTTCTTGAACATATTATTAGGTGCAAAACACAAGTGGAACATAATGATTTTAATGATTTTCCAGTGTTGATAATGCATAGGTCCATGGTAAAATGATGGAATTAGTTGTTTTTGTGCTGTATAGTACTTCAATTTATTGAAAAGCAGAAATCAAATTGCAAATGGGCAAGGGAAGGTTAAATTGCAAGATTTGTTGCATGCTCATTCATTTTCCACAAACTTGGTATTATAGTTGTAAAGGAACAATGCAATTATTTTATGATGTCTGTTATGATTTCATCAATAAAAGTGTGGCATGCGTCATTGAGCACAAATTGTAATGTACCATTTGAGTATGATACACAACAACTTGTCACCATTTGGGAGATCTTAGTGTACCAAAACAACAAACAAACCACCTTCCTTTAATAGTTGGATAGGATAGGTTCATAATGAGGAAATTGATGAACTAAGAAGTGACTCATGAAACTCTGTGCCGATAACATACATGAAAAAATTCAGCTAAAATACATAATACAAAATGGGCTAATTTGGTAATTAAAAAAATCATCAACAACCAATGATTAGGAAATGCTTTGTCAAAAACTTTAGAGAAGTTAGCAAGTCCTCTTTTCACTTCAAAACAACAGGAATGTAAAACACATGCATTTTAGAGGGTTCAGGTCCAG
>Ga0116227_10017459_pt1 | contig 10015 bp, 5 predicted proteins | sample S1TSphgellanicum_FD_89693 | JGI IMG/M metagenome (GOLD analysis project Ga0116227, IMG submission 89693) | Host-associated microbial communities from peat moss isolated from Minnesota, USA - S1T2_Fb - Sphagnum magellanicum MG | ecosystem: Host-associated > Plants > Peat moss > Unclassified...
ACACAAAGTGGTGAGTGCATAGTTGGAACACCCTTGGTGCTAGGACGAGCCACGGGCAACACGGACACACAAGACTCACCACGGCCCGGACTTGGGGGAAGCCACCACCTTCCCCCTTATAGTATACTCTGCTGCTCTCCACATAGGCTACATCCAAATGGCTATTTTTCTCGGGACCCCCGAGTGGGAGTCCCAAAATCGCGCCAAATGGGACTCTCGCGACTTTGGAGCCCCATAACTTTGCGAGCAGACCTCGGATTGTGATGTGGTCTGAAGCAAAGTTGTAGCTCTCATCGAGAGCTTTTCAACGATATGTGACACGCCCCCTGCAACTAAGTAAAGTGGGTCGATTCTTGACTTTTTGTGGTCGGGAGTCAAATTGACAGTTCGACTCTCGGCCCTTCTTTTGGCCATAACTTGTGTTTCAAATGTCCAAATGAGCAATGTGAGCGCATTTTAAACATCTACGCTCCAAGAGCTTTCCAATGATATAAAGAATGTCACAAGACATTGAGGTTTGACCCCTGCAATCGCTCTCTGAAGTTTCGGGGGTCCACCAGGACTCCATCTCCCAAAGTGGGAGTTGCGTTGGGAGTGCGAGGGTTCATTCCCTCATACTCCCTCACACTTTCTAACACTCCCGGGAGTTTGTGATGTGACTCCCGGACTTCTTCTTGACCCGCACCTTTGCAATGCCTTTGCCTTGATTCCCGGGCTTCCTTCCTCTTGGCCCGCAACCTTGCAACCCCTTTGCCTTGGTCGCAAGCCCAAAGCTAAGGTTGCGACATCTAGCTGTCATGCCTGTACATGGTTTCATACATGATGATCGGTTACGGGAATGCCCATGTGCGCTTTTAGGGTTAATGTACGGTCTTAGACGATTATATGTTATTAAGTACTTAGGGTTTTAGTTTGTTGGTAGATGTATAAAAGGTCGAGCCGTTCCTTTCTCTCTTTAGTTTTTCTAGAATTCCTTTGTCAAGAAGGTTTCCTCCATAATCAGATAGGATTTCTAGATGCTCACGGCAACCATTATATAGCCACCGTCTACATATAGTACATATTTTTTTTTCTTTGCAATTCAATTCTTTCTTACATTCAATTTTAGAAAAACTCCACTTTCTATTGCTTCATGTTGAAAGCGATAAATTTTTTTTGCTTATGAATTCTTGAATTATTGTTGCTACTGTTGCTACTACTAGTGTTGTTAGTGTTGTTACTACTAGTGTTGTTAGTGTTGCTACTACTGCAGGAGGGTGTTGGTGTTATTACCGCCAAAGGGAGTTGGCGTTGGTATGGGAAGGAGCTTATGTTATGCCAACCAACAGAGCCGAGATCTTGGAATAGGTTTCAAAGCTTTCTTTCCTTTCTTTCTTTCTCACTCTTTTTTTCTTTCTTGAAGCTGTCGAGTAAAAAAAAAAAAAAATTTCAGTGGCCGCCACTTGCCATTGTTGTGCAGCAGTGTCGCAACCCCACTTTGGGGCTAAGTGTGAGAATGCAAATCACACTCCCAAAAGTGGGAAAATGGAGTCCTCCGGGACTCCCGAAAACTCCGAAGACAATTTGAGGGGTCAAATCTCCTCACATTGGTGCGTTCTTTATATCAATGGAAAGGTCTTGAAGTGTATATGCCCAAAATGGCCTTGCATGGGCCATTTGGACATCTGCAGCCCAAATTATGGGCAAAAGAAGGGTTGGGAGTCAAATTGCCAGTTTGACTCCCGACCACTAAAAGTCGGGAATCAACCTCTTCCTGATGTCGTCTCAAGGAGTGTGACATGGAGTTGGAAAGCTCTTGACGAGAGCTACAACTTTGGTTTAGACCTCGTCCTAATCTGAGTTTGGGGCGAGGAGCTATGAGCGTCCAAAGTCCCGGGACTCAAACCCGGGACAGTTTCGGGACTCCAACTTGGGAGTCCTAGGAAAAAAAGTCATTTGGATGTAGCCTCGGCGGAGAGCTGCAGAGTATACTACATGGGGGAAGGTGGTGGCTTCCCCCGAGTCCGGGCCGTGGTGAGTCTTGTGTGTCAAAGTGCCCGTGGCTTGTCCCAACACCCAAAGGTGTTCCCGAATGCTAACTAACGCTCTTGTGGTGGGTTTTGGATGCAGATTCGAGCTTGATAATCTAGTCCTTCTTCCTAGTATAATCCTGGGACTTCTAGCACGCCCCTCTACCCCCTTTTAGTGCTGGAAGTTGGGAATGGGCCCCAAATCCCAACTTTCTGCAACTCTACATAGTTGGACCCTCAAGTGGGTTCAACAAGGGACTTGGGAGCGCGTCAAGCAACGTAGTGTCGTGAGCTTTAACGTCGCTTGCCATCGGTGCATAATGTGTTGCTATTTGCCGTTGTCGTGAACTCTAACATTGTCGTGACGCGAGTTGTAGCAGCGCTTCCATAACACCTACTGCAACAGCGCCATAGCAACGTGAGTTGCAACAATGTTGCAATGCTTTCGTGATGCCTGTTGCAATAGTGCCGCAACGCCATAGTGCTGCAGCATTGTAATGTCGTGAATTTGTAATGTTGAAGTAGCGTGAACTTGCATTGCTACAGTTCCACTTGCCATCAGCCATCACTGCGAAGTTCACGAGCGCTCCACGGAGCTATGACCTTCAACATTGCGGTGCCGATTTTCGTCCACGGATTTTCGTCCATCTGGAAACTTCCATCCGACATTCGTTGAACTTTCGTCATGCGTCTTGTCGTCTTGTCGTCCTGCGTCCTGTTGGTTTGTCGTCTTGTGTCCTACCATTCTAGAGTCTTGCCTTTTCATTCGACATTTGTTTGATTTCGTTCGACCTTTGTTGGACATTCATTTGACCTCTGTGCGACGTCTATTTATCACGAGTCATTCCCAACAATGCACTATATTTTTTAAACCATACATTGTGTTAAAATTTTGTAGCTAGTGTTGTGTACTATCATAAAATTTTGGGGCATGGGACAACACCATGTCCTCGGAAGATGAAAGCAGTACCACTTAGCCAGAGCCCAGGTATCAGCTACGAAGTAACACACAATCCTTTGAGTCAATTTTTTTAAGTTCACGATCTTCACAACAATATCATCAAATGTCTATAGCACCACTGTCATCCAGTACAACTCCTATTAGGAATTCGGGTTCAAGTTACATTACATCAACGGTACATTAAAGTCCATTTGGAGGGGCTCATTAGTGGGGTATGCCTATGGTCGCACCTACTTTCACACCATCACCGTATATTCGATTGCAAATTGTGACCTCAACACCCATATATATCATGGAGGTCAACAGTTCCTCTGGGAGAATTAAGAAGTTCAACAGAAAGCCATGTACTATTTCTTTGATGGAGTTCAAGGTAACTTTCTCAACTATGGTTTGTGAATTGGAGTTCAAGTATGGCACTAATTACACCGAGGCATTTGCATTCAAATAATTGGCCCGTTATGTGCACTATGAGGCATTGGATGTCTACAAACAACATTCTACAAGGATTTTGGGCGTCAACCAGATTCCCAATCTAGCTTATGCCATAGCCATCGCCATTGCCTTTCAAGCTACATTGTAAGCTGCAATTGCACATCATGGGACTGTGCCCAATAATCTAGATTCGGTACCTACTTCAGTAAACCTTTCTCTTCAACAACTCATTGCTATTACTGTAAACATTCCTCCCACCACCGATGCGTCAGCTTTTGCTGATCTAGTGGGGGAATTCTTTTGAGTTTTTGAACTATAATTTTTAGTTAAAAGTTCTGAAAAAGTTTTGTAATTCGCCACATTTTCTCGATAGAAAGATGAAACCCTCAAGATGCTCTATAGGAGGCTTCTCAAACTCAAAAAGGATACCCAGAGCATCACAAACTTGGAAGTTGCCCACCGGTATCTTCATTCGTTGGAAGGTACTTTAACATTCCATGCGCAGGTTTTGCAACGGGTTTTTGCAAAATTTGGAAACTTGTACACTTTGCTAAATGTGTATAACATTTCTGAAAAGCTAGAATTAGCTCATGCACACTATGAGGCCAATACTATGAGGCCTCCATCATGTTCAAGGCTTCAACCTACACTAGCTGTGCCAACTAGATCATCACATTCTTCTTCAAGGACTAAAACAGTGCATTCAACTACACCCATCCTACCTTCTTACAACTACTGTGGCAATCTTGCCCACAAAGCTAGTGAGTGCAACATTCCTTCCGAGGATTTCTTTTGTGATTATTGTGGGAAAGAGGGACATCAGGAATCTATTTGTTTTGCCAAGTTCTCGGGACGATAGCAACTCTGATTACCATGACAAAATCTGCTAGCATCTTCCACTGTCCCTTAACTAAAAGCCAAGGCACTTTAGCCTTCCATTCAGGCTTTATCCACCAAGGGTAATTCCAATAAGAATGTTAAGAAGAAGGAACACAATGCTAACAAGAGGGAGGTGCTTCAAGCCCATGCAATTCAAGTTCAAATTCTATAAAATGAACTTGAATCATTGAGGGTCCAACTTGTTAATCTACAAGGCAAGTCCTTCCAACTAACTAGTCATGCTCAACTTATATAAGGTTCAAGATCACAAGAGGGACCTCCTAGGTCATTTTATGGCCTCCCACACGATGCCATGGTTGGGGAGTATGTTCTTTCCACTACACACAATTCTAGTCTCACACCAGACTTTGCTACTTCTTTTTACCTTTCCTATGTCGCGGCACAAGAGGCTAGCATGGCACCCAGAGTTTCTACCACTAGGCAGGTAATTCAGACTAATGGATTCACATCTGGTTCAAGTCCTATTACCAGGGCTAGAGGAGCTTGAGCAGTCATGCCATAATATTTTCGTCCTCTCAACACGGAAGAAGAACGCACCTTGTTGGCAAGGGGGGAGGAGAGTACTACACCACAAGCTGTTAGGGCATTAAATTCCTGTGTCCCAGGAGTACATGTACATCAGGAAAACACACAATTTTCCATTAATTAGCTTATGGAATGCCAATTTCAAATGCATGAAGTGGCGCAAAAGCTTGTAAGTACACCATTGTTTAGTTTTCAAGATTTGAAACTAAAGAATTAAGGACATAATTACAGTACTAGAAGATACCCTTAACACTACATCAGGTCCTCTACCAATCCCTGATCCACATGCTACAAAGGTCCCATCCAACACCTTGGAAAGACATTTGATTGGCTCACGTGTTGTAGATGGCGTTCGTAATCTGGTCATTAGTTGTAGCATGGTTAAATTAGTGGGCTTTCCTACCTCTGATTCTACATTCACATATAAGAAAGGAGTTAAGAACACTTCACTTGTGAATTTATTACTCAGCAAAGGTATTGTGGATAGCCATTCTCTCCACAAAGTCTCTCATTCATTTCCGAAGGTGGTGCTTAGTGAAAGAACTTCCATCGCCACCGGAGTTGCCATTGTCGACAATACTGGGTCAACAATCCAAATGGGAGGACATACACCCAGAGTGGTACTTCTTGACACAGGTGCCTAACCAATGATTCTTGGAGTTTAATTCGCTAAAAAGATGGGCATGTTTGACTCCAAACTCCGAAAATCTTTGTGGCAGATTCGCACCGTTAGTGGGAGCGTAGATGAGGTACTTGGGGAAAGTTCGGATTTGATTGCACTTAACTTCAATGAAGGTACAAATCAAGAGCTTTGCTTACATGTTAGATGTTTAGTCACCAATGCCACTAGTTATGATGTGCTCATTGGGCAAGAGCCCTTGTTTCCACCAGGTTTCACAATTGACAATTGGTTTGAGCATGCGTATTACCGAATGGATTGGGAGACTAATGCCACCACTTGGGATACATACCCTTTGATTTACATGGGAACCATAGTCCTATGGCTCACCATTGTATGCTCAAAGAAGCACACACCATTTCCTACATCCAACAAGCTAGCCACAAGTGGATAGAGGGAGATGAGGAGGAGATAGCTTACGCTTAAGCTACTGAAAGCTTGAGGATGGTTCCTACTGACATTCAACACAGACCAGAGGTTTTACAGAGGTTCAAAGTAGCCCATAAGCCCCTGGTCAAAGCTTTGTTTAATTTTGAGAGCATGGAGAGCCATGGTGAACTGATTAAACCATTATTTCGTTAGCTAATCACCTGGACACCACCTAAGGAAGGGATTACATTACTAGAGCTCTTTGGTGGTATTGGTACATGTTTCAAAGCCCTACTACAGTTAGGGATGGGTGGTTCGGAGGTATTTTTACGTAAATATTGATCCTATTGCAAGGCATGTGGTAGCATTGAGAATGAGGGAGTTCACAACAAGATTTCCATAATAGTTTGCAACCACCACTGGAAGGTTAGTTTCACATTTTTGCCCTTTGACATATAACTAATTCAGAAAAAACATATGGAATTACTTGGCCCCATCGACCTCATCATTTCAGGTTAGGAGTGTCAAGGATTTTCAGCGGCTATATTTGGAGAAGGCTTGAGTGACACAAGATTTGGTCTTTTCACGGACATGATATGATTGATCACCTGGTTCAATCCATTTCTCCTACATTTGGTTATGTAATTGAGAACACCCCTCTTAGCTTGACTAGAGGGAGAAAGTCCAGGAGCACTACACACTGGTCAAACATTACCTTGGAGAGCCGTTCTTACTTGATGCGGCATAATGCGATTCCTATGCGCACTGGTTGCACAACTGGTGGACCAACCTAGCACCACTCTCAGTTCTACATCTAGTTCTGAAATACACTATCAAAGACCCCAACCTGCAGGTTTCTCACATATTGGATGATCAAAGTTTTTGCCAACCAGTTACAAGGCAAGAGAAACCTCCTTGGTTTCATGTGAACATAATAGGAAAACCAAAAGGTGCTTGGCCCACCTTTGTCTCCTTCCCAGGAGCACACGCCTTTCAAGGAGATGGGCTAGGCCTAGTGTATTGTCATGCTTCAGCCACTTAGGATGAACTAAACCCAGAAGAAATAGAAAGGGCTATGGGGTTCCAAACTGGCATTATTAGTCACACTAAAATGACTAAATTGGAATGTAACGTTCTACTGGGGAGAGGCATGGACCTAGTTCCCTTACATGGTTGTTGATAACTTGTGTACTCTTTCAAATGTACACAACACTAACACTGATTTAATTAGCTTGCAGTTCTGGCAATGCGACCACATGGCACCCCGACCAAGTACACTTGCCTATTTTCAACACTTTACATTTCACTCTTAGTGTTGGGGGGGAGGAGGTACCATGTAATTTGACTCAAGTTGTGTTTAATACATCTGGAGGTACATTAGCTTCTGGAGAAACAATTACAACCTTCTATGAATTTGCATAGTTGGATAGTGGAGAACCCAATACACTAGGTTCTTCAAACACATTTTCCAACTCTATTCCATGTGTTTTCAACTACCCTTTCATTATGGGGAACCAACTCACCAAGAAGGAGAGAAACCATGTCACAAACTTGCTAATTAAATATGAGAATGTGTTTGCATTTTCAATGAAAGACTTAGGTAGGTGTAAGACCATGTAGTTTTCTATAGACCTTATAGATGAGACATTCGTCTATCAAAGGAGGCATAGGTTGAGCAAGCATGAGTGGGAACTAGTAGATGAAAGATGCAAGAGCTCCATGAAGTCAGTCTCATTTAGCCATCAACTTTTAATTTTGCAGCCGCTACAATAATGCCAACAAAGAAAGATTCAGCTGGATTATGGACTAAAAAAAGGATGTGCGGGGATTATAAGCCTTTGAACCTAGTTACACCTCAGGATAGGTACCCCATGCCCATCCCTGAAGAATTGTTTAATAGCATTGGAGATTCAAACATCTTCATAATTGTGGATTTGAGGCAAGGTTTTAACCAAATTGTGCTCGTTGCAAAGGATCACAAAAAAACAACATTCCATGGAAGCAACAAGTTATGGGAATGGCTTGTTATGCCTTCTGGATTAAAGAATGCACCTGTTTTCTTTCAGCGAGTCATGGACCAGGTTCTCGAAGGGGCAGATTTCCTGAAATGCTACATAGACGACGTCCTAGTGCATAGCAAAGGACTCTTGTAGCATTTGGCTCATCTTGAAGAATTATTCAAGAGGGTCCACGAAGTCAATATGAAGATCCATCCTAAAAAATGTTAGTTTGTTGTCACCTCAGTAGTCTATTTTGGACATAAAATTTTGCCAAATGGTATTATGGCTCATTGGGCCAAAGTAGTAGCCATTTTGGAGATGCCCAATCCTTGACGCGCTCTCAAGTCACGGGGTGAAAACCACTTGAGGGTTTCACAAAGTCAAGTTGCGGAAAGTTGAGACTTGGTAGCACGCTCCCGGCTTCCAACTCTAGAAAGGGGTAGAGGGTCAAGTTGGGAGCCCCGGGATTAGACTAGGAAGAGGGACTAGCTTAGCTCATGTGAATCTACATCCAAAAACCAACCAAATCGGGTTAGTTTAGCATTCGGGACACCCTTTGGTGTTGGGACTTGCCACGGGCACTTGGACACACAAGACTCACCACGGCCCAGACTCGGGGGAAGCCATCACCTTCCCCCATATAGTATTCTTTGCGGCTGGTCGCGGAGGCTACATTCGAATGGCACAAATTCCCGGGACTCCCGAAATGGAGTCTCGAAATTGTCCCGACAGGACTCCCGGAACTTTGAACCGCCATAACTCCCGACTGCAGAGTTGGATCGCAACGAGGTCTGAACCAAAGTTGTAGCCCTCGTCGAGATCTTTCCAACGCCATGTCGCACGCTCAAATCTGACGTCGAGAAGAGGTCGATTCCCGACTTTTAGTGGTCGGGAGTCAAACTGCCAGTTTGACTCCCGGCCCTTCTTTTGCCCATAACTTGGGCTGCAGATGTCCAAATTGCCAATGCGAGAGCATTTTCGATATCTACGTTTCGAAACCTTTCCAATGACACCAAGAACACGCCAATGCGAGGTGTTTTGCCCCTTGTTGTCGAGCTCTAAACATTCGGGAGTCCCGGAAGACTCCCAACCTCCAACTTTTCCAAGTGTTGGGCTTCACCCCCACACTTGGCCAAAGTGGGGTTGCGACAATCCTACTGATGTTCACACGTTGAGGAGCTTCATCGGAATATGTAATTATTACAAAATTTATGTCCAAGACTTTAGTACTATTGTTCATCCTCTTTATGCATAGTTAAAGAAGGATGTTGCTTGGACATGGAGTGATGAGGCTCATGAAGCTTTCAACACACTCAAGGAAAAGCTTTCAGAGTTCCCCATTCTAAGAAAACCTGATTTCAACAAGGTCTTCATTCTACACACTAACTGAAGTGCTCTTGGTATTAAAGCTATTTTTGGCCAACTTGATGAGGAAGGCAAGGAATATGTTATTGCCTATGCATCTCGAAGCAACAACAAGGCTAAGAACAACTACTCTTCATACGAAAGGGAATGCCTTGCTGTTGTATGGGTCATCATACATTTCAAGCCCTATTTTTATGGCACCAATTTCACTTTGTATACCAACCACTGACCTATCAAGCGGTTGATGACCAACGATAAGCTTACTGGTAAGTTAGCTCGTTGGGCGCTTATACTTCAAGAGTATGAATTCAAGGTTATTCACTGACCTAGTATTACACATCAAAATGTGGATACCATGTCGCGGAGACCCCTCACTAGCTCTGAAGATTTTTTAGAAGCCAGACAAGATTTCGACCAGATTTTAGCAGTACATGTATTTAAGGCATTTAGTTACCTTGCACTAGTACAATGTAACTTGGTTGAGCATCCCATTATGGATATATGGGATGATTTAAACACTCTCAAGTTTTTTCAACATGGGGAATACCCTTCCCAAGTTACATCAAGTCGGCGGGATTACATACAACAGCGGTCCAAACGCTACTCATGGAGGGACAATCACCTTGTCCGATGCTTACCACAAGGTGACAAAGTGGTTCCACCACCACATGAATGATCTGGTCGTATTCAAAAGGTACATTCGAAGCTTGAACATTTTGGAGTTAAACATATTTATAGCCTTTTCGCTCCTCATTACCATTGGAAAGGTATGTAT
>Ga0116227_10017461_pt1 | contig 10014 bp, 9 predicted proteins | sample S1TSphgellanicum_FD_89693 | JGI IMG/M metagenome (GOLD analysis project Ga0116227, IMG submission 89693) | Host-associated microbial communities from peat moss isolated from Minnesota, USA - S1T2_Fb - Sphagnum magellanicum MG | ecosystem: Host-associated > Plants > Peat moss > Unclassified...
AACCTCTTTTTCATTAAACATATGCCATTAGTCAACTGTGATGCAATAAAGGTTGCAGAAAATAAAAATAAAAATAATTGCAACCCGCTGCAAGTTGCAGTTGACTACTATGTAATTTATCATCAAATTTAAAAAACATTATGGATCAGCACATCGCATTCTTCTTAGTAGTAGCAGTACTTGTAATTACTATAGCATGGGTTATTATAGCATGGTATAATTATCGTTTAAAAAAACGCATTATTGAATCGGGCCCTTTAGACGCCGAAGCCATGTCCTTCGTTAAAAAACTATCCGGGTCTGGCACCGACTCATTAAAATGGGGCTGCATTGTTTTTGCAGGCGGCCTGGGCCTGGTTGTAATAAACTATATCCCTTATGATTTTGGTTCGTCATTACCTTATGGACTCGAATCCATGTTTATTGCAGCAGGCTTTTTAGTTTATTACGCCCTCATGCGCAAGCAGCAGTCGAAATAACTCACCACGCCGGCTTAGCATCTGTTAAGCCGGTTATGCATTAAATTTTTCAAGGTTTTAAAAGCACGCTTCAACGTGTATGGGATCTTTTTGCCCTTAATTTTCAATCTATAATTATCATGAAACGACTATTTATACACTTATTTATACTAATTACGGCCTTATTTATGGCTGATAAACAGGCCATCGCGCAAAGCGCACAACATAGGGTTTATGGCATCATTGCCGACTCTGTCACCAAAGAACCGCTTGGTTTTGCCACGCTTAATTTACGAACCGAAAAAGACAGCCTTATAAAAAACACCTTAAGCAAAGCTGACGGCGGATTTGCAATTGAGCACCTGAAAGCGATGAAATATAATCTTGTTATTACTTCTACAGGGTTTAACGAAAGAGTAATAGCCATCGACCTAAGCAATACCTCCAGCCACGACCTGGGAACTATTTATTTAAGTAAAAAGATAAAAGAACTTAAAGAAGTGGTGATAACTGCCAACAAACCCATAGTGCAGCAAAAAGCCGACCGCATAATTTACGACATGCAGGCCGACCCCGAAAGCAAAGTGAGCAGCGTGCTGAATATGATACACAAAATACCTTACCTGGCAGTTGATGCAGATGGTAATGTAACCATGAAGGGCAGCACAAGCTATAAGGTGCTAATAAACGGTAAGCCATCAGGCATGCTCACTAATAATTTAAAAGAAGTATTACGCACTATGCCGGCATCAACTGTTGTAAGGATAGAAGTGATCACCATACCACCATCAAAATATGATGCCGAAGGCATGGCGGGCATCATCAATATTATTACCACCAAAAAAGTTAGTGACGGCTATAAAGGCACATTGAATGCAAATGAGAATTTCCCGCAAGGCGGCCCTGGAGTGGGTGGCTCATTTACCGCGCAGGATGGCAAATTTGGCATAAACAGCTATGGCGGCGCGAGTATTTACAATTCACCACAAACCAGTTTTGTTAATACCCGCACCACTAATTCAACCAACCTGCAGCAAAGCGGGTATAATAAATCAAATAGCAAGAATGCCTATTTGGGGACGGAATTGAGCTATGAGATAGATACGTTGAACTTGTTGTCGGGTAATTTTAACATCAATGGCAATAAAAACAATTCGTCGGGTACACAAACCTCAAAGCTGGATAGCATTGGCAACCTGGTACAAGGTTATGGCCTCGGCTCCGCAACAAGAGGTAACGGCGGCGGGTTTGATGCGGCTTTAAATTACCAGTTAGGATTTAAGAATGATAAAAATACCTTGCTGACATTTTCCTATCAGTACTCCAATTATGGCAGTAATTCGCGTGATGCAATAAATATCAGTAACCCTGTTGATTACACCACACCGGATTACCGTCAATACGATAACGAGAATGCCAAAGAACAAACGATACAGGTTGACTATGTACACCCCATAAAAAAGGTGAATATGGAAGCTGGGGTGAAGGCAATTTTGCGCGACAGCAAAAGTAATTCTGCATACAATTCGCTTGATTCAACAAGCAATATGTTTGTAGATGTGCCCGCACTGGACAATGTGTTCAGCTACACGCAAAACGTGTATGGAGTTTACAACTCGTACCAGTTTAACATGGATAAGTGGGCCTTTAACGTGGGGGTGCGGGCAGAGTATACTGACGTGAACGCCGATTTTATATCAACAAATTCAATTACTAGCCAAAACTATTTTAATGTTATACCAACCATCGCTATCAACAAATCGCTAAAGAATAACAACAGCTTTAGCTTTGGTTTTACACAGCGACTGCGCAGGCCAAGCATTTACAGGCTTAACCCTTATGTAGATAGGTCGAACCCGGATTTTATAAGTTCGGGTAACCCAAACCTGCAGGTTGTAACCATGAATATAGTACAAGCCGGCTATAATTTAACCAGTATAAAAAACGTGTCGTTATTTATTGGCGCTGATTATACGTTTGTTAACAACCTCGATCTCCAGGTTACGCGTTACGATGCCGCGACCGGCATAACATCAACCACTTATCAAAACACAGGTAAGGGTGGTGGAGCGGAGAGTAATATTAGCCTGAATTATTCGCCTTCAAAGCTATATAACCTAAGCGTTAATGTTTATGCGCTCGACCTCTCATTAAAAGGCACGGGAAACGATGCCTCATCTAAATTAAATACACTGTTGTACCATGTTTCTGTTTCAAACAGTTTCAGGCTTGATAAAGGCTGGAGCATGAGCGCTAATGCTGATTACAACAGCCGCAATCCAAATAGCTTGCAAGGCTTTAAAAATGCCTTTATTACTTCATCGTTCAATGTGAACAAAGAACTGGTGAAGAATAAGCTGTTCTTTTCGGCAGCAGTAAATAACCCGTTCAGTAAATATCGCACTGAAACCATTGAAACTACCGGGCCGGGCTTTTACCAGGTGAACAATAACCAGTTGTACTATCGCTCGGTAAGTTTTAGCCTGAATTACAACTTCGGCAGGTTAAAAAGCGACATCAAGAAGAACAGGAAGGGGATTAATAACGACGACGTATCGAATAATAAGGGCGGGGGATTGTAGTTTTTTTATTGAAGAAAGGCTTGCGAAATTCTCTATTTCGCAAGCCTTTATCATTAAACCATTGACGGAGCCACCCCATAGGCATTTTTAAACGCATATGAAAAATGCGAGAGGTTCTCAAAACCCACATCAAGGTACACATCCGATGATTTCCGGCCTTTTTCTTTGATCAGGTAATAAGCCTCGGCCAGTCGTTTCTGTTGCAACCATTGACCGGGCGAGGTATTGAAGATCTTTTCAAAATCGCGCTTAAAACTGGCCAAACTGCGGCCCGTTAGTTTGGCAAACTGTGCCGAGGATATATTATAAGTATAGTTCTTATTCATATAGGCTTCCAAATCAATTTTGCCGGGTTCGCTAAAATCAAACAGGAAGTTTTTGAGTGAGGGATCGATCTGCAATAAAAGCTCTACAGCTTCTCTGGTCTTCAGTTCCGACATGGTGTCGCCCGGTTGTATGCCTTCAATAAAATAGGGCAGCAGCGAATTGAAATAACCTATTAAAAAAGGATCAGAAGGCAATGGACGCATATATTCGCCTGTATATCTGCCAACTGGTTCTATCTTATTTTCAATACTATACCGCCGCAGAAAATCCTGGGTAAGGAAAATATTGACCGCCTGGTAAATGCCATCAGACGGCGGTACTTTTAATGATTTTACCAATTGGTTGCGGCGGGCAAGGCCGATGCTTCCGGCGGGAATTACCCTTATACCCTCATTGGTGAGCAGGTGCGTTTCACCGGCTATAACATAACCCAACGAGTGCTCGTGAACAAATTGCTCATTACCGCGCTGTTTTTGGTCAACACAGGAATAAAGCAGATTGTTAAGATGGATGTGGCTTTTATCTTCAGGCATAAGTGTATGGCTAATATAATTATTTTACACGCCTCAATATCATTTTATCAAGCATACGGTCCGACAGCAGTTTGCGCATAACCAGCAATGGCCCTGCCATGTAGCCGCCACTATAACGGGTTTTAGGTTGTTTGCTATAAATGGCTTTTTTTACCAATTGGGTTATCACTTCAGGCCCCGGTACTTTGCCATCAACATCCCTTAATGAGCCAGCCAGTTTTTTAGCCATGGTACCATACACCGTATCGCCCGAAACTTTGAGCAGATTATCCTTTGCTATGCCGCTCCATTCGGATTCAATACCACCCGGTTCTATAACTACCACGTCAATACCAAACTGTTTCACCTCGTTACGCAATGCATCGCTCAAAGCCTCCAGCGCGAATTTACTCGCGTGATACCATCCGCCAAATGGCAGAGCAACTTTACCGCCAATGGATGATATATTGATAATTCGCCCATATTTATGTTTGCGCATGGAAGGCAAAACTAATTGCATTAATCTTGCCGCTCCAAATACGTTTACCTCTAACTGGTATTTTGCATCATCCATGCTTACATCTTCTAACGCGCCGTAAGAGCCAAAGCCGGCATTATTTATTAACACATCCAAACGACTTTCGCTTTTAATGATCTCCTGTACGCCATTTACCATTGATATATCGTTGGTTACGTCCATTTCCAATATTTTAATGCCTAAGCTTTTCAAGTCCTGCATTTTATCGACCCTGCGGGCAGCGGCATAAACTGTGTTGCCGTCTTTCAATAATTCAATTGCGAAATCTTTGCCCATACCCGATGAAGCGCCGGTTACTAATATTACATTTTTCATTTGTGTTTCTTTTAAATATAAGTCAAAGGTCGGGCTAAACTAAACTGCGAGTTTTATTGTAAGGCTCAAGTTTGCTTTGTTAAAAAGCTCAAGAATGAAGAATATAGGATCAATGCAGGAGAATTGCTTAGAACCAGACTGATTTCTGTCTATTCCTTGATTGCTTTTATGTATGCACGCTGGCTCGGATATTCCTGCGGATAAGGGTAACGCATAATAACATCGACAATCTTAAAACCGGTTTCTTTAAGCAAAGGGATGATGCTATCAATATCCAGCATATAAAAATCAATATCAACCTCTTTATCAAGTAATTCTTCCAGGTGGATTACGTCGTCCCCTGTATGGAATGAGAACAGGAACGGCGAACCGGGTTTTAGCACGCGGTTTATTTCGGCAAACGCGGTTTTGATAAATGGATAGTCCAGGTTTACTATAGCGTAAAAAGATATAGCTGCAGCAAAACTGTTGTTGTGATATTGTAGCTTCAACATATCGGCCACCTCAAACTTAAGCTGCGGGTTCAATCTTTTGGCTTCGTCTACCATTACCGGCGACAGATCGGTGCCGATAATTTCAGTGCAGCCCTCATCGCTTAAAAATTTTGTGGTTTGCCCTGGCCCGCAGCCAATATCCAGTATGGTTCCCATGGCTTTATTTTCCGCCGCAAAATCACGCAATAACAACTGGTCGTTTGGTTTATGATCTAACTCATCCATAAAGCGCCCGGCGTAATTGGCGGCTATCTTATCGTAAGTTTCAATAATGTTTTTTTGTGGATGCATAGCCAATATTAGTAATTAATATTGAAATAGTTATTCCCATTAATTGAACCGTGGTATGGCAGCGATAAGTTTTTTAGTATAATCTTCCTTCGGGTGATTATAAATATCATCCGGGTCGCCCATTTCAATTATCTCGCCTTTGTTCATTACCATCATACGGTCGGAGATATGTTTTATAACCGCCAGGTCGTGCGAAATGAAGATGTAGGTAAGTTTTAGTTCCTGTTGCAGTTCCCTTAATAAATTCAACACTTGCGCCTGCACAGAAACATCCAGCGCTGATACTGATTCATCGCAAATAATGAATTTAGGCTGCAGGGCCAGCGCGCGGGCTATAACTATACGCTGTCTTTGGCCGCCCGAAAATTCGTGCGGATAGCGGTTAAAATGTTCGGGCAACAAGTTTACCCGCTCCAAAAGCTCAACTACCTTTTGCTTGCGCTGCTTATCGCTGCTATACAAATTGTGCACTTGCAAGGGCTCCATGATGGAATTGCCAACGGTCAGCCTTGGGTTTAAAGAGGAATAAGGGTCCTGGAAAATGATCTGCATATCACGTCTCGTGGCGCGCATATCATTTTTGCCGAGACTCGTGATATTTGTATCCTCAAAAATTATGTTCCCCGAAGTAGGTTCAACCAAACGTAAAATACTGCGGCCCAAAGTCGTTTTTCCGCAACCAGATTCGCCAACTAAACCCAACGTTTCGCCGGGATATACATCAAAGCTTACTTTGTTCACCGCTTTAACGGTATCCTTTTTCAAGTTTAATATACCAGAACTACTACTGTAATATTTCGACAAACCATCTATTCTCAATATAGGTTCATGACTGTATAGCTCCGTTTTGCGGGCTTTCAGTTCATCGGCAGGATACTTAAAGCGTTCTCTTATACTTTCAATGGTTACGGATCTATCATTGTCCATAAAATCAGCTATAATAGGTAATTGCTTTAAATGATAGGCAGGCGAGGGGCGGCAGGCTAATAATCCTTTGGTATAAGCGTGCTGTGGATGTGAGAATAGTTGTTTAACTGTTACTTCTTCAACAATTTCGCCTTTGTACATCACCAATACCCGGTCAGCAATTTCACCGATAACGCCTAAATCGTGCGAGATAAATATTAAACTCATATTGCGTTCAGCTTTTAGCTTCAGCAATAACTCGATGATCGTTTTCTGTACAGTTACATCCAGGGCGGTTGTGGGTTCGTCGGCTATCAATATCTCGGGGTTGCAGGATAGCGCCATGGCTATCATTACCCGCTGTTTTTGTCCACCTGATATTTGGTGTGGATAGCTATCAAAAATTGCTTCAGGCCGGGGTAATTGCACTTCATTAAACAGCTCTATCGTTCTTTTTTTTGCTTCGGCTTTGCTCAACTTAAGGTGAAGGCGGATAGCTTCAGTTACCTGAAAACCACAGGTTAATACCGGGTTTAATGAGGTCATGGGCTCCTGGAATATCATGGCTATGCGGTTGCCCCTGATGTCGAGCATAGCATCTTCACTCAAATTAAAAATATCGGTGCTATCAAATAAAATGCTGCCGCTTATTTGGGTTTGACCTGCATTATGCAGCCGCATTAAAGCCAACGAAGTAACTGATTTCCCGGAGCCTGATTCTCCGACAATGCCAATGGTCTCGCCTTTGTTTAGGTTGAAGGAAATATGTTTAACAGCTTCGAACAAGCCATTTTGTGCTTTGAATTTAACCGACAGATCTTTTACCTGTAAAATCATCAGCTTACAATGGTTATGCAATCTTCGGTTATCAGATCTTCGCCACGATAACGCCTTAGCAATTGAGCAGTAGCTACCACATCTTTTTGGCAATAAGTACAAATGCGGGGCAGGTCGTTTTCGTTCCAGTAAACATGGCCAACCTGGCTGCCGTCAATATCATCTTTTGGTGTAGGGATGTTGAAGATAGCGGTTAGTAAACTCAAGGAAGTGAAGTTTTTATAATCGCCAAATTTCCATAGCTCCATAGTGTCTAAATGGTTTATCTCCCATGGCTTTTTGCCTGATATTTCTAATTGTACCGGCATCCTTAAGCCATTAATAAGTATTCGGCGACAGATGTACGGAAAATCAAACTCTTTACCATTATGAGCACATAATATAAGATTGGAAGGCTGTGAGCGGAGCATGGTTGAAAAGTTTTCCAATATTTCTTTTTCATCATCCGAGGCAAATGATTTTACCCTAAGCCCTGTTTTTTTGCCGTTGGTGAAAATGCCTACTGATATACAAATGATCTTACCGAACTCGGCCCAGATGCCCGCGCGCTCGTAAAAGTCTCCGGCAGTTTCTTCTTTGCGCTGGTATTGGGTTTTGGCATCCCACAATTTCTGAAAATGCTCGGGTACCTGGTCGTGCGTGCTGTATTGAGGGACAGTTTCAATATCAAGAACCATCAGGTTATGCAGATCGTATTGTTCGAGCATGGGAATAGTTAATAAATCCTCATTTGTCATTTCGACAAGGAACGAGGAGAATGACATCGATATAAATATAGCAAATTACCTTATCATCACACCCAGCTTATTCACTACCGGCAGGCGTATAAAGTTCATTTCCACAATGCTTTCAGGCAGGAATATGAATTTTTTGTCAAATATCTGGTTGCCAATATAATAGCTTAACCAATATTCATTATTCAGTCCAAAAGTTTGCTCGTCAATAGGTTCAATTAATACCGATGAAGCCGAAGGTACAACCGGGAACATGTGACGTAAGACTGATGTCTTTACCGATTCACCATCCTTTTCGCCATACCCTTTTGAGGTAACGAGTACATTCTCTATGGCTTCTTTTTTAAGATTGATGAGATATACGTACCATAATTTCGTTTCCGCGCTTTCTTTCTCCAACGCTACGGCTATGGCAATATCCTCAACTATATTTTCAGGGAGATCCTTTATCATGGAGTGAATTAGTGATTGAGTGAATTAGTGAATATTGATATTTTATGAGTAAACTTAACTCACTCAATCACTCATTCGCTAACTCACTAATTATTTCTTCTTCGCAAACTTTTTGCCGCCTTTTTTGGGCTCCTTGGCTTCGGCGGCGGCCAGGGCCTTAACTTCTTCAAAGGTTAATTCCAGCGGTTCTTTGCCTTTGGGTATCTTAACGTTTTGCTTGCCAAATTCAATATATGGGCCCCATCTGCCGTTCAAAACTTTAACGGTTGGGTCCTCATCAAACGTTTTAATCAGTTTTTCAGCGTCTTTTTTACGTTTCTCCAGTATCAGCTCAATGGCTTTTTCTTCGGTAACGTCGTGCGGGTCAATATCTCTCGGCAGCGAAACAAAGGCACTGTTATGCCGTATATAAGGGCCAAACTTACCAATAGCAACCGTCATATCCTTATCCTCGAATGTACCAACGTTCTTGGGTAGTTTAAACAGTTCTAAGGCATCTTCAAGCGTTATGGTCTCAATGCTTTGTCCGTTGCGTAAACTGGCGTAAAGGGGCTTGGTAGGGTCTGTTTCGGTAGCATTTTCGCCAACTTGTACAAACGGGCCGTAACGGCCAATGCGAACAGATACCTTTTTGCCGCTTACCGGGTCTACACCCAGGTCTCGCTCACCGGTTGCCTTATCCGCAGTTTCAATGGTGCTTTGCACATCTTTATGGAAAGGATCATAAAATTTGCGGATCATTTTTGTCCACTCCTGTAATCCCTGTGCTATCTCGTCAAACTGTTTTTCAACGCTTGCGGTAAAGTTAAAATCAACAATGCCGTTAAAGTAATTCACCAAAAAGTCGTTTACAACCGAACCGATATCAGTAGGGAATAACTTTCCTTTTTCAGCGCCTGTATTTTCAGTTTTTTGTTCTTTGGCTATACTGCCATTTTTAAGTGTTAATACCCTGAAAGCACGTTGCTTACCTTCGCGTTCTTCCTTAACCACATAACCCCGGTTTTGTATAGTTGATATGGTAGGAGCATAGGTAGATGGCCGGCCGATACCCAGTTCTTCTAATTTCTTAACCAAACTGGCTTCGGTGTAGCGTGCTGGTGGACGGGAGAATCGTTCAGTAGCAGTCATTTCCTGCAGAGCCAAACGCTGACCACGTGTTAAAGGCGGCAACATGGCATTTTCGCCATCCTGTTGTACGTCATCTTCCTCATCGTTTGATTCAAGATAAACTTTCAGGAAACCATCAAACTTCATTACTTCGCCATTGGCAACCAATTCTTCTTTACGGGTTGATATGCTGATTTTTGCAGTGGTTTTTTCAAACTGTGCTTCGCTCATTTGCGAAGCTATGGCACGTTTCCATATCAATTCATAAAGGCGTTTTTCAGAACCATCGCCACCAATAGTATGCTGGTTAAAATAGGTAGGGCGGATGGCCTCGTGTGCTTCCTGTGCGCCCGCACTTTTGGTTTTGTATTTACGTAGCTGGTGGTATTTGTTGCCATAAGCCGATGTAATCTCATCGGCAGCAGAATTTAAAGCGGTATCGGATAAGTTGACAGAA
>Ga0116227_10017462_pt1 | contig 10014 bp, 10 predicted proteins | sample S1TSphgellanicum_FD_89693 | JGI IMG/M metagenome (GOLD analysis project Ga0116227, IMG submission 89693) | Host-associated microbial communities from peat moss isolated from Minnesota, USA - S1T2_Fb - Sphagnum magellanicum MG | ecosystem: Host-associated > Plants > Peat moss > Unclassified...
TCCAGGTCGGCAAACAGATCGAGGCGCTGGTCCGGCCCCCAGGCGTGACGCGCCAGCACGTTTGCCCGGTGCAGGGGCACGCGTTCGTCGAAGGACGCGCCTGCGGCGGCGAAAACTTCATCGAACACCCAGCGCATGGTGAAGACGGTAGGGCCGGAATCGATGCCCGGCCCGAGCACGCGCAGCTTGCCGCCCAGCGTTGGCTGGCGTTCCAGCACAGTGACCTCGCAGCCGGCCACCGCCAGATCAAGCGCCGCCACCAGCCCGCCTATGCCGCCGCCGATCACGGTTACCCGCTTTGCCATGCCATCTCCCACTCCCCCCTGCTAACGGTTCTTGACAGGACTGTCACGCTTGGTTGACAGTTTGCGCGACATCAAAAATTGACAACCGGTGCGGGAGGTTGCGTATGGAGCCCTTGTCGCGGATCGAGCAGGCGCTGAATGCAGCGGTTGCGCAGGCAGAGGCGCCCGGCTGCCCGCCGCTTCTGGCGGCCGCCATGCGGGCCAGCGTGTTTCCGCGCGGCGCCCGCATCAGGCCGCGGCTGTGCCTGGCAGTGGCGGCGGCCTGCGGCGAGGATCAGCCGCTTCTGACCGATGCCGCCGCGGCGGCGATCGAGCTGCTGCATTGCGCCTCTTTGGTGCATGACGACCTGCCCTGTTTCGATGATGCGGATACCAGGCGCGGCCGGCCCACCGTGCACGTGGCCTTCGGCGCCCCGCTGGCGGTGCTGGCCGGCGATGCGCTGATCGTTCTGGCGTTTCAGATTTTGGCGGAGGTGGCGGTCTGTGCCCCAGCGCGGCTGGGGCGGCTGATCGGGGTGATCGGACGAAGCGTCGGCGTGCCGCGCGGAATCGTCGCCGGCCAGGCCTGGGAATGCGAGACGGATATCGATCTCGCCGAATATCAGCGTGAGAAGACCGGCGCCCTGTTCGCCGCGGCCACCTTGGCGGGCGCTGCTGCCGCCGGCGCCGAAGCGGAGCCCTGGCGCGCGCTCGGGCTGCGCTTGGGCGAGGCCTATCAGGTGGCCGACGATATTCGCGATGCCACCTGCTCCGCCGAGCAACTCGGCAAGCCGGTTGGGCAGGACAGCGCGCATCACCGGCCGAACGCCGTGCTTCGGCTTGGCCTGGATGGGGCGATCGACTGGCTGGAGGATCTGGCCGGACGGGCGGTTGCCGCCGTGCCGCCCTGCCCCGGCCAATCGGCGTTGCGCAGCCACATCCTTACCGAGACCAGGCGCCTGCTCCCGATCGAGCTTGCGCGGCATGCTGCCTGATACAGGGCATTTTGCCGCAAGCGGGGTTCTGGGCCAGGAGGTGGAGGGCGGACGCGGATCATTCTGGGGCCGGTTGTCGATCCCCGCGATCATCGCCCGCCCGGCCTTCAGGCGCTGGGCGGCGCGGTTTCCACTCACCCGGCCGATTGCCAGGCGCAGCACCAGGGCGCTGTTCGATATCTGCGCCGGGTTTGTCTATGCGCAGATCCTGCATGCCTGCCTGGAGCTGCATCTGTTCGACATTCTGGCGGAGGGGCCAGCCACTGCCGAAGCACTGTCGGTAAAGCTCCGCCTGTCGCCGGAGGCAACCGCGCGGCTGCTGGATGGGGCGGTCGCCCTGCGCCTGGTCGCGCGGCGGCGGGCGCAGACATTTGGGCTGGGCACGCTGGGGGCGGCGCTGGTGGACAACCAGGCGATCGCCGCGATGGTGGCGCACCACACCATGTTCTATGCCGATCTGGCCGACCCGGTGGCGCTGCTGCGCGGGGCCGGGCCGACACAGCTTTCCAGCTACTGGGCCTATGCGCGCGCGCACCAGCCTGCCGAGGCCCAGCCCGACCAGGTGGCGGCCTATACACGCTTGATGGCTGCCTCCCAGCCGCTGGTCGCCGACGAAATCCTGGATGCCTATAATGTGCGGCGCCACAGCTGCCTGATGGATGTGGGTGGCGGCGAGGGCGTTTTTCTCTGCGCCGCCGCCAGGCGGGCGCCCCGGCTGCGCCTGAGATTATTCGATTTGCCGGCGGTGGCGGCGCGGGCAAATGCCCGATTCGCGGCCGAGGGGCTGACCGGCCGTGCCGAGTCGGTGGGCGGCAGTTTTTTGCATGACGCCTTGCCAGAAGGGGCCGACCTGATCTCGCTGGTGCGGGTGGCGCATGACCATGACGATGCGTCGGTCCTGCATCTGTTTCGCGCGGTTCACAGCGCCTTGCCGCGCAACGGCACCCTGCTTCTGGCCGAGCCGATGGCGGGCACCAAGGGCGCCGAGCGCATGGGCGATGCGTATTTCGGCTTCTATCTGCTGGCGATGGGCAGCGGGCGGCCGCGCACGGCGGCTGTTCTCGCCGCCATGCTGCGGGAATGCGGCTTTGGCCAGGTGCACCAGGCGCCCACCCACACCCCCTTGCTGACCAGTGTTCTGCTGGCCCGCCCCGCCTGACCCGAGCTAAGCCGCGGTAAGTGTAAATCTTCATTGACAACATCTTCTGTCAGGTTAGGCTTACAGGACTGACCAACAACGCCGCGCAAAGGAGGGGAGACGATGCAAACCAACGCCGTAGTTTTGGCCGCTCCCGAGCAGCTGGCGTTGCGCGCCATCGCCCTGACCCCGCCTGGCGACGCGGATGTGGTGGTGGATGTGGCCTGGAGCGGCATCAGCACGGGCACCGAGAGGCTGCTCTATACCGGCCGTATGCCGCCCTTCCCCGGCATGGGCTATCCGCTGGTGCCTGGCTACGAATCGGTGGGCCGGGTGCAGGCAGCCGGCGCCTCCTCCGGGGTGGATGTCGGCCAATTGGTCTATGTGCCAGGTGCCAGCTGCTATGGCGAGATTCGCGGTCTGTTCGGCGGCGCCGCCTCACGCGTGGTCACCCGTGGCGCGCGGGTGGTGAAATTGCCCGACTCGATCGGTGAATCGGGAATCCTGCTGGCTCTGGCTGCAACCGCGCAACATGCCATTGCCGTGGGCGGGGTGCCCGAGCTGATCGTCGGCCACGGCACGCTGGGCCGATTGCTGGCGCAATTGGCGGTGGTCGCCGGCGGCTCCCCGGTCGTGTGGGAACGCAATGCCGCCCGCCGCGACACTGCGCAGGGCTATGCGGTGGTCGATCCGGCGGATGACGAGCGCAGGAATTATCGGGTGATTGTCGATGTCAGCGGCGATACCGCCCTGCTCGATACGCTGATCGGCCGGCTGGCGCCAGGCGGCGCCATCGTTCTCGCCGGCTTCTATGACAGCATCCATTTCGCCTTTCCCCCCGCCTTCATGCGCGAAGCCAGAGTGCTGATCGCGGCGCAATGGCAGCCGGCCGATCTGGCACATGTGGTGGCGTTGGCGGAGGCGGAAAAATTGGCCCTGGGCGGGCTGATTACCCATCGGCTGCCGGCCAAAGATGCGGAGAATGCCTACAGGGTCGCTTTCAACGACCCTGCGTGCCTGAAAATGAGTCTCGATTGGAGCAGCTGCGCATGAACGCCCACGTAAACCCGCCGGCGCCGGTGACTGCACAGGCCAGCATGGCCGCTTCCCTGCGGGAGGAGGCGGCGATCGAGCCGGATGCGGTTTCCACGGCACCGGCGAAGAAGGAAACGCAGGTGATCGCCATTTATGGCAAAGGCGGCATCGGCAAGAGTTTCACCCTGGCCAATCTCAGCTACATGATGGCCCAGCAAGGCAAGCGCGTATTGCTGATCGGCTGCGACCCGAAAAGCGATACCACCTCGCTGCTGTTCGGCGGCCGTTCCTGCCCCACCATTATCGAGACATCATCGAAGAAGAAACTGGCTGGTGAAGCGGTTGCCATCGGCGATGTGTGCTTCAAGCGTGATGGCGTTTACGCCATGGAGCTGGGCGGCCCGGAAGTGGGGCGCGGCTGCGGCGGGCGCGGCATTATTCACGGCTTCGAGCTGCTGGAAAAATTGGGCTTCCATGAATGGGGTTTCGATTACGTCCTGCTCGACTTTTTGGGTGACGTGGTATGCGGCGGGTTCGGCCTGCCGATCGCGCGTGACATGTGCCAGAAAGTGATCGTGGTCGCGTCCAACGATCTGCAATCGCTCTATGTGGCCAATAATGTGTGCTCGGCGGTGGATTATTTCCGCAAGCTGGGCGGCAATGTCGGTGTCGCCGGCATGGTGATCAACAAGGATGACGGCACCGGCGAGGCACAGGCTTTTGCCGATGCGGTGGGCATCCCGGTATTGTCGGCCATCCCGGCGGATGACGATATCCGCAAGAAAAGTGCGAATTACGAAATCATCGGCACGCCCGGCGGGCGCTGGGCGCCCATGTTCGAGCAATTGGCCGAGCAGGTGGCGGAAGCCCCGCCGGTGCGGCCGAACCCCCTTACCCATGAGAACCTGCTGAACCTGTTCAAGGGCGATGCGGTGGGTCGCAGCGTGGTTCTGGTGCCGGCGACCGAGGCCGATATGTGCCCGGCGACCGTCAACACCAAAGCCTCGCTCGAAGTGCTTTACGAGGGCGTGTGAGCATGGATGGTTCGCTGGCGCCAGCCACGGAAGCCAGCTGCCATGGCGGGCGCGACCGCCTGGTGGAAGCGGCGCGCGCCGCAGGCAAATCCGCGACGCTGGACAAGCTGATGGCCGATTACCCGCGCGGCCCGCATGACCAGCCGCAATCCATGTGCCCGGCTTTCGGCTCGTTGCGCGTCGGCCTGCGCATGAAGCGGGTGGCAACCATCCTCTCCGGCTCGGCATGCTGTGTGTATGGGCTGACCTTCACGTCGCATTTCTATGGCGCCCGCCGCACCGTCGGCTATGTGCCGTTCAATTCGGAATCGCTGGTCAAGGGCCAGCTTTTCGAAGATATCCGCAACGCGGTGTATGAGACCGCCAAGCCCGCCGATTACGATGCGGTTGTGGTGATCAATCTTTGCGTGCCGACCGCTTCGGGCGTGCCGCTGGATTTGCTGCCGAAACAGATTGACGGCGTGCGCATCATCGGCATCGATGTACCTGGTTTCGGTGTGCCGACTCATGCCGAAGCGAAAGATGTGCTGACCGGGGCGATGCTGAAATATGCCCGCAACGAGGCGGAAACCGGCCCTGTCGCGCGGCCGAGACATCTTGAAGACCGCCCGACAGTGGCGGTGATCGGCGAGTTGTTTCCGGCCGATCCGCCCGGCATCGGCGCGCTGCTGGCGCCGATGGGCATGGCGGTGGCACCGAGTTTGCCCTGCCGCGAATGGCGCGATCTTTATGCAGCACTGGATTGCGAAGTGGCCGCCGCGGTGCATCCTTTCTACACCGCTTCGGTGCGCGAATTCCGTGCGGCTGGGCGGCCTGTTATTGGCTCCGGGCCGATTGGCGTGGATGGAACCGCCGATTGGCTCGCGGCGGTGGGTAATGCAGCCGGAATGACCGGCGCGAAAATCGATGCCGCCAAGGCAGCCGCCCTGCCGGCCATCCGCGCCGCCCTGGACGCCAACCCGATCCGCGCCCGGATCACCCTCTCCGGCTATGAAGGCTCGGAACTTCTGGTGGCACGGCTGCTGATGGAGGCGGGTGCGGAGATTCCCTATGTCGGCACCGCCTGCCCGCGCACCGAATGGAGCGAGGCCGATCGCGCCTGGCTGGAACAGCGTGGAACCCATGTTCAGTATCGTGCCTCGCTGGAGCAGGATATTGCCGCGATGATGGATGTGCGGCCCGATCTGGCGGTGGGCACCACGCCGCTGGTGCAGAAAGCCAAGGAGCTGGGCATCCCGGCGTTGTATTTCACCAACATGGTCTCCGCCCGGCCGTTATTTGGTGCCGCAGGCGCCGGATCCTTGGCCGCCATCGTTGCCGCACAGACGCGCGGCGCGCCGCGCTTCGCCCGCATGGTGTCGTTTTTCGAAGGCGTGGGCAGCCAAACCACCGCCGGCTACGGTTTCAAGGGCAAGCCGGTGGAACCGCAGGGCGCGCGCGAACGCACGCGCAAGGCGCGCCTGGCGAAAGCGAAATCCCTTGAAGCGGTGGGGACATAGATGCTGGTTCTCGACCATGATCGTGCTGGCGGCTATTGGGGTGCCGTCTACGCTTTTTCCGCGGTACGCGGCCTGCGTGTGGTCATCGACGGCCCGGTCGGCTGCGAGAACCTGCCGGTGACGGCGGTGCTGCATTACACCGATGGCCTGCCGCCGCATGAATTGCCTGTGGTGGTAACTGGACTTTCCGAAGACAATCTGTCCATGGACGGCACTGAAGGTGCCATGCGCCGCGCTGCCGCCTCGGGCGACCAGGATCTGCCGGCCGTGGTGGTCACTGGCAGCATCGCCGAAATGATCGGCGGCGGGGTAACGCCGGAAGGCAGCAATCTGCTGCGCTTCATCCCGCGCACCATCGATGAGGATCAGTGGCAGGCCGCCGATCGCGCCATTTACTGGCTGTGGACTGAATTCGGCTCGAAAAAGAGCAAGATCAGGCCGCGCCCCGCCCGCGCCGAGGGTGTCAAGCCACGGGTAAACATCATCGGCCCGATCTACGGCACCTTCAACATGCCCTCCGATCTGGCGGAAATACGCCGGCTCGTCGAAGGTGTTGGCTGCGAGATCAACCTGGTATTTCCGCTCGGCGCGCATGTCGAGGATATCGCCAAATTGCCCGACGCGGACGTGAATATCTGCATGTACCGCGAATTCGGCAGAAAGTTATGCGAGGCGCTGGACCGGCCCTATCTGCAGGCGCCGATCGGCATCTTCGCCACCACCAATTTTCTCCGCGCGCTCGGCGAGCTGACCGGGATCGATCCTGAGCCGTTCATCGAGGCGGAAAAGCATACCACCATCAAGCCGATCTGGGATCTCTGGCGCAGCGTGACGCAGGATTTTTTTGCCACCGCGACTTTCGCGGTGGTCGCCACCGAAACCTATACACGCGGCCTGAAAACCTTCCTGGAAGACGAGCTCGGCATACCCTGCACCTTCTCGTTCTCACGCACCGCCGGGACCAAGCCGGATAACCAGGCGGTTCGCGCCGCGTTGAAAAAGAGCCCGCCTCTGGTGTTGTATGGCTCGTTCAACGAACGCATGTATTCGGCTGAATTGGGCGGCCGCTGCATGTTCATCCCCGCCTCGTTCCCCGGCGCGGTGATCCGCCGTGCCACCGGCACGCCGTTCATGGGCTATGCAGGTGCCACCTACATCGTTCAGGACTACTGCAATTGCCTGTTCGATGCGCTGTTCCATATCCTGCCTTTGGGCACCGAGATGGACAAAGTGGAGGCAACGCCCACCAAGGCCGGCGACTGGAATGCCGCACCCTGGGATGACGATGCCCTCACCCTGCTTGACGAGCATGTGCGGAGCGAGCCCTTCATCGTGCGCATTTCCGCCGCCAAGCGCCTGCGCGACCGGGTGGAAGCCGATGCGCGCGCGGCGCGCGAGGGCCGCGTTTCGGCGGAGCGCGTTTCGCGTTCGCTGGAGGCGCTCCATGCGTAACCGAATTGGACAAGGTAGAGCCAAAAACTCCTTTGATCCCAACAGACCGACCGGCATTGCCGGGCGGAGTGCGACCCAGCCGGGGTTCGGCATGGGTTTCCCGGCCGCGCGGGATCAGCGCGGCGATGGACGGAGGTAAATCACATGTCGGACGTCACACGACGGCCCATATCGGCATCGGGCCTGACTGAAAGCGAAGCCAAAGAGTTCCACAGCATTTTCCTGACCAGCTTTATTGCATTCACGGTGATCGCAATCATCGCGCATTTCCTGGTCTGGACGTGGAGGCCTTGGCTGCCTGGACCAAACGGCTACACGACCTCGATGCTCGACGGCATCGCGCTCGCCAAGTCGATGTTCGGATAGGAGGGACAAACCATGTTCCGCATTTGGCTGCTGTTCGACCCGCGCCGCGTTCTCGTGGCGCTGTCGATTTTCCTGTTCGTGCTGGCTCTGCTGATCCACTTCATCCTGCTCAGCACGGATCGTTTCAACTGGCTGGAAGGCCCGCATCACGGCATGGTTGCCCAGCAATTGGCACCCCTGCCGTCTGCGGCGAAGTAGCGGCTCGAAGTCGGTTTTCCGCTTCTGGCGGCGGCAGGTTTTGCGAGGCCTGGCCGCCGCCACCGCCTAAGGATTACGGGACTCTCGTCGCCCCGTAACAAATTCGCGTTCGACCGGGAGGGTCAGTCGATGGCTATGCTCAGTTTCGAGGCCAAATACCGCGTAAGGGGGGGCACCCTGGTCGGGGGCGACCTGTTCGATTTCTGGGTCGGGCCTTTCTATGTCGGCTTCTTTGGTGTCACCACCATCTTTTTTGCGGCCCTCGGCACGGCGCTGATTGTCTACGGCGCGGCCATGGGGCCAACCTGGAATATCTGGCGAATCAATATCGCCCCGCCCGATATCAGCTACGGGCTTGGCTTCGCACCGCTGATGCAAGGCGGCTTGTGGCAGGTGATCACCATCTGCGCGATCGGCGCCTTCTGTTCCTGGGCGCTGCGGCAAGTGGAAATATCGCGCAAGCTCGGCATGGGATACCACGTGCCCTTCGCCTTCGGTGTGGCAATCTTCGCCTATGTCTCGCTGGTGGTGATCCGGCCGGTGCTGATGGGCGCCTGGGGCTATGGCTTCCCCTATGGCATTCTCAGCCATCTGGATTGGGTGTCCAACACCGGCTACCAATATCTGCATTTCCACTACAACCCCGCGCATATGCTGGCGGTTTCGTTCTTCTTCACCACCGTCCTGGCGCTTTCGCTGCACGGCTCGCTGGTGCTCTCCGCCGCGAACCCGGCGAAGGGCGAGCCGATGAAGACGGCCGAACACGAAAACACCTTCTTCCGCGACATCATCGGCTATTCCATCGGCACGCTGGGCATTCACCGCCTTGGATTGTTCCTGGCCCTCTCTGCCGGGTTCTGGAGCGCGGTGTGCATCATTCTCAGCGGTCCGTTCTGGACCCGCGGCTGGCCGGAATGGTGGAGCTGGTGGCTGAACCTGCCAATCTGGAAGTAACAGTTCTGGACGTACTATCGAACGCAACGGTCCCGCACCGGAGGATTAGCCGACATGGCCGAGTATCAAAACATCTTTACACGCGTCCAGGTGCGCGGCCCGGCCTATGCCGGCACGCCACTGGAAGGCCGAAGCATCTATGGCCGCAGCAGCGGTGCGCCAGGCTTCAACCATCTGTTCGGCCGCTTCGGCGACGCGCAGATCGGGCCGATCTATCTGGGCACCACCGGCCTGGCGGCGCTGATCTGCGGCTTCATCGCTTTCGAGATCATCGGTCTGAACATGTGGGCCTCGGTGAACTGGGATCCGGTGCAGTTCATTCGCCAACTGCCCTGGCTGGCGCTGGAACCCCCTGCCCCATCCTACGGGCTGCACTTCCCGCCGCTGGCGCAAGGCGGCTGGTGGCTGATGGCCGGCTTCTTCCTCACCACATCGATCATCCTGTGGTGGGTGCGCATCTATCGCCGTGCCCGCGCACTCGGCCTGGGCAGCCACACCGCCTGGGCCTTCGGTGCCGCCATCTGGCTGTATCTGGTGCTCGGCTTCATCCGCCCGCTCTTGGTGGGAAGCTGGTCGGAAGCAGTGCCGTTCGGCATTTTCCCGCATCTGGACTGGACCGCCGCCTTCTCGCTTCGGTATGGCAATCTGTTCTATAACCCGTTCCACATGCTCTCGATTGCCTTCCTGTATGGCTCTACCTTGCTGTTTGCCATGCACGCGGCAACGGTGCTGGCCACCAGCCGCTTCGGTGCCGAGCGCGAGCTGGAGCAGATCGCCGATCGCGGCACCGCTTTCGAACGCGGCGGGCTGTTCTGGCGCTGGACCATGGGCTTCAATGCCACCGCCGAATCCATCCATCGTTGGGCCTGGTGGTTCGCCGTGCTGTGCCCGCTCACCGGCGGCATCGGCATCCTGCTCACCGGCACGGTGGTGGATAACTTGGATCTCGGGGGCCTGCAACACGGCCTGGTGCCACCCTACCCGGCAAGCTGGGGCACCAGTGTCGACCCTGTCACCCTGCCGGGAGCGCCGAAATGAGCGACTATATGAAGAAGGGCA